>Ga0163152_10004081_pt1 | contig 18417 bp, 20 predicted proteins | sample OliLakLV19MP8IB2_FD_148635 | JGI IMG/M metagenome (GOLD analysis project Ga0163152, IMG submission 148635) | Freshwater microbial mat bacterial communities from Lake Vanda, McMurdo Dry Valleys, Antarctica - Oligotrophic Lake LV.19.MP8.IB-2 | ecosystem: Environmental > Aquatic > Freshwater >...
CCAAAACCAAAAACGGAGCGAAAGGAATTTCGCTTTTCAGTTTGTGTCTTAGAGAAAAAACAATAAGAAAAACACCGATAAGGGCTCCTGACCAAAAGGCCAAGACTATAGCAGAAAGCACGCTAGAAAAGCCCAAGAAGTACCCGAGGCCGATTGCGAGCTTGGCGTCTCCCAACCCCATCCAAGCACCACGCGACAAAAACCAAATCAATGCAAACGGTAGTGAAACCAACACGCCCGAAATGAGTCCTAAGAAAGTTGGCATATGGGGTAAGAAATTATAATTTACAAAGAAAAAGACACTCAAGAATGACACCACACCGAAAACCAAAGAAAGCTTGTCGGGGATTATTTTGTGCTTTAGGTCATAAGTAGCTATGACAACCAAAAGCGCGAAAATAGTCGCGTAGTAGGCGTAAGTAACAGCAAACGGAATAGCAGATAGAAAGAAAAGATCTTGAAACTTCCAGAAAAGTCCTGCAAAAATAAGCCCAGTCGCAAGCTCCACCAACGGATATTGAATGGCGATTTTTGTTTTACAAGAAGAACATCTACCTTTTAAAATAAAGAAGCTGACGACGGGAATAAGCTCGTACGGACGAAGAGAGTTTTGACAATTCATACAAGCACTTCGGCCACCAAAAGTAGCTTCGGTGTTGTACCGCAAAATTACTACATTCAAAAAACTTCCAATGATAAGCCCCAGTCCGAAGAAAATGAATGTAATAAGTAGAATCATTTTATAACTAGAATCTTATAAGCAAGATGTTGAGGAAATGGCAGTGGTGAGAGTGGTGGTATATAGAGTTCCACCAGAAGTTCTTTCCCGACCAACTCCAGTAGAATCGACACACCATGCCCCAGTAGAAGTCTGAGCAGCGACTGCCCAAGCTGATCCGGCTGAAGGCAGACCTGCTGATGAGCCACATCGAGTATTAGCCAAAGTTAAGCCCCCCAACAAAGTACCTAAACCACTATTTGCTGTTTCAAATATTCTTCCTGCTGTTGTAGCACAGACACCTACAGCAAAAGCTGTACCGGTACCACTATAAAGCTCCGCCTGACCTCTCATGCTCCCTAGTTGCTGTTCTATACGCGCATCAGCTGCTTTGTCGCGAGCTCCTCCTAAAGCAGCAAGTACTACAGAAGCCAAAATACCGATGATAGCTATGACCACCAAAAGTTCAATCAATGTAAAACCCGCACTTCTTTTTTGTGTATTCATAATAAAGTTAAAATTACTTATTAAATTCTCTTTAATTATAACATATATAACACAAACAAAAAACCACCCGTATGGGTGGTTTTTTGTTTTTGAGCAAAATGGCCCTTTGCCTTTTATTATGGACAAACGACTGCGTTTATTGCCAATGCAGTAGATTCTTTAGAAGCTCCTGTAGAATCTACACACCACCCACCGTTTGCCGCAACAGGAGATTTCAACGATGCAATAGCCGCCCAAGCAGTTCCGTTTTCATGACAAGTAACCGCAGCGGCAGTAGCACCAGTAGCACTCCAGGCGTAAGCAGTACCTATAGCAATGTTAACCGCAGCAAAGTTTGAAACCAGTTTTTGACCAGCATTTAGAAGTTGTGCGTTAATGGTACCAACTGCGATGGCACACACACCAGCATATGACTGAGGAGTGTCGTAGAACAATTCTGCTTGTGCGCGAGCACCGCTCACAGCAGCCTTGATAGCAGCATCAGAACCTTTGGTTCTAGCACTGTTTAGACTTGCAAGCACCACTGAAGCCAAAATACCGATGATAGCAACAACGACCAAAAGTTCAATCAATGTAAAACCTTTTTTAAAACTTAATTTCTTCATAATAACTTTATAGGCTTTAGGAAGTTTGGGCTCTAGGCTCTAGCTTTTTTAATTGCTAATGCCTAATGCCTAATGCCTAGTTGCCTGATTAATAATAATAATAATAATAATAATTTCGACTTATTTTTAATACCTTAAGTATATAATAGAAGTGCAAGAAAGTTATCCACACCTCTCCGCCAAGGCTACGAAGTGCAAGCACCCTCTAAAGGCTACGAAGTGCAAGCCTACCATCTCTAACTAATACCACCAGCAATATTGTAAATCGGCATAAGCACAGATACAAGAAGAATACCTACCCCTAGGCCCAAAACAACAATCATCACCGGCTCAATCAGGCCCACCAATGTATCTACCGCATCATCCACTTCTCTTTTGTAGAAATCCGCCAAGGTTTTTAAAATTGGCCCCAGCGAACCTGTCTCTTCTCCTACTTTTATTATCTGCACCATAATACCAGGTATTTCTTCTGGATATTTTTCAAACGCAGTCGAGAGAGGAAGCCCAGACTTTACCCCATTAGTAACTTCTTTTAAAATTCCTCTATATACATTGCTATCTACAACTTCTGCCGTTATGTCGAGAGCACGAATGATTGGAATTCCAGAAGTAAGCATGGTATCCATGTTGTCAGCAATTCTAGAAAGAAATAGCTTTTTATAGAGATCTCCAACTAAAGGAATACTGAGACGCGTCTTATCTAAATAGTTTCTCCCCTTTTCGGAACGAGCCATCCACCAAAGCCAAAAAACTAAAATAATTATAAATATAATAACCAGAAGTCCGTAACTCACGAAGAAATTAGATGAAGCTATGACTAGTTTCGTATAAAAAGGAACCTCCTGTCCAGAATCCAAAATAATTGCAGAAAGTTTTGGGATAACAACCACGAACATAAGCCCCATCACAACAAAAAAGGTGAAAATAACGAAAGCAGGGTAAATAAGAGCGTTTCTGGTTTTGGTAGTAAGACTATATTGACGATCCAGATATTCAGCCAAGTGTAAAAAGGTTTGATTGAGTTTACCCACCTCCTCCCCTGCTTTGACCATGTTCACATAAAAGCTAGTAAAAACATCGGGGTGTTTGCTAAGCGCACCAGAGATAGAAAAGCCCGCTTGAAGATCATCCCCTATTTGAGTGAGCTTCAAGGCCAAAAGTTTGTTGTCAGAATTGGTAGACAACATTGTGAAAGCTTTTAGAGCAGATATTTGCGCTTCAAAAAGTGTTGCGATTTGGCGAGAAAAAATAACCACATTCTTCATCGGAACTTTTGCAAAAAAAGACATCTGGAAGATGGTTTTGGCTTGCGCTTCATCTTTTATAGAAATAACAATGAGCCCTCTTCTTTGAAGCCCGCTTATAGCGCTATCACGGCTCGAAGCGTCAATTTCGCCTTCTTTGTTTTCTCCTTTGTCGTTTACTGCTTTATATTTAAATAACATATGTGTTTAGAAAGTTAAAAGTTATAAGGTAATTTTTACAACATTCGTTCGAGGCCTTTAGGGTTAAGAGAAAATTGGTGAGCATTTTCGATAGAAATTTCCCCAGCTCGTATAAGTTCAACCAAGGAATGGTTGAGATCTACCATACCCGAGCCAGAACCAGTTTCGATAACCACATCTATTTCGTGAGTGCGTTTTTCACGAATAAGGTTTGAAACTGCGTTATTGTTTAATAATAATTCATAAGCAGGAATAAGCCCCCCTGTAATCCGAGGAATAAGTCTTTGAGAGAAAATACCCAAAAGTGATGCTGCCAACTGTGCACGAATCTGGTCTTGCTGGGTTCCAGGAAAAGAATCGATAATTCTATCAATTGTTTGCGAAGCATTGTTGGTGTGCAAGGTAGATAAGACTAGGTGCCCTGTCTCTGCAGCAGTTACGGCGGTTGCAATAGTTTCTGCATTACGCATTTCACCAATCAATATAACATTCACATCTTCGCGAAAAACAGATTTTAGTGCTATCTGAAAATCTTTTGTATCGATACCCACTTCACGCTGGTTAATGATAGATTTATTTGGAACATATACGTGCTCGATGGGGTCTTCGATAGTCACGATGTTGCGTGCCTGCTCGTTGTTAATTAAATTAACCATCGCAGACAATGTAGTAGATTTGCCCTGACCAACAGGACCCACAACCAAAAAGAAGCCTTGTTTCTTGCGAGCTAAATCAGCAATAATGGGTGGTAAGTTTAATTCTGCTAGGGTTTTAACTTTTGGCACCAATCGAAGCACAATACCTATCAAACCTTTCTGAAAAAAAGCGTTACCACGAAGGCGTGCTTCTCCACGAAAATCATAAGAAAAGTCTAATTCTTGCTCGTCCATGAATCTATCAACTTTTTCTTTTTCTAAAATTTCAGACAAAACACCAATCATGTCTTCTTTTGATAAGACTGGATATTTTTGCAAAAAAGAAAGTTCACCTGAAACACGAATCGCAGGTATTCTACCAGCCCCCAAGTGTAGGTCAGACCCACCCTCACGAATAAGAATCAAAATCAGTTCTTCTAATATTTTTTTGTAATTCATTGTCATAAGTTATAAAGTTATAAAGTTATAAAGTATTCGGGTTTTGCTTGCTTTTAGCTAAAATATCTCTAACTTGCTCTATAACTTCTGCGGGAGTTGAATTGGCTTTAATAATATAGCCGTCCACCCCCAAGCTATTTCCTCTATTAATATCAGACGGCTGACTTTTATTAGATAAAATTATCTTTATAGAATTTGGAGACAAGTTTTCTTTATTTATTTTTTCCAACATCTCAAATCCATCCATTTCTGGCATAATAATATCCATCAAAATAATATCTGGATTTAGTCCACCCTTTATTTTTTCAATAGCAGGCACCCCACCATTGACCGCAAAAACATCAAAGCTATTTTGGCTAAACTTCAATGCATACATATCTAAAAGAAAACTATCATCATCTACTATTAAAATTTTCCTTTTCCCGTCTATCATATATTTTATTTAAGCGTTGTATACATTATATTATGAAACAGCCATAAGCACAATTGACGAAGAAGCTGTCTAATTTATTTATTCTGGTCGCTGAAATTATATACTTCTCTCCAAGGGATAGTCCCAGCTATAGCTTTGAGCATTGCATCCTCGCGCATCATCAACATACCAGCATTGCGAGCACTTTTATAAATTTCTGCATCGGTTGGATTTTTAAGAATTATAGCTTGCATTTCCTTTTCTACTTTAAACATTTCAAAAATAGCTATACGCCCACGCGTTCCAGAAGGTGCCTCTCCAGAGGGCACCGTATCGTACATTTCATTTGTAATTTTAATTTCTTTTTTAAATTCTTCGGGTAAATCTTTTAGTTGGTTCTCAATCTGAAGTTTGATGCTCTCATCCATAGGTACTAATTTTCTAGAAGTCGGATAAGTCATCTTGGATAAGCGTTGAGCAATCGAAAGCACCAGAGTAGGTGCAATAAGATAGGGGTCAACTCCCATATCAATCAATCTGGGGATAGCTCCAATTGCATTATTGGTATGGAGGGTTGAAAATACCAGGTGTCCTGTTAGGGCCGCTTGAATAGCAAGCTGGGCAGTTTCTTTGTCTCTTATCTCCCCCACCATTATTATATCTGGATCTTGGCGAAGAATAGAACGAAGCCCAGATGCAAAGGTATAACCGATTTCGGGCATTATCTGCGATTGATTAATATTGGGCATATGATACTCGACTGGATCTTCAAGTGAAACAATGTTGCTTTTTTCTTTATCGAGTTCGTTCATCATAGAATATAGTGTAGTAGATTTCCCAGAACCAGTTGGACCAGTAATTAAGATAAGTCCGTACGGTTTGCCTATGGCTTCCTTAATCATTTCAAAATTTGCTTTTGATAAACCTAATTGGTCAAGCGGCTTGACCCCTTTCTCGGCATCCAAAATACGCATAGCAACTTTTTCACCATAATATGCTGGCATAGTAGATACTCTGAAATCAATTTTCCGTCCATCGATGCTAGTGCTGAAAGACCCGTCCTGTGGTTTTCTTTTTTCATCTAATCGTAATTTTGAGATAATTTTAACACGCGCCACTATTCCACTATAAACATTTATTGGTAAAACAATTGTTGTATAAAGTGTTCCATCTACTCGATAACGCACTTTCACATTTTCTCCCGTATGTTCGATGTGTATATCGGAAGCATTAGCTTCTATGGCATTACGCAAAATAACGGCAACTATTTTTATAACTGGTGCATCTTCTACTATTTTTTCTTGTTCGCCGGATTTGACATTTTTTATCGCTTTATTAAGATTGGTAGCTTCACTCAAACTTTTGATATCTGATGCTTCTTCTTGCTCAATTTCTCCAAGTGCTTCTTCCACTTGAACTGAAATACCTTTGTAGGTATTCATGATTTCGTTGTAATCGTTTTTAGAAATGAGAAAAATTTTAAAAGGGATACCAAGTTTCCCAGAAATAAACTGCAGGGCATCCATCGCTTGCATATTCTCTGGGTCGGTCACCCCGACTTCCAAAACTCCATCGGTAAAACCAATTGGAACAAAGTGATAGTAAGTTGCAGAATCTTCTGGGATGTATTTGAGTATTGCAAAAGAAACATTCTTAGCATCTACATCCTTGACTGGCATCTGTAAATACTGCCCCTTGGCAACAAGGACCTTCTCTTCTGGTACGCCGAATTCTATTAAAGCCGCATCAACATCACCACCAAATTTTTCTGCTGCACGATTTTTAATTTCACCAATTTGGTTTTTATCGATTAGGCCACTTTTTACCAATTCTTCTAAAAAACTCATATTTAAATTTGACTATCGTACCCAAATGGAGCAAATGGATTTGGCCTGCCTTCTGTACCATCAGGTATCAGTAAAATACTAGAATCTACGAGACTATCAAAAGCTGGATCACGTAAAATAGAATCATTCAAACTGATACTCTTTACACTAAGGAGAAGAGCTAGAAAATCTTGGGCGAGGACAAAGCTTTGGTTCTGTTCGTCGGACGAAGAAGGTGTGGCTGCTTCTCCAGAAGAAGAAACAAGGGCTGGAACCTCTCCATCTTTTTTAATGAAAAATACATACAAAAGTATTATCACTACTGCAATGGATACAAAGATTATAGTGTTTTTAATTTTGGGATTCATATTAATTTTTTAACCAATAGGTATTAATCTTAAAATCATATTTATAAACTTCCGATGAAAAAAGAGCTGGATTAATCCCTGGGCTAACATTGGATGAGAAAGAAATTGAAGATACATCTACAATGCGAAGGTTTTTCTCAAGTGCTTTAAGAAAGTTAATAAAATTACTATAACTACTAGAAGTGGAAAATTCTAAACTCCAAGTTCCAAAGTCCTTCCCTGCCATCGGGTCTATTTCATTATTTTGAATGGCCACTGGCGCACTACCTGTTTCTTTTTTAAGAGTATCGTACTTTACATCTCTTAAGACCATTCCAAATGGTGCAGCGATTTTTTCTATTTCCAAAATCAACCTTATGTTATCCACACTCTCGGGAAGCAATTTTTGTAGTTTGGCTAAATTGTCTGGATTAATTGAATTAAATTTATTAGTCAATTTATCTCGCTCATTTTCAAGTGCCTTGGCATTGTCTAACGCTTCATTATAAGATGCAGACTCAGCCTTTAGTACAGAAATGTTTTTATAGATAGGGTTCGTAAATGTCAAAAACCCTACCACCGCTACTCCTATTAAAATGATTGGTGTAATAAATCTAAACATAATTAATTCAATATTATATTCGTATCTCCTTGGGGAGGATTAATATCTGGAATAGTCGTTGTGTCTTCTGGGAAAATAATTGTATCTGGTGGTGGATTTGGAGTATTAATACTGTTCGTGCTTTCTATTTTTAATACTTCTTGATAATCAACAAAACTCGAAGCGACTGAAAATTCTAAATCAAAAATGACATTCCCGCTCTCGTCGAGTGAAAGGTTTGAAAAAACAGGATCAATTAAATTTTTATTTTGAGTAAAAAGATCAGATTGCAAAGCCACTGAACGATAACCTATAGCCATACCACCCAATTTTATTGTTACCATACCAGATTTTGCAGAATCCATGTCGTAGCTAAATTTTGTATAACGAACAGTTTTCATTGTGATATCTTGTAGAACCGAAAAAATAGGAGAAATTGCAATATGTTTTGATAAAATTTCATTAGAGGCTCTTAGGCGCTTGTCGAGTACTTGCAGTTGTGATATTTTAGTAGGTTCAAAACGATCCTTGGCTAGAATAAGGTCATTTTCTTTAGTAGTGATGCTTTTAGTCAAAACTACTTTATAGAAATAAAGAACTCCGGTGCTGATAAGCATCGTAAAAAAAAGTAAAACAGCAATGAGGGTAAGTAAGCCGACCGGACGTGGCGAAGTAGCCCTCTCGTCGATTATTGGTTTTTTGGGTATGAAGGAAGTTTGAAAATTTTGTTCCATCCCGTTAGAAATTGTACTTAATTATTAATACTTTTACTTTTATATCCCGTTTTTGTATTTATGGTATTTCTAACGGGATCCATCCTAATTTAATTATAGCCTATTTATTGCAATTTTCGTAAAGCCAAACCGAGTGCAACTGCAAACTCTGGACCTGTGGCTGCAAGTACTTTGTCTAAAAATGCTGGTGTGCCAACTTTGGAGAAAGGATGTCCGATTTCTACTTCTGTTTTAAAGTTCTCTACAGCGGCTTCTTTTAATCCTTTCAAGAGGGAGCCTCCACCAGAAAAAATTACTTTACTAATAGTACGACCATGCTTTTTTTCATAATCTAATAATACATTGTTTGCTTCTGAAAAGATATAGTCTGTGTGAATTTTGACAATCTCTGGCAGGCTCGGATCACTCGGGTTGTTGAAAAGTCCAAAATCTTTTTTCATTTTCTCTGCTTCTGAAAAAGGAATAGTCAAAGATTTAGAAATTGATTCTGTAATGTCTGCTCCCCCACGAGCAATGGTGTGGTATCCCTTTACCATTCCAAATTCAACCAAAGATAGTTTGGTGCGAGAAGCCCCAAAATCCATAAGTAAAACCAAGGAAAGTTCGTGCTCGAAACAAGAACGAATTGTTGAAAATATTTCAATTTCAAAAAAAGACGCTGAAAGATTACCCTCTGAAACAATTGAGCGGTACTTGGCTACTGCATCGTTTTGTAAGGCAACAACTAGCACTTCCGTTTTGTTGTGTGATGGGAGTGCAGAATCTTCATCATTTATCTCAGCAAAAGAAGCTTCTTTTTTGGGTAAAACAAAGTAATCAAGAGAAACTTCTGTAATAGGCATCGGAATATATTTTCTAGCTTCGGTTGGAATAATAGATGCCAGCTCTTGTTCTTTTACTTGAGGCGGTAGCTCTAGGGTAAAAATCAAACTTAGTTGGACTGGAATAGCAAGAGCAGTGGAGGTAGAGGTAACTCCAGCTTGTTTCAAAACTTCTTTTAAAGCCTCTACTGTCTTTTCGACAGAAAGATTGGTAACGCGAGCAGCATCTAGCTCTGCATATGGACCGAGCGAAATGACCCCATAAGTTTCAAGAAAGGCTTTTCCTCCTTTTTTCTTTATTTCTACAACTTTAATCGCCGAAGAACCTATGTCGATTCCGACAGCACTACCCTCTCCACTACTAAACATTTTTGTACTAGAAAAAATTTTCTTGAATGGATTATCCATTTTGATTTATGGTAAAATACTCCTAAAGTATAACACATACGTGTCCCGTTAGAAATCCAACATGAATAAAATAAACCACAAGACATTATTAATAAGATTTCTGCTGGGATGAGCTTTTTAGACACCATATTAAGCATATTTTTCCCTATAAAATGTATCTCCTGTGAAAAAAACGGAGAAAATTTGTGTTTGGAGTGTTTGGCGAGCTCGCCCGGGGTCTTAAGAGAGTGCGAAGAATGGATTTTCCCCTTTTTTGATTATCGAGACAAAACCATTAAAAAGGCAATTTCCCTTTTGAAATATGGAGGAAAAAGGAGCTTGGCGAGAGTTTTTGCAGAAGTTATGTATGGACGAATTGCAGAAGAGCTGGCTGACCTCAATATTATGGAGAATTTTGACAACGCCCTTTTGATACCCATCCCTTTGTCCAAAAAACGCCTACGAGAACGGGGCTTCAATCAATCTCTACTTATAGCTCAAAATCTAATAGAAATAGACGAAAGAACCAACCATATTCTTCCAACCCTCACATTAGAAAAAAATGTTTTAATTAAACCAAAAGAAACTACTCACCAAGCGCATATCAAAAACCGCGAAGAACGCTTGAAAAACATTGTCGGTTCTTTTGCTCTAAAAAACGAAAACCTAATCAAAGATAAAAATATAATTTTAATAGACGATGTCACCACCACTGGTGCCACCCTCAGCGAAGCTAAAAAAATACTAAAACGAGCAGGTGCTAAGAAAGTTATAGCTTTTACCGTGGCGCATTAGAAAATTATTTCCACAAGTCCCAAATCATCCCAGCGATGTTTTGAGGCTTACCTTCGAGTGCGTAGTAATGAAGATCAATAAACGGCAAGGTGTTGCATTCTATTATCCCCCATTTTTGTGAGTCGGCAGATTTTTCTGGGTCAGGAATAATGCAATCAAAACCTACCACTGCAAGCTCTAGTAATTTTGCAGTTTTTTCTAGAATAGGCACAAAGCTGGAGTGCAGTTCTCCAAGCATTTCTTTGGTTGCGCCACCAAAAAGTCTACCTACGCGGTGAGATAAAAATAAAATTTCGCCATAGGGCAATACACTTTCCAGTAAAAAACCAGACCGAGCAATGTAGTATCGTAGTTCTTCACCCACTTGCACGCGTTCTACTCGCTCGTGACGATTTTTGTCTTTCTCTAAAATGAGCTCACTGATGGTTTGCTTGCCATCCCCCACTACATGGGGGGCTTGGCCTCGATAAAATCCAGCTAGCTTGCCGGCCACCAGCGTCGCTCTGCAAACATAGCCAGAGATATGTTCTTCGACAACAATGTACGGACAAATTTGTTTGACTATCTTTATAGCATCTTTGAATTGCTGTAGTGTATTGATGTTGGTTATTGTATGTCTGCCTCGTGAGCCCACTTTGGGTTTTACAATTATTGGTTTTCTTAATTTTTCAAATATATTTTGGAATCTACCCTCGCCACCAAAGAGTGGTAATTTAAAATAAGCCGGTATGGGAATGTTGCTTACCTCTAATTCTTCTTTGAGTACAAACTTGTCATCCCAATCTTTACGCGTATCTAGAAATTTACGCGGAATGGGAAGACTTTCAAAATAAATTTTCTTACCATTTATGGTTGCACGATAAAAATCTAGTGGTTTTGATAAAATAATTATTTGCTCCATTTTTATCCCTCGCTTCTTCGCTTCTTCCCAAATTACTCTGGAGCGAAAGGATTTTGCTTTATCTATATCACTAGAGAACCTGGCAATCCTAAAAAATCTAAATATCTGGAAAATAAAAATAAGTAAAGAGTCAACAAAAACTTTTAAAAAATTGGGAGCGCGATTGGCCACCTTGATAATGTGGTTATCAAAAGTAATAAAGAGTAGGCTGTGTAAATATGAAAAATGATGGTGGAGCGGTGCGTCTCCACAATAAGAACAATGACTTTTTTTTATAATCGGTTCGGGTATTGCCATATAACTCAAAGAGACAGCCCAAAAATATCTCTGGAACTGCCTCTTTTTAAATAAAGTACCTTAATTTTTAGTGAGTTCCTTGCATAAAATAAATTCGATCGATTGTTTTTATAAAACACGACTATATGAATTATAACAATACTGGAAACTAAAGCAACCCCATCATGGCCACGGCCAGAGATATAATGAATATAATGATAAGGACTGATTTAAATGTTTGCATGGCGGTATTCTCTGGACAAAATTCGAACCTTTTTTGAAATGAATCCTGACGAAGAAATCTGAAACAATGCGGACGAAGTTTTGCGGAAACTATTTTCTGGGGAAAGGATTCCGCAAAACTTCGGCTGATTCCTTTTTTCTGAATTTGGAAGTCGCAAGCGGAGGAGGAGGGGTCTGGGGAGGAATCCTCCGCTTGCTCCTCTTTTTGTTTTGGCGAAATTCGGGCGGGCTATCAGAAGAAAAATATAACATTAAATTCTCGGTGAAGCCGAGAATCACGACAAGAAACTTTTTGTTTGTTCAAGATATTTTTGCAAACCTTCAATTTTTTCTGTTCCTTTCGTTTTGTGCATGTAAGGAAGTTTTACTGTTATGTTTAAAACTAAAAATGCATGAAATAATTTTTTGTCATATTTTTCATCTCCAAAATATCCGTCAAGGAATTGTTCACCAGCTTTGCTAACACCTCCTTTTGAAATTTTATGAACAAGACTTCTTGTTATATCCATAAATGGATGATGAAAACATGGCCATGGATCAAATACTGTAAACGGTTCCGTTGCAAAAACATTTCCTCTACCAAAATCATTATGGCAATATACACTTTCCCTACTATCTCCAATACTGGAAATTAAAATTTTAAAAACGTCATCTATCGAGCCGTGTTTTCCATCATCTAAAAGATGATGCTCTTTTACGTATTCAATTTGTGTTTGCATATTATAATCACCTTTTAACCATTCAGTAATATTAAAATATTCTGGTGTACTTTTTTTATTAACAATATTGCTATATCCTTCAGTTTTTACCTCATGCATTTTTCGAAGCAATTTGCCTAAATCGTAATATACATTTTTTTCTAGTGATTCCTTGCCATCATATTTACTACTTAATGTATCAGAATCAACATATTCCATAAGAACATAAAAATGTTCACCAATTTCACCTTCTTCTAAAACATTAGGGACTTTTACTCCTACATTTTCCCATGCTTTTAAAAATACCCCTTCAAGTCTAGAGTTTAATTTACTCAAGGGAATTTTTAGAATAAGTTTTTGCCCTGATGTTTCAATAATACTCACAAGAGAAGAAACACCTGCATGTAAAAAAGTTACATCAACTTTTTTGCCAGAAAATAGAGGGTGTTGAGATATAAAGTCTTTCATTAAAGGAACAAGGTTTTTTCTTCTCTCATTAAATTTCTGATCCACTTCGTGTTCAGAAAGTTTTGGTTCGTTTACAAAAGTAACTGAGCCGATAGATTTTTCAATGTCATTGTTCATAAAATTATTTTTGTTTCATCTTAAGAATCATTTTTTCAATATCCTTTCGATGGTATCGACGATCGCCCCGAACTCCAAAACGGATAGCTTTCAAAAACCCCTTATTGTCCCATTGTCGTAAGGTATTGGGATGACAACTAAGAAGTTTGCACGCCTCGCTTAAAGTTAAGATTTCTTCGCCTTTTTTTGTAGTCATAATTCGTTATTGCTAACTTAACATTAGTTTACATCAAAATTCAGACAAAGTAAATGATATTCAAAGGGTTTTAGTTACCAACTCCTACCACTCGGGACGCCCTAGACTCCTAGGGCGAGTTGCGTCATCAATGTAGGTATGAAAACAACAGCACCCATAGGCTATGAAATACCTCAGTTGGCCCAAGTGGTAATACCAACCAAGTATTGCCTCTATGCCCGTAAGTCGACCGAAAGCGAAGAACGGCAAGTCCTTTCGATAGATTCGCAGATCAAGGAGATGCTACAGATGGCAGAACGAGAAGGGCTAGAGATTGTAGCAATGAAGCGTGAATCACACTCAGCAAAAGAAACTGGTCAAAGACCAGTCTTTAACGAGATCATTGAGGAAATACGAGCGAAAAAATATAACGGTATTCTTACGTGGGCACCAGATAGAATATCTCGTAATGCAGGAGACCTAGGAAAAATTGTGGACTTAATGGACGCGGGGCTGTTGGAAGAAATACGAACATATGGACAAAAGTTTTCAAATAATCCAAATGAAAAATTCCTGCTGATGATTCTCGGATCACAAGCAAAACTAGAAAATGATAATAGAGGTATCAATGTAAAGCGAGGATTGAGAACAAGAGTAGAGATGGGACTATGGCCAGGAGTTGCACCGCTTGGATATTTCAATCAGAAGCATATGGATAAAAAGTGTGAGGTGATAATAGATGAAGACCGTGCTCCGATTGTGAAAAAGATATTTGAAAAAATGGCATACGACAAAATGAGTGGTAGAAAGATACATCAATGGCTTAAGTTTGAAATCAATTTCAAAACCCCAGGGAACCATAGTCTAGCTCTAGGTAATATTTTCAGAATTATTCAAAATGATTTCTATTATGGAACCTTTGAGTACCCAAGAGAATCTGGGAACTGGTACAAAGGAAAGCATGAACCGATAGTTTCCAAAGAACTATTTGATAAAGCAAATGAACAACTTAAAAGAGATAAGATAGTAAGACAAAGCCATGAATTTGCATTTACTAAATTAATGATTTGTGGACTGTGCGGATCAGGTATCTCAGCTGAAGAAAAATACAAGCAACTAAAAAATGGCACAGTTGCCAAATACATCTATTACGGCTGTGGCAGATCTAGAGATCGTCAATGCAAAAATACTTATTTGAAAGAAGAAGAACTTATTGAGCAATTTATCAGGGTGATGGATGAGGTAAATCTAAACGAGGTTGGCATCAAATACAAATTTGAAGAAGAGCTAAAGCGATTTAATAAATTTCAGAAGGGGGTGCTTGGTACAACAAACACGACAGTGAAACATAAAGAAGTGGATATGCGCGCGTATGCCAAGTATATACTCCGAGATGGAACGAATGAAGAGAAAAGAGAGCTGATGGGGTGCTTTAAGTCTATGATTAAATTAACAAAAGGAATTGTCACTATAGAATAAAACTTGAAAAAATGGTAGAATAGATTTCTAATGAAATTAGAATCAATTTCTATAAAAAACTTCCGAAGCATCCGCGAAGAAATAACACTTCCCATAAAGGATATTGCAAAAAAGATTTGCTTTATCTTGCTTGGAATCAACGAGAGTGGGAAAAGTAATATCCTTGACGCGATCGCGCTCTTCAACGGACAAAAAAGTGTCGATTATGAACTCGACTGCCATAAAGACGCACAAGAAAATGACGAGGAGGTAAACATTACCTATATTTTTGAGTCTGCGAGTGATACCGAACACTTCGAAGTACTTCTTGGACTTGGCATAGATAAGACATTGGTAGAAAAAATAAAGTTTAAGAGTATTGAACGTAAAATTGCTATTACTAAGGATTCTACTGAGATGGTCGATTACTATCACATCCATCTGAAGGACGACAAAGTATTCACAAAGTATCTCGAAAAATATCTGGTTGTATCAGATAAGATTATTTCTCGTACGGCAGAGACTGAGGTAAAAGACGAATTAGGAACAGTGATCAACATACTAAAAGTGGAGAAACTCGAAGAATATCTTCAAGATGCTCTTCACGAATACCTCGAAGAAAAACTACCAGAAGTGATTTTCTGGAAGCCCCTTGAAGATAGGTACCTTATCAACAAACCAATAGACTTAAACGCATTTAAGGAGAATGTAGATTCATCAATTCCACTTAGGAATTGTTTCAGAATTGCTGGGATTACTACACCCGAAAAAATAAAGGCAAAGATCGAAGGAATTGTAGGTAAAACAAGTAAGACAATGGAGCTTGTGCAAAAGCTCAGCGAGAGTGTTACCGAACACATCAATGAAAAATGGGGTGAACATAACATTAGTGTGAAATTCGCCATAGATAGTTCGCAATTGTCATTCTTAGTTGAAGATAAAGATGATACTCTTCCAAAATATGCTGTAACTCAAAGAAGTGACGGATTTAAACACTTTGTCTCAATTCTTCTCAATGTTTCAGCAGAGAATAAAACAAAAGCATTGGCCAATAAAATTATCTTACTTGATGAGCCCGAGATACACTTACATCCGAGTGGTCAGAAATATTTACGAGACGAACTTCTTGAAATTGCAAAGAATAATCTTGTTATATACGCGACACATTCCGTGTATATGGTAGATACCAAAAATATAGATAGGCATTTTAGTGTAAGGAAATCGAAAGGCAGAACAGTTTCTGTACAAATAGAAAAAGATAATCCATATCGAGAGGAAGTTTTGTATCAGGCATTAGGCACATCAGTACTTGAACTCATAGAACCGAACGTTCTTATTTTTGAAGGTAAAACTGATCGTGATATTTTCGAGATGTATATTAGAAAGCTCAAGACAGACACAAAGCCACCAAAGGTATCATTAATATCTGCAGATGGGTGTAAAAATATTCGAAGATACACTAAATTTTTCAACACTAAAATTATAAAAGGCTATGTGCTTACAGATTCAGATGACGATGGAGTTCAGGAGAAGAGTGTGATACTAAAGGAAGTAGGCTACACAGTTGACAACACCTTTGAAATCAACGATATATTTGATACAAAAATTGAGGCCACCCTTGAAGACTTGTTCAATAAAAAGTATCTGATTCAAGCTGTACTTGAACATTATATGCTTGAAATAGATCTCGACTCAAAGAAGCCACTGATTGGACAAGTAAAAAAAATACTGCAAGATAACCATAAATCATACCGAGACGAAGATAAGGAAATTTTGCGCAGATTATATTTTGAGCAGATCTCAAAACTTGATAAGGATTCTCTTAAGAAAGAACGTTACTTTGAATTCGCTAAAATGCTCTGCGAAAAAGTAAAGTCATAAAACTACTAAAGTTCGAATCTCATTGGGGTCGATGATTTTGATAAAATTTGAAACTCAAAAGGCCTATACAAAATATAGGCCTGTGAGTCTACCGATACTAAATACTCATGGCGGTGCATGTGGGTTAAGTGCCCACGTCACCAATGTTTATAAGGGTATTATAGCACTTTTCATAATGACTTTTTAGGGCATGTGAGTCGGGGTTTCGAGTAGAAATAATAAGCCAATAATGATAAAATCAACTTATGGAAGAATATTTAGAATTTACAAAAAATCTTGCAAAAGAGGCTGAAGAAATAGCGTTGAAGTATTTTAGCTTTGAAACTGAAACTACTTGGAAGGGCGATAATACCCCGCTGACTCAAGCTGATACAGAAATCAATGACCTTGTCATCAAAAGAATAAATGAAGCATACCCAAAACATAGTATTTATGGGGAAGAAAAAAGTGATATTAAAGAAAATTCAAAATATATTTGGGTCTGCGATCCAATAGATGGGACAATGGCTTTTTCAGTAGGCTTGCCATTGTTTGTTTTTTCTATTGCTCTAGTTGACCAATCAAATGGTCAGCCGGTTCTTGGTTTAGTTAATGATCCTGTAATGAAAAGTCTATACTGGGCATATAAAGGCAGTGGGGCTTATAGAAATAGTAAAAAAATAACTGTATCAGCAGATTCCGTTTTTGAAAATACATATTTTAATACTGGTGGTTCAGGTAGAGCTGTTGGATTTTCCAATTTACCACTCTTCAAATCATTGAGTGAAAAGAAGTGCGCAGTAATGAAATACCCATCTTTTATTTACGGTGGCATTCAGGTCGCTAATGGAAAATATATTGGAGCTGTGTTTTACGCTAAAGCTGGTCATGACGTTGCAGCATTAAAAATTATTACCGAAGAAGCTGGTGGTAAGGTTACCGATTTAAACGGAGAGGAAAGAAGATATGACGAAGATGGCCTTGGATGTGTAGTTTCAAATGGAATTCTCCATGATGAAATATTAGAATGTGTTAAGGTTGGGAAATTGGATTAGAAAAGTTTGTCATAGTGTTCAAACAAAAAAGAGCGACTCATGTCGTTCTTTTTTGTTGGCAATCTAGGTACTAGGGTCACTCCGATAATAAGTTGTCCTGGCGGAGAGAGCGAGATTCGAACTCGCGGTCCTTTTAAAGGGACGACAGTTTAGTAAACTGTTGGTTTAAACCACTCACCCATCTCTCCAATTACTATATATAAGTACAATTTTACTTCTTTAGCAAATCTCTAATCTCTGTCAGAAGTTGTTCTTCTTTTGAAGGAGGTTTGGGTTCGCTTTCCTTTTTCGCTTCTTCTTTTTTAAGAGAATTGATACCCTTGACTATCAAAAAGACAAAAAAGGCAATTATCAAGAAATCAATCATGGCTTCTAAGAAATTTCCGATAGCTACGGGCCCCAAGCGAAGACTGGTAAAATCAATGTTACCCATTATTGGGCTTAACGCTGGGAGAGCAACGTCACTGACAAGTGAAGAGACAATTTTTTGGAAAGCTCCACCTATGATAATACCGACAGCCAAATCTACAACACTTCCACGCATCGCAAACTGCTTAAATTCTTTAACAAAATTCTTCATTACCTAATCTTAACTTATTTTTATCTTTTGTCACTTTAATTATAAATATGCTAAAGTAACAAAGTTCCAAGAGACAAACAAGGAGCCGTGTCTGAGCGGTCTAAGGTACCTCTTTGCTAAAGAGGCAGGGGCTTCAAAACCCCTCGGCGGTTCGAATCCGCCCGGCTCCACCAAACGAAACTTGTTCGGAATTAAGAAAACGGAGCGATTTTGCGGGAGCCAAAATCGCGCTATCAATTTTTTCAAAACCCTTTCCGCTTACGGCGGAAGCAGTGAATTCCCAAAGTTCCCCCC
>Ga0163152_10004082_pt1 | contig 18414 bp, 10 predicted proteins | sample OliLakLV19MP8IB2_FD_148635 | JGI IMG/M metagenome (GOLD analysis project Ga0163152, IMG submission 148635) | Freshwater microbial mat bacterial communities from Lake Vanda, McMurdo Dry Valleys, Antarctica - Oligotrophic Lake LV.19.MP8.IB-2 | ecosystem: Environmental > Aquatic > Freshwater >...
GGACTTTTTATATTTCCTAAAATAGTATTATACGAAAATAAAATTTTATCAGACAAAACGAGAAACGGAAAACGAGGAATTAGGGTCTATCCAACTTGGGATTTGACAACGAACAAACAAGCACAGAAAACTCAACTTTGGCAGACAAAATATTTTTTACAAATTTCACAAGAACAACCAATTGACTTAAAACGTGCAAAAAAATTATTAAACTTGAATACGTAAAATAAAAAAAAGGCTGACAAAAAGAGTGAACCACTAATAGCCATTTTGCGTAATAGTGGGTTCAGCGGCAAATTAAAAAATAGTTTTTCTAATCAATTTTTATGCTTAATCAAAATTTTTGTGCTTCTAATTCTACCACATTGCCAAGCCGCAAAACGTGTGCGGCAAGTGTAACAGAAAATAATCAACCTAAATGATTGGACACATAAAAAGAATTATAAAGGCACTGACCTTGAAGCCAAAAACGGTTTTCCTAATTGACGCTTTGGGGGCTACTTTAACAACTATTTTTTTGATTGCAGGTCTTAAGACGTTCAATGAATATTTTGGAATGCCTCAAGAAACACTTACGATACTTTCAATATTAGCATTGGCTCTCGCCATTTACTCATTTTTCTGTTTTGCATTTTTGCCCAATAACATGCAAAAACTTTTAAAACCTGTCATTGTGGCTAATTTGACCTATTGTATCTTGACTTTAGGATTTGTAATCTATTATTACAACAAACTAACTATTTTGGGACTAACCTACTTTGTTGGAGAAATTTTAATAATATGTGGACTCGTTTACATTGAAATAAAGACCTTAAAGGCAAATAGGCAAAACATTAATAAACGAGTTTAATTTTGAAAGTTACATTAAAAGAGGAGAAACACCAGCCGCTAACAGGGATTCAAACCCATTAAGTTAAAGGAAAAGCTGGCACGCACCTTGTTTGGCGAGTTACTTTTTCAAAAAATGCGTGGACTTGCCTGCCCCCCTTTTTGTAAGCAAAACTCTTTGTTTCGTTATGTCAAAGAACTTGGAAAAGTGCTATTTTGAACTCCCTCAAAACAGCCTTTTACAAGGCTTAAAAACCTCTTTTATAATTCAATTCCGTATGATGTCGGTAACTTTGCCTGAGTATTTTTCGCCTATGCTTCTTCTGTGTTTCTTTGACCATTTCCAAACTTTGAAGACAATAGATTTGCATTTCTTTGAGTACATTTTCAAGAAATAACTCAGGACAATCAAAGAGTTGAAAAAGGTATTTTCGCATCACCCGTGCCCTAATATTTCGGTTAATTTTACAACCTCCATTCTTCTTCTTTTTGTTTTTAGAGGACTTTTCATAAAATTTTCCACTACATTTCAAAAAATCCGTTTTGAGCCGAATGTGTTTCTATACAACACAACAAATCGCTCTTTCGTTTATCAAACAAGCCGATTTGAGTCAGCAGGCAAGAAAATACATTAAAATAAGCCGATATTTTTGTGAATGCCTATTTTCCGCTTTTCTTCGCTATTAGGGAGGGTTTGAATAGATGTGCCTTGCTATATCGGTAAAAAGGTCTTCGAAAAAACTCATTTTGAGTTTCTTTCGGGCTTGGCAAAAAGCCGATTTGGTACAAGTCTAACAGTAAGGTTGTGAAGTAGAAGGGACATCTGTAAAAACAGCTGGCACAGAAAACAACAAATAATTTTGATAAGAGTAAGCCGAAATAAGGCCTGCTTTTATCTTTTTTTGTATCTTTGCAACATAAAACCACAATAGGTGTAACATGAGCAAGAAACTAATTCGTTTTGACTGAGCAATGAAAAAATTGCTACGCCACAAGACTAATTTTGGAATTTTAGAAGGCTTTTTTAAGGACGAGGAGCATATTGGGTGGAGGCTGAGAGGGAAGTTTTTTGGAGAACTTAACAGCTCTGCCTTATAATCTAAATCCTATCACCAAAATGTCGTCCATTTGTTTTGAAGTCCCTGCATTTATCCAGTCATCAAAATATTTCTTTACGGCCTCTTTTTGTGTTTGCATTGGCAGGGCATGTATTTCTGTAAATAATGTTTTCATGCGTCCTATCGATATTTTTTTGTCATTTTCGCCACCAAATTGGTCTTGAAAACCATCGGAAAAAAGATATGCCGTAGTCCCTTCATTGGCAGGCAAGGTAATGAGCTGTTGCGTAAATACGCGCTCTTGTTCTCGTTGGTCGCCTCCTATGGCTTTTCTATCCCCTTTTATATGTTGGAGCTTACCATTTTGAATAAAAATAAGGGGGTTTTTAGCTCCCGAAAACTCCATTTGTCTTGTTTGGGTATCAATGACCACCAAGGCCAAATCCATGCCGTCTCTGTTTTCGTTATGGGCTTGTTTGAGGGCAGTTCTAATTCCTTTATGCAACTCATCCAATATAAGATTAGCTTGCAAAATATTTTTATCTTGAATAATTTTGCTCAATATTTCCTTGCCCATCATGCTCATCAAGGCACCAGGTACGCCATGTCCTGTGCAATCTATTGCCGCCAAAATAATTTTATTTTCTTTTTGCTCCAAGTAATAAAAATCACCACTTACAATATTGCGGGGTTGAAAAAAAACAAAACTTTCAGGCAAGATTTGTGTAAATACTTCTTCGGAGGGCAAAATAGCCATCTGAATACGTTTTGCATAATTGATGCTGTCGGTAATGGCTTTCTTTTGTTCATTAACCAATTTCAGAGTATTGTTTAATGCTTTGTTTGTCTTTTGTTCTTTTCGCTTGCTTCTGAATATTATAAAAGTAGCCATACTTGCGCCCGAAAAAGCAAACAATATCAAATACGAAATTATTTTTTGGAAAGCCTTTTCCTCTTTTTGTTTTTGCACTTCGAGTTCCTTCGTTTTGTTTTCGGCTTTTAGGCGGTTTCTTTCCAAGCGCATTTTTTGGCTTATATTTTGGAAATGCTCGGTTCTTCTTTGGTTTATTTCTTGCTGGGTTAAGTTTCGAAAACGGTCTGATTCAGCTTCTTTTTGTGCAATTTCCATTTCTTTTCCGTGCTTTTCAATGAGTTGTTTTTCCTCAAGTCTTGCAAAAGCTTTGGTCTTTTCTACACTGAATATGCTATCATTTAGTTGCTTATAATGCTCATGATAAAGCAATGCTTTGTCATATTGTTTGTTTGCTTTATACGATTTGTATAAGATTTGGGCAGTACTTCGTATTTCTTTGATAGAGGCAGTTTCTACGCCAAGCTGAAAGGCTTTTTCTCCAAAAACAACGCTCTTTTGGTAGTCTTTTTTGTCGTAGTAAATACTTGCTAATCCATTGAATGAGTGCACAAGTCCTTGTTTGTCTGCTATTTCTTCTTTGAGTGTTATTGATTTTTGGTAATATTCCAAAGCCAGTTCATAGTTTTTTTGAACCTCATAAAGGGTAGCAATATTGTTCAAAGTGGCGGCTATGAGGCGTTTATCTTGTACTTCTTGCCTGATGACGAGTGAAGCCTGATAGGTTTCTAAAGCTTTGCCATACTGATTTCTGTTTCGATAAATTATCGCCATGTTATTCAGTGTGGTTGAAGTACCAACCCTATCGTTGATAGATTTTTTGATAGCCAGACTTTGCTCAAAATAGGCAAGTGCTTTGTTGTAATCTTGTTGATTTTGATACACTATGCCTATGCTGTTCAAACTTGCCGCAACGCGCTTGGTGTCTTGAATAGTTTGGGCTATTTGCAATGATTTGAGGAAGTATTGTAAAGCCAATGAGTAATTTGTCTGATGGTCATAATCAATTCCTATCTCGTAGGCAAGTTTGGCAGCGTCTTTCCAATTACGGCTGTTTTCGGCTTGTGCCAGTTTAGCCAGCAGGTTTTTGGTAGGCAAGGCTTCTTTGTTGGTATTAGGAGATTGTTTGTACGTATAGACAAGACTATCCTTTTGCGCATACAAAGGGGCGACCTTGCCTACAAGCAGACAAAAGGAAAACAACACATACAAAACACGCATACCAAACTCACGACTTAAATGCTAAAGCAAAGGTACTGATATTTTTTAAACTTACAACGCCTTGAACCTATCTAATTTTTTTGTGGTCATACTTTTCTGTCGTTATTGGTATTTAGAAAAGTGCAGGCAAGGCTAAAAATTGGATAACACAGTTTGATAACATAAGTGTCTGATTTTTTGCGCTTAGGCAAGAGGCTTTCTACAGGCAAAGTAATAAGGAGAATGGAGGTGAGAGGTGAGGGCATATTTTCCCCTTCTCTATTTTCAATTCTCCAATTTTTTCTCCAATGCTTTTACCAAGCCACCCAATAAATTCCCCACAGTATTTAGTTGTTTTTGCATTATTTCCATTGTTGTCGGAAGGAGGTATGTTAAGCGTTCCGCTATCAATAATTGTGTTTCCGTTTCTGCTAATGACCCTCTCGCTATCGATAGGAATTGCAAAAATTGTCGGGTGCTGTTCCGTTGATGCCCTTCGGCTATATTGGATGGAATAGACACTACCGCCCTGCGCATTTGGCTTGTCAAGCCATATAACTCCTCCTTCGGAAATGACCGTGTTATTTTGTAAACTTCCGTTACTAAGTTCATCGATTCCTGCCAAACTTGTAAATCTTTGTAAATCATATATATCAATAGGTTTAAATGTTTCTTTTTGGGAGGTAGGAGTTTTTTCCACTCTCTCATCTCCATACTCTATTCTCTCTGCTTCCCCATCCCAAAGATGCAAACTGACCAATTCCTTGCCTGCCTGCGCCCACTTCCAAAAATCAGCATACAAAGGAATACGCGGAAAGTCCCGCTTCAGGTTCTGTGCATACTTTTCTCTGTACGCAGGATTATGAAGCACAGCGTAAACATAGTGAAAAATGTCTTCTTTGGAGAGAGTGGGGGAGAGAGAGTGGAGAGTGGAGAGTGGAGAGTGGAGGAGAGAGTTTTCTCTCTTCCCTCCTCTCTCTCCTCCCTTCTCTCCCCTCTCTCCTCCCTTCTCTCCTCCCTTGCCTGCCTCATAACGATAAAGGGGAACGCATTGATTAGCACCTGTTACATGAAGTTCTCCTGTAGTATCTATAGCTAAACAGTTGAAACTTCTGTTACTACCAAAACTCGTAAAAGTAATAATCTTATTGGCTTCATTTAGTTTAATTATATTTTCCCATTGGTAAACTCGACCATTAAAATGTTTATCAAAATAAAACCATTGTTTTACGAAAGGTCTATAAGTAGCTTTTACTAATTTTTTAGGTTCAAATTATTTTTCTATTTTTCTATTTCAATAACTTGTAAGTTCACTATCCCACTTAATAGTAAATTTATACTTATAATTATTATCTTTTAATGTATTTTGATATGTTTCTACAATATATTTTATTTTGTTTTCTAAATTTTGTTTATTAAAGTCAAAAACCCACTCATCGCGTTGCGTTGCTATTCCTCTTGAAAACAATTCAAAAATAGCTTCTGTTCCTCTTTTCCTACTCTTCACTTCTTTGCTACAAATAGGAATAAGCATATCAAAATCGTTGTCTGTTTGGTTTATCCAATTATGTTTGGCATCAGGCGAGATAAGCTCAAAGTCCAATTCCTTAAACTTATTATCTTTAAGTATGTCTAATTTGTCTTTATCTTTTAACCCTTCGCCTATGTTGTGATACAATATCTTTGCTTTCTTTCTATCACTTCCTTTTACTTTGATAAAAAAGGCTATAGCAACACCTGTCATAATATTGAATATATTGCCTCCTTGTATGGCAGTGTTGTTTTGGCGTACATCTCCCATAAGGTCAACTATATGGATTTCAGTAAATTCCTCTTGCACACATTTACGAAAACCGTCAAATGTACGTGAGTCAATAAAACTTCGGTTGGTAATAAAGGCTACGATGCCGCCATCTTTATGGTCGAGCCTACTCGTTGCCCAACGGTAAAAACGCACATACATATCATACAAAGCCATTTGATTTTGAGCAGCGCCTTGTTTTACAAATGTATCTTTGATTTGTTTGTCAATATCTTTATAAAGTCTATTAGCATTGTTATCATTAAAATTGGTTTGCTTCGCATTATAGGGCGGATTGCCAATGATAACAGATATTTTCCTATCGTTTTGGGTTTTAATGCGGAGTACATTCTCGACCAATGCGCCGAACATATCGTTTTGCTTGCCTGCGAACTTCAAAGCCTCCACATTATCAAGGGTATCTACAAAACAAAGGTTTGTAAATTCGGCGTATTGCCCGTCCATTTTTTGTTTATAGATACTTTCAATGTTTAGGTTCGCAATGTAATACGTGGTTCAAAGTGTTGATATTCAGTTGATTATAATTGAAAATATTTATTAAAAAACCTTAAAATCAATTTTAAAAACCACTTCTTTTTTTATAAATCGCTGATTTTCAGTTATTTAAAAAATAATGAGTAGTTACCATTTTGAAAATGAATGACATATTTTTATCATCAAAAAAAATAGGTTCTTTGAGTAGCCATGCTGTAAGGATGGCTAATTTAGGTGCGACTTACGCAATAACTTTTTGAGAACAAAAAAACTCGCCTACCCAAAACATAAACACACGTTTTTGTCTTTTGGTAGGCAAGTGGCAAGTAATATCCCAACACTGTGTGAGGTGCATTTCAAAATCGTTGCATATACCCCTCTCCAAATTGGAGAGGCAGAGTGGGGGTTTTAAGTTATTTTATATCTCTACATCAAATTGAATACCTTGCGCGAGGGGCAGTTGTGCGCTATAGTTGATGGTATTTGTTTGTCGGCGCATATAGGCTTTCCAAGCATCAGAACCTGATTCGCGTCCTCCGCCTGTTTCTTTTTCGCCTCCAAATGCACCGCCTATTTCGGCACCCGAAGTACCAATATTTACATTGGCAATGCCGCAATCAGAACCCATGTAGGAAAGGAAAGTTTCCGCTTCACGCACATTGAGTGTAAAAATAGAAGACGACAGACCTTGTTTCACGCCATTTTGTAAAGCGATGGCATTTTCTACACCACCACTATAGCGCAATAAATACAAAATAGGTGCAAAAGTTTCTTCCTGCACACAATGATAGTGGTTTTCTGCTTCTACGATAGCAGGCGTGACGTAACGCCCGTTGGCAAATTGCCCGCCAGTCAAAAGCTCACCTCCAACCAGCAACTTGCCTCCCTCCTCTTGCACTTCTGCGAGTGTTTTTTGGAACATCTGCACGGCTTGTTTGTCTATCAGCGGCCCCACAAGCGTAGAGCTTTCCAATGGATTGCCTATCGGCAATTTGGGATATACAGCAGCAAGTTTTTGTTTTACAGTTTCATACAAACTATCATGTACTATCAAGCGGCGCGTAGTGGTACAACGTTGCCCACAAGTACCCACAGAGCCGAATATAGTAGAGCGCAAAGCCATTTGCAAATCCACATCAGGCGCAAGTATAACGGCATTGTTGCCTCCCAATTCAAGGATAGACCTGCCGAGTCTGCTTGCCACTTGTTTGGCGACATGCTTGCCCATACGGGTCGAGCCTGTGGCAGATATAAGCGGTATGCGTTCATCATTTGCCATCAATTCGCCTATTTTTGCATCACCTATTACAAGGTTAAAAATACCTTCAGGCAAGTTATTTTCACGCAATACTTCTGCCACTATGTGTTGGCAGGCAAGGGCAGTGAGCGGTGTTTTTTCTGAAGGCTTCCAAATGCAAACATCACCACAAACAGCCGCAAGCATCGCGTTCCATGCCCACACTGCTACAGGAAAGTTAAATGCAGAAATAACCCCTACCACGCCAAGCGGGTGATATTGCTCTCTCATGGTGTGGTCAGCTCTTTCAGAGGGCATAGTAAGCCCGTATAATTGGCGTGAAAGCCCTACGGCAAAATCACAAATATCAATCATTTCTTGTACTTCGCCCAGTCCTTCTTGCAATATTTTGCCCATTTCGAGGGTTACCAATGCGCCCAAATCTTGTTTGTAAAAACGTAATTTTTCGCCTATTTTTCGTACTATTTCCCCGCGTGCAGGAGCAGGGACTTTGCGCCAAGTGGTAAAAGCGGCTTGTGCTTTTTGGATAACCTCTTCATATTGGGCAGGCGTGGCATATTCGACTTTGCCCAATACTGCATCATCTATAGGCGATAAAACAGTACGCGCTTCTGTATTGTTGAGTGCGCCGCGCATTTGTCCTGTAGATGTTGCAGGATTGAGTTGTGTCAGGTTAAATTTTGCTAATATGTCTTGCATACGATTACAAACGTTTGAATTTTGTTGCAAAGGTAGGCGTTTCTTACGAAATTAAAGCGGTTTTTTAATAAAAATGCAAAATCAATCCTTGCGCTCAGTCGTTTATAAACCAAAAAGGGCAACCACAAGGATTGCCCTCTCAGGAGGCTGGTTAAAATTTTGCACCCAATACAAAAGGCAACATTTTGCGCCACGTGTCCCAATCGTGGGGCATGTCATAACCCCAAATATCCAAATCATGGGGAATACCTTTGGCATTCAAAATAGCCGAGAAGCGGCGTGATGCATTTGGAGCTTCATAATCGCCCTGCCCACTCAAGATGTGGATAGGGCGATTGCTGCGCAACATATCTAAAGTATAGCCTTCAGGCATATTGGATACATACGCCTCTGGCGAGTTAAAATAGCAGTCGTCATCCCAATAGTCGTCCGTATATTGCCCAAGGTCATAAACACCACTCATGGCTATAGTGCCTGTGATGATGTCGGGACGTTTGAAAAACAAATTGGCACTATGCAATGCGCCAAATGACGCACCCGATGTAATGATAGGCACTTGACTTTTGCAATGATTGTAAATAAAAGGCACGACCTCCTCATAAATATACTCATTGAACATCACATGGCGAATGGATTTGTGGCGAGGGTGCATTTTTCTGTTCAACCAGCTTTCAGAATTGATGCTGTTGATAGAAAATACTTTGAACTTACCGCTATCAATGACAGGTTTGATGGCATCAATAAGGTGAAAGCGTTCATACTCAAGATAGTCGGCAGCGGCGGTAGGCAAGAGCAATAAAGCTGTACCATAATGCCCATAAACGGCAATTTCCATTTCGCGGTTCAGCCTGTGGCTATACCAGCTATGTATCTCTTTGTGCATGGTGGATAGGGTAAAAGTTAAAAGATAAGTGGCTTGTATATCAAACCTTCGCAAAACTACATATTTTTTTGAAATTGTTACAAAAAATTAAGAATTGTTTTTAAAAGTACTGAATTATGTAGTGAGGTTGCTAATTTCATAAAAAAGCCTTAATTTAGCGCGTTATTAACCGCTTCGAATATGTTCCGCTTTATTCTCTTGTACTTTTTAGGTATTACTTTGGTGCAAACAGCCTCTGCACAAATAACAAATTTTGGTAAAGACATTCAAAAAAACCACAAAAAAAGCCCCGAAATGGTGCGCCAAGGGCATATTGACCCTACAGTCCGCTTTGTAGCCAATAGAAATCAATGGGACAAGAATGTACTTTTCCGTGCTGAAATACCCAACGGTTTTGCTTTCCTGCTTGATGATGGTTTTCATTATGCTTTGTATGAAGGTTGGGCAAACAAGCCTCAAGATAAAAATGCACCGCTATCTCCGCACGGCAATGTGCCGAAAGATGTAAAAGCGCATGGCGTACGTGTCAAATTCAAAAATGCTTTGCGCAACATAAAAGAGCGTATCGTTACAGAGAAAGAGCAAATCACACGCTACAATTATTATTTGGGAAGTGATGAACGCAAATGGGCTTCTGATGTACCCGCTTACAATCAAATAGGCTACAACAACTTGTACGAAGGCATTGATTTAAAAGTATTTGGGCAACACAAAACTATGAAATATGAGTTTCATGTCGCGCCCAACGCAAATCCTGATAATATTCGCCTCGTATATGAAGGCGCAGAAACAGTCAAAATACGGGAAGCAGACGGTTTTTTAGAAATAGGTACTTCTTTAGGAAAAATATTTGAACAAAAACCTTACTGCTATCAAATCATCAACGGGCAGGAAGTAACCGTACCTGCTGAGTTTAGGCTAGTAGGCAAGGAATTAACCTTTTATTTCCCCAAAGGCTACGACAGCAAAGCGGCGTTGGTGATAGACCCCGTTTTGGTATTCTCTACTTATTCAGGCTCAACTACCGACAACTGGGGAAGTACAGCTACTTTTGATGCAGCCGGCAATCTATACTCTGCAGGTGTTGTATTCGGGGTGGGCTTTCCTACCACTGTAGGTGCATTTCAAATGGGTTTTGGGGGATCAATAGACATGGGCGTGCTAAAATTCAATCCTACAGGAACGTCCCTACTCTATAGCACTTATTTGGGCGGCTCAAATACAGAATTCCCACATAGTTTGATAACAGATAAGGACAATAACCTGTTTTTGTTTGGCACTACTGGCTCTACAAACTTTCCTACCTCGCAAGCCGCATTTGACCGCACTTTCAATGGAGGCTCGAATGTTACACCTGTAGGCGGCGTAAATTTTACGAACGGCTCAGATATTATTTTAACCAAATTCAATACTACAGGCTCGAGCCTTTTGGCAAGTACTTATATAGGCGGTTCGGGCAATGATGGCGTAATCAATACCAGCCTTACTACCCTACGCAACTATGGCGATGGCTTTCGCGGAGAAATAGTGGTAGATACTTTAGGCTTCGTTTATGTGGCTACTACCACCAACTCAACCAATTTTACAACTAAAAACGCTGCCAAAAATACGCTTTCTGGCACGCAAGACGCTGTAGTTTTCAAAATGTTAAGCAATCTTTCTGATTTTGTTTGGAGTACATACGTGGGCGGTATAGATGCCGACAACGCCTACTCCATGAAAGTAGATAAGGACTTAAATGTATATGTAACAGGCGGCACACGTAGCAATAACTTGCGGAATATGATACAAGTAGGTGCGCCAAACGCGATGCTCTCTTCCACACAAGGCAGCGATGACGGCTATGTCGCTAAGTTCAACAAAGATGGCGCTTGCCTACAAATCACGTATGTGGGAACAACAGGCGCAGACCAAACATTTTCCATCGACTTTGACCCCGAAGGCAATGTATATGTAGTCGGGCAAACCACAGGAAATTACCCCGTAAGTACTGGCGCATACAGCGTGAATAATAGTGGGCAATTTATCCATAAAATAAGCAACAATCTTGAGCAAAGTTTGCTCTCCACACGCTTTGGACGTAACAAAACGTCTGTAACACCTGACATCTCGCCTACCGCCTTCTTGGTGAATAATTGTGGAAACTTATACATCGCAGGTTGGGGTAGCAATGTAGGAGAAAGTGCTTTCGCATTGGGTACAAGCGGCTTGCCTGTTACGCCTGATGCCTTCCGTGCAGTTACTGACGGCAATGATTTTTATATCATCATCATCGAAAAAGATTTTAAATCCTTGCTGTATGCTACTTTTTTTGGCGGTACAAGCTCGGCAGACCACGTAGATGGCGGCACCTCACGCTTTGATAAACGCGGGATAATTTACCACGCCGCCTGCGCCTCTTGTGGTGGTTCTGATGACTTTCCTGCCACAGCAGGCGCGTGGTCTGCCACCAACAACAGCTCTAATTGCAACAATGGCGCGTTCAAGTTTGATATAGGAAGCCTCGATTTGAATTTTAATATACGCGATCTAGTAACTGATGTTATCATTCAAAAAGCATGTAAATTCCCTACTCCTGCCAAATTCATGTATGAAGGCGCAGGTGTAACAAAATGGACTTGGTTCATTGACGGCGTGCAGGCAAGTACCAATTCCTCGTTTACGTATAACTTTCCTGCCGCAGGCGATTACCAAATCAAACTTGTTGGCTCAAACCCTGCAAGCTGCCTTAAATCTGACACAGTCATAAAAATATTTCGCATCTCAGCTTTGGATATTTTGCCTTTGCAAAATGACACCATCTGCATAGGACAACAGGCACAACTACAAGCCACTATCAGCAGCAGCAACCCTTTCACTTATACATGGTCGCCTACCACAGGCTTGGACAACCCACTGATACCAAACCCAAAAGCCTCGCCTACCATAACCACTACCTACAAAGTAAAAGCCGTAGATAACAATGGCTGTGAGGTAGAAAGAGAAGTTACCGTAGTAGTAATACCTGACCCGCCTACAGATATAGAAATTCTAAACTCTTTGGGGGCAAGCATCAATAGAACTTGTGTGCCTGCCGTTTTGAAACTAAAATACAACTTTTCGCTCTTTCAAATCACGACTTGGACATGGGAAGTAGTGGGCATTGGTATATTTCCCAATCAACTGGAAGTAAACCTGAACCTTACCGCACCCGGACTTTATCAAATAAAACTGCGTGTAACACGACTCGGCAGATGCCCAAAAAACTTTGATATATCGAAAACTTTGGAGGTAATCGTGTTCAAAGTAGAGGCAGGTGCAGATAAGTTTATTTGCCAACAACAAAACACACAATTGGAAGCTATAGACAATCCTTTAGGTACTGCCTCTTCTTTTATCTGGACACCTACAATCGGATTAAGCAACCCCAACATTTTCAATCCTGTAGCCTCACCAAATGTTACAACCAACTATATCGTAACAGCAACCAACAGCGACGGCTGCAGCGCAAGAGATAGCATAAAAGTTGTCGTAACACCAAAGCCTTTAATAGCTTTTGACTTTGAACTCGGAAGCGATTGCGCTAAACCTACCACGCTCACATTCAATAACAAAAGTACACAAACAGGTTCTTTTTTTTGGACTATCTCGCTTGAAGCTACACTGGTCGCCTCTTTCAATGATGCCAACCCTGCCCCTTATAACTTCACAAAGGCAGGAAAGTACACCATCAAATTGCGAGGCGTAAACGGTGTCTGCGAAGAGTTTTTATCAAAAGAAGTCGAAATTGAAGACAATCTTTCCTTGCCTCCCAACACCATCACACCAAACAATGACGGTAAAAATGACACTTTCTCAATAGCTCCCGAAAGAATTGGGTACAAAATTGAAATCTATGACAGATGGGGAGGCGCAAAGTTCAAATCGGACAACTATAAAGATGACTGGGGTAAAGAAGCTGTAGCAGGCAACTATTATTATATTCTTATATCGCCCAAAGGTGTCCGCTGTAAAGGTTGGATAAATGTTATGAAATAGGGTGGAGATTGGAGCAGATTATATGGTTTTTAGCCCTTTTTAAGAGGGGAGCAGGCAAGGTGATAGGTTAAATATTTGGCAACTTGCCTGCCCAAAATTAGAACTTAACAGTTCTGGAGTTGAGGGTTATAATTAGCTACAAAATATTTACACAATTATATATAAATCTACACAATATATTTGTTTTTATAACCCAATGTATATATATTTGCGCTGTGATTAGTATTCAAGAAGCAGCTGGTAGTAAACAGGTTTTATCGAAGTTCGAAGGCTTGTTCAAAATGTGGTGAAAAGAAAGAGAAGTTAAGTTTATCAGAGCGCACTTTTGAATGTCAAAAGTGTAATTTGGTAATAGATAGAGATTCGAACGCGAGTTTGAATCTAAAGAGTCAGGCGGTGAATTACACCGCGTCAGCTTGTAGAGTGCCAAAAGCATCTAAAGTTTCGGCTTTGGAGGCACTGCGAAACAAGAAGTAACAGCAAATGTTAAAGTTTGTGTAAGTTTTACGTAACAATTTGCATCTATTCACTCTATTCACCCATTCACTCTATGGCACTCATAAAAAGCGTAAGGGGCTTTACTCCCCAAATAGGCGAAGACTGTTTTTTGGCTGAAAATGCGACCGTTGTAGGACAAGTTACAATGGGTAAGCACTGTAGCGTATGGTTCAATGCAGTGGTAAGGGGCGACGTAAGCCCCATCACAATAGGCGACTACACAAATATCCAAGACGGTGTAATTGTGCATGCTACTTACAACCGCAATGAAATGCGAATAGGTCATCGCGTATCTATAGCCCACAATGCTATCGTGCATGGTTGCACAATAGAAGACAATGTACTGATAGGAATGGGCGCAATCGTAATGGATGGCGCAGTCATAAAAAGTGGCTCAATAGTAGCCGCAGGCGCAGTCGTATTGCAAAATACAATAGTCGAAAGTGGGGAAATTTGGGCCGGCAATCCTGCTAAATTCCTCAAAAAAACAAGCGAATTTATGCAAAGCGAAATAGAACGTATCTCAAATGCGTACCCCACGTATGCAAGTTGGTTCAAAGAGTAATTTATGAGAAGTGCTGCCGCAAAGTCATTTGATAGCTGGACACCAAGCGGAATTAAATACACATTTGGCTTGATAGAAAACGCAGAGTCGCCATTGCTCAAGATATGGTCGCAGGCAAATTGCCCCATCTCAAAAGTGGACTTCTTAGTGCCGAATAGATGCCACGCCTTTTATAAAGCTACTATATCAGCTACTTTAAAAGATGCAAACGGAGTAGATATGCTATTGCGCGGCAGACCTGAACTTGCAGTAGCCGCTGGAGATGAAGAGCCTAAACAGCCTTTCTTCTTTCTAAATGAATACAAACCTCAAATTAAAACACAAAAAAATCCACAAGGACAACTGCTAATAGCTATGCTCACTGCGCAAACCAAAAACGGTGTAAATACACCCCTGTATGGTTTATATATCATGGGGCAAAATTGGCGTTTTGTAACCCGCACGAAAAAGAATTTGCGCTCCGACAATTTTAGTGGCGCAAGGTATAAACCACATAGAAAGATATGGCACACAGTGTTTCGGACTATGCCCTCTGTGTTTCTATGTGATTCAACACAACATTTGTCAGAGTACCAAAGAATTTGTGATAAGCAAGCAGTTTGCTGCTGATGAAGCCGACTTGCAAATCATTTTTCAGATGCTTATCTTTGTAAAAAATTATATAGAAAAAATCGTATAACTTGTATCCTCACATTTTTCGTCATGGACAAAAAAATTCAACATAAAAAAGGTTTTTATCCGCTTATGCTTGGTCTTTGTATGTTTTTTGCAAACCAACTCTCCGCCCAAACACCTCAAGCAATAGCTTATTATCAACAGGCCCAAACTGCCTTTGAACAAAATAAAGAAGCAGAAGCCATCGAACTACTCAACAAAGCTATAGGCGATAGCCCACAATACGAACGGGCATTGCTGACAAGAGCTAACTACTATGCCGACAATAGACAGCCAAGTAGAGCCATAGAAGATTTTACACTATTGGTGCGCATTGCACCCAAAAATATACTGTACTGGGTAGAACGCGGCAATGTTTGGCAACAGGAAGGTAATTATGACGAAGCAGAAAGCGACTTTCTCGAAGCCCACAGCAGAGATACCACCAGCATAGAGCCACTAAACGCATTGGGAGGCTTGTATTTTGTAGCTGACTTGCCCAAAGATGCCACCATTTTCTTGAATAAAGCAGTCGCTTTAGAAAGTAAAAATTATGACGCACGTTATGCACGCGCTTGGGTACTATTTGAATTGAAAAAATTCGACCTTGCACTTCTTGACTTAAAGGTTTGTGAACAAGTGAAAAAAGACGACATAAACACACAACGCCTAAAAGCTATTTGTTACCTTAAACAGAAAAAACAGGAGGAAACAATCAAAATTTTTGAAGGCTTTTCAGTAAAAAAAATCAAAATGGTGGAGGAAGATTTTTTGTATTGGGGAATGGCATATTATGAAAAAGGCGACTACAAAAACGCCCTTTTCTACCTCTCTATACCTGATAATCCTGCCTCGCCCGATATTTACCACTACCTTGCCAAAACTTATTTTCAATTGAATGACTTAAAAAAAGCAAGTCAGAAATTAGATACCGCCCTGCTTATGTTAAAAATAGCAGACGTTTCTGGAGTAGAAACAGAACTAAGCGCGCCTGTTTATTATGACCGCGCCATAGTGCGCCAAAAGGCAGGCAAGCGAAGCGAAGCCAACACAGACCTGCTGATGGCATGCTATCTAACACCTGAAATAGTAGCCCAAAAAGATTATGAAGGCAACTCGTTTTCGCTGCTTGGCGACGCCTTAATCATTTTAAAACCCACAAAAAAAACACTGGATAGTACACGTGTGAAAGGCTATCAAGACCGCGCAGAAGCCTTTATAATCACAGGTAATAGCAACAGCGCGTGGACAGAAGTAGAAAAAAGCAACGCTATAGACAGCCTCCACAGCCGAAACGCTTGGCTACAAGCTAAAATAGCCATCATGCTGGGCAAATATCCCGACGCTATTACATATCTCCAAAAAGCAACACGCCTGCCAAAAGGGAAATCAGAAGAGGACATAGCCTACCTCCGCGCTATCGCTTACCAAGAAAAAGGCGACATCAAAGAAGCCAAAGAAGCTATTCAACAAGCTATCAAAATCAATCAAAATGAAACCTCCTACAAAAGTTTATTGGCTAATATAGAATACAGTGCCGCCAACCCAAAAGCCGCTGTAGATGCCATCAATGATGCCATTAAAAAAGAACCCCAAAATTTGGGATACTATTTGGAGAGAGCCATTTATTGGCAAGCCCTGGCCAATTATGAAGAAGCTATAAAGGATTGTAACAAGGTTTTGGAAAAAGAAGCCGACAACAGGGAAGCCTACTACCAACGCGGACTTGCCTACCGCGCCACAAAACGATACAAAGACGCCCTAACCGATTTTCAAAAAGTAGAACAATATGACAATGATGACACTGAAATAAAAGAACTTATCACAGAAATGAAAAGCAAATGATAGAATTATGTTAATTTCTTGTGAAAAATTTGGTGTTCCCGAAATTATAACCTAACTTTGCAACATCAAAATAAAGGTCGCGTGGCCGAGTGGCTAGGCAGAGCTCTGCAAAAGCTCGTACAACAGTTCGAATCTGTTCGTGACCTCAAAAACACCATTTACAAGTCGTAAATGGTGTTTTTATTTTAAACCTGAAAAAAGTACAAGTCAAATCGTTTTCGCCCTTTCAGGTGTTGGAAAATGAAGAACGAACTCTTATCATTTTCAACACCTGAAAAGCAAAATTATTTTCTCACTAATGACACTTACGATAAAAAAAGCTTAAGAACCACCTCCAAAATACCTTCTATGAAGCTGAAAAAACTACCCGCAGACCGATGTTGTCATGGCGGTACTCCACATAGCGGCTGTAACGGCTGCGTAGCGTGCAATACTCCGAATCGTAGAAATAGCTACCACCCCGACACACGCGACGGGCAATATCCTCCCACGCATCTTCGCACCATTCCAATACGTTTCCGCTCATGTCATAAAGTCCGTAGGCGTTTGCTTTTTTCTGTTTAACGGGGTGTGTAGTATTACCTGAATTTTTATCATACCAAGCTACCTCGTCTATGTTATCGCTTCCTGGGTATTGGTAATTTTCGCCTCCCATCGCGCTGTATTCCCATTCTGCTTCGGTAGGCAAGCGGTAGGTCTTGCCTGTGAGTTTGTTCAGGGCAGGCAAGAAGTCGTTTACTATGTCATTCCAGCTTACCTGCTCTACAGGGTTCTGTAACTTGCCTGCGAAGTCTGAAGGATTGTTGCCCATCACTGCTTGCCACATAGCTTGTGTTACTTGAGTTTCTGCCATGTAGAAGTTTTGGTTGGCTATCTTTATCATCTCGAAGCTTACGCCATTTATGGTTTCGGTATATACTTTGGGTGTTTTTAGGAGGTTGTGTTCGGTTTCGAGTATCTTGTACCTTGCCTGCAAAACGGCATAAGCTGTTTGTTCTTCTTTGAGGGCGGTTTCTTGTTTGGTTATTTGGGTTTCTTTGGCAGTAAGGTCGTTCTTGAGTGTGGTCATTTGGGTTTCTTTTTCTTGGATTTGCTTTTGGAGTTCAGCGTTTTGTAAGCATGTCTTGCCTACTTCTTGGTACAATATTTCGCCCCATTCTTCTGCTGTGGGGCGGAATTGTGGGTTTTTTTCGCCTTCCTCAAAAGCGCGTAAAAAAAGGGTTTTGATATTGTCAGGAGTTAGGTCAAAGTTTTGGTGTGGTGGCGGAAGTTGTTGGATATTTCTCTTGTTTTTTCCGTGTACGAATAGGCTGCTTTCTATTTTAGAGGCGATAGTTTCGTGGTTTTGGTAGGGGTGTTTGAAAGTAGCTACATACGGGTGCACGCCGAACATAATTTCATAAAAAATAACCGCCAGCGAAAACCTGTCCCACGTTTCGGGGATGCAGTCTTTAGAAGGATTGAGTTTATTGCCTTCAGAAGCTACATATTCGGCAGTGGCGACTTGCGCCGAGAAAAGCACTGTTTTGTCTTCTGCTATCTGTACTGAGTCTGTGTCTATGATGGCTATTTTTCCTTCAGGCGTTATGAGTATGTTTTGGGGTTTCATGTCCACCAAAACATATTTCTTTAAGCTATGAATGTTGTAGATAGCACTGGCTATATTGACACACAATTTTATTCTTGCTTCTATTCCTGTTTTATTGGTACGGTTGTATTTATCGTGCCATATTTTAGGCAAG
>Ga0163152_10004085_pt1 | contig 18408 bp, 11 predicted proteins | sample OliLakLV19MP8IB2_FD_148635 | JGI IMG/M metagenome (GOLD analysis project Ga0163152, IMG submission 148635) | Freshwater microbial mat bacterial communities from Lake Vanda, McMurdo Dry Valleys, Antarctica - Oligotrophic Lake LV.19.MP8.IB-2 | ecosystem: Environmental > Aquatic > Freshwater >...
GAGTCAGGGGGCGAAAAACCGCAGGTTTTGACCAGCTCCGCTGTTGAGAGCGGGGGTTTGGCAAGCGATAAGCCGTGTGGCGAAGACAAAGTGGTGACTTATTCAGACCTTCCCTAACTGAGTCCATCGGCAATCCTGGTGCGGCCCGGCAACCCCCGACCCATCAAGGGGGTCCGCGACCTGCTGTCACCTGGACGCCGGATCATGTTCGTGCAGGGCTCCGGACAGGGCGGGCTCTGGGCGCGGACGTCTGGGCGAAGGCGCGACTTCATGATGTTTGAGCAGCAGCCCAGGGAAGGTCAGAACAGGTCACGACTTCGTCTTCGCTGTACAGCTTTATAGTTTGCCCCACCCTGGGTTTCAACAGCGGACCTGGTCACTCTCGACAGCGGAGCTGGTCAACCTGCGGATTTTCGTCCGCTGACTCAGGGGCTATCTAGGCTCCGAACTTTTTCAGCGGTTCCCTAACTGCTTAAGCTTGCGCGGCTGCCGGTCAAGCGGCTACCGGCTAAGTAGAGGCCACTCTAGGCGTGTAGGGTGGGTGCAACCCGCCATTCTCGAACGTCCCAAAATGGTGGGTTGCACTTACCGTACTGTCTCAATTCCTCGAGTTGGTTTCATCGTCGCCGGGCAATTGAGCGAGCTCATCCGGGCTCAGCTTGAGCACCGGATAGCGCATGTACTCAGCGTCAAAGTAGGGCGAGCGCTGGTAGAAAAAGTAAAGTCGCGCCCAGCGATCGGCGGCGAAAACCGGATCCTTGAGCTTCTCGTCAAATTGCGCCTGCAGTTCGGAGTCAGCTGCCAGCATGTTGCGCGCCATGCGTTCCAGCACGCGCGGCTCGGCGTACTCCTTCTGTTCAAAGATGGCGTTGAAAAAACCCCAGCGGATGAGTGCGTCCGGTGCCTGCGGTTCGAACAGATGCATGGCCAGATCGCCACGCGGCTGTGCGGTGTTTACCAGCACGCTGCCGGCGGGCACTGCAAACTCCGCGGACTCTTCATGCTGCTCCAGCGTGGTGATTGGGAGCCGTCCCTCAAACGGTTGTCGGGCCCATTCGACTTTGTCAAAGCGGTACGCGCTGGCGCGCAATCTCTTGTCGGAATCCAGACGGGTGTAAGTGATGCCATGCAAATCGAGTTTGTCGATCACCTGTTGCCATTGCACTGGCACCAGATACGCCGCCGGCGCAGCGACGCTGAGCGTTGTCTGCACATCGTCGCGTACACTAACGTTGAAATTGCGCGGTGTCTTCGGATCGTACTCGATCCACTTGGCGCCTGAGATCGGGCTATCGGTGCGCGTGTAGGCAACGCCGAGGAAGCGCCGATCCAGGCTGCGTTCACTCAACGCAAATCCCATCGGCAGCGGTTTGTCGGGCGTGCTGACGCGTGCGATCGTTACTGCCTCGGCCTTGCGCACCGCGGCGCGCAGACGGCCGGGATTGCGCCCAATCTCGCTCAGCACTTCCAGCAGCAAGTCCTGATTGACCAGGGTGCGCGTGCGGAAATCCTTCAGCATGTGCGTTTCAATCAACAGGCCGGCGCGGTTGGCGACGGCGGCATAGCCGGTTGAATAGCGTGGCCCGGAGGCATCCATCAACAGGCCTGCTGCGATGTCGGTGTCGTCGACCGGGGTGATGTACTCGAACAACTTCCAGTCACGCCGGTACATCGCGCGTTGCACGCGTTTGCCCAGTGCTTCGCGATTCCATTCGGCCAGCGCCGGATGAATATTCGGCGCGGTCTCAAATTTCCAGGTGAGCTGATACTGGTAGTCGGCGCCATTGGTGTTGTGCAAATCGATCAGCAAATCCGGCTGCCACGCATTCCACAGGCGCAGCCAGGCCTGCATCTCCGGCGCGTCGGCCTTGATGTAATCGCGATTCAGATTGAGGTTTTGTGCGGTAGCGCGCCAGCCCATTGCGTTGGGGCCATTCTGGTTGATGCGGTTGTACGGCGAGAAGCGCTCGTGGCCATCCACATTGAAAATCGGGATCGCGACCAACACCACATGCTTGAGCATGGCATCGTGTTTGCCCAGCACAGTCAGATCACGGGCGAAGGCCATCAATGCGTCCTTGCCTTCGTTTTCGCCGGGGTGGATTGCGGCTTGAATCCAGACGATCTCCTTGCCCGATGCGTGCACCTGTTCGGGTGTACATTCGCCCTTTGCCGCGATCACCACGACGTTCAATGCTCGACCTTGCGGCGATTTACCGAAAGTTTTCATGCACAGCTTGTCGCTGGCGGCGTCCAGCCGTTCGAAGTACGCCATGGTTTGGGCGTAGCGCGGCGTTTCGGTGAATTTGCTGGCTTCGGCGGGCGTGGTCCAGTCTGCAGAAGGGGCACTCAGTGCGAACGTCAGTAGAACAGCAGGCAGCATGTGTGGGCCCCAGTCAGCGAAGGCCGCAGTGTAGGCCGAATCCTGAGCAACGAAGCGCCCACCGACCGCGACAGTGTGGGGACCATTCGCTGCCCGTTCGCAGCCGTACGCTTTCCACGAAAGCTCAAACACCGCCACCAACATTCGTTGGCCCGGCATTCCACTATCCTGCGTATGAACATAGCGGCATTCACAGGAGATTCCCGATGAAGATCTGGATCGTGATCGGCATGTGGTTGGCGATGAGCGTGAGCACGACTGCATACGCTCAAGGCGATTTCGCCGACCGGTTCTTCGCCAAGGTCGAGAAGGATGCTCTACGCGATCTTGAGCGCGGCAAGCCGGCCAAGCAGCAAGAAGCGGCGCACACGTTGGGTGTTGAGCATGCCGAGCGCGTTGCGCCAATTCTGGCCAAGCATCTGTCAGATCCTGACCCGGTCATTCGACTCGGCGCTGCCGATCTACTGTGGTCGCTCGCCGCCAGCAAGCCCGAGGCGTTCGCATCTGCGCAGCCGGCTCTGCGGCTTGCCATTGATGATCCCGATGCAGCCATCGCGATGAATGCGGCCGGCGCTTTGACCGCAATGGGCGTGCCGGACGCGGAAACTGCTGCCGCTCGTCGCCGCGTGCTGAAGCAGCGCGGGACAAGCGGGTATGTTCAGTTTCTGGCGGCACGTGGACTGATCGGTGTCGATCCGGGTGCACCGCTGGCGCCGATCCTGCTCGGTTTTCTGTTCGATGCCAGCAGTGCTGAGACAAAGGGTGGTTCCGACGACAATCGCGAGATCGCAGTTCAGGCGTTGAACGCACTGGTTGCAACCCAGGATCGCGCGCTGATTGAACCGCTGCGGGGCGAACTTGGCACGGCACACCCGGCGACAGAATATTTGCTTGAGGCGATGCAGAAGTTCGAACCACGACCGAACGACTGGACTCAGGTCTTGATCGAGCACGCACGGTCGCCGAATCAGGAAATCGGGGAGACCGCCTGGGATCTGCTCGACGACCAGCGCGATCCGGCATCAATCTCGGCTTGGGCGCCGCTGGCGGTAAAGCGGCTGGACAATGACAAATCGCGCGGCAGCGCGCTGTCGGCGCTTTACAACATCGCCGGTAAAACCAGTATCGGACTCGATCCGTTGGCAGCAGTAGCCGCTGATCAGTCAGCGAGCGAAGAGCACCGCGTACGCGCCATCGATACCCTTGGCGCGGCTGCCGAAGTGACCAGGCCGGACACCAATAAAACCGTCGCGGCGGCGGCCCTCGTCGCCTGGCGGCGCGCGTGTGATCCAGTGCTCAGCCACGAATCCGCAAACAAGCGTTCAAGCGCCTGCCTGGGCCATCTGATGTATATCGCCCCGCAAAATAAGGAGCGGGTGCCGCAGCTGGTCGGCTGGCTGGGCAGCAACGCCGATGTCGAAGCGAAACTGCTGTTTCTCGAGCGGATCGAATCCACCTGGAGCGACGGCGCCGCAGCAACCGATGCCGTGAAGCGCGAACTTGCACACGCAGACCCACGGGTGGTGAAAGCCGCCGAAGCCGCGCTCGATCGCATTCGCCCAGCCTGGCGGGAAAGCGCCTCACGTCAGGCGCGTGTCGCGCAGAATCCAGCTACGCCTGTCAAGCCCGCACTGGAGTCTTCCAGCGGTCGTCGTGGCGCCGATGGCGCAGCACTTTTCGGCGCTGTCAGTGCCGGAAATCTGGCTGCGGTGAAGAAGCTGGTGGATACCGGCAATATTGACAAGCCGGTGCATTACCCGCAGATACAGGGCGCGACCCCGATACCGTTGGGAGTGGCGATCAACTACTGCGGCGCCCCCACGCTGAGTGGCGCGAAGCTTGCGTCCATCGTCGTTTACCTGATCTCGCTCGGTGCCGATCCCGACAGCAACGATCCGCATGGCGACAATCTGTTCGATCGCGCCAAAACGATGTGCCCACCGGAAGTGATGCAGGCGTTGAGCCGCTGAAGGTCTGCGCTGGGAGCATCGTTCCGCAGGTGTTGCTCCGCGCGTCGTAGACCAGTAGCGCAGTCGCAGAAGCTGCGGCCAAATGACGCCCGCCAGCGCAGATGAATCAACTCGGGCGCTGGTTGCGGTGCCGCTGTCACGCTCCGCAGCACGTACAATGGCGTCCTTGAATACGATTGGACCGTCGCCATGAGTACGCCGTCCCCGCAACGACCGCTTCCGGATCACGCGCACGAATCCGCGCCGCTGCGCTTCGTTACCGCCGCCAGTCTGTTCGATGGCCACGACGCGGCGATCAACATCATGCGCCGCCTGATTCAGTCGCAGGGCGCCGAGGTGGTCCATCTTGGCCACAACCGTTCGGTCGAAGACGTGGTGCGTGCAGCGTTGCAGGAGGATGCCGATGGCATTGCGCTGTCCAGTTACCAGGGAGGGCATGTCGAGTATTTCAAATACATGGTCGATATGCTTCGCGAGCGCGGCGCGGGGCATATCCGCATATTCGGTGGTGGCGGTGGCACCATCACGCCCGAGGAGATTCGCGAACTGCAGGCCTATGGGGTCGAGCGCATCTATCACCCGAACGACGGCATGGCGATGGGCCTGGTCGCGATGATCGAAGATTTGATGAGGCGTGCATTGAAGGGCCGCCATGAGCACGCATCAGGTCCGGATCGTAGACCGGAGTTCGCCGCGGCGAACAGTGCCGAGGATTCAAGAAAGAACGTGGGGATTGCGCCCGACTTGCAGGAAATCGCGCTGGGCAAATATCTATCGGCAATCGAATCAGGCGCCATCGACGAAAGTGAACTCACACGACTGCGCAAGGTTTGGCAATTGGCCGGTGGCAAGACGCCGGTGCTGGGCATCACCGGCACTGGCGGCGCGGGAAAAAGTTCCGTTACCGATGAACTGCTGAATCGCTTTCTGCAACACTTTCCGGCTATGCGCATCGCCGTGATTGCGGTCGACCCGACGCGTCGACGCAGCGGCGGCGCGCTGCTGGGTGATCGAATCCGGATGAACTCGTTGCGCTCACCGCGCGTTTTCATGCGCTCGATGGCCACGCGCCGTCAGCACGTGGCAACCAATGCGGTGCTCAAAGATTGCATCGCGTTCATGAAGGGGTCGGGCTTCGATCTGATCATTGTCGAAACCGCGGGTATTGGCCAGAGCGATTCAGAGATTGTCGATCTGGTCGATTTTCCGATGTATGTGATGACCAGCGATTACGGCGCAGCATCGCAGCTCGAGAAAATCGACATGATCGATTTCGCAGAGTTGATTGTGCTGAACAAGTACGACCGCCGTGGTGCTGAAGACGCATTGCGTGATGTGCGCAAACAGTGGAAGCGCAACCGCGTTGCGTTCAAGCTGACCGATGAACAGGTGCCGGTGTATCCGACCATCGCCAGCCAGTTCAACGATCCCGGCATCAGCTGGATGTTCTTTAACTTGTGCCGGTTGTTGCGAGAGAAAACGCTTACAGCTCCGGCCGTGGTCGCGGCGGCTTCTGGCACCGTAGCAACCGCGCTGCAGTCCGCGAAATTGCGCTTGGAGGCCGCAACCAGTTGCGACTTCAATCCCGATGTTGACGTGTCGTTGCGGGAACCGCGTGCCACTGTGCTGATTCCAGGCGCGCGTGTGCGCTACCTCGCCGAGATCGCTGAGAACGGGCGTGGCATCAACCGCGGCATCGAACAACAGGCGCAAGCTGCAAGTCGTGCCCAAAGCTTCCATCAGGCTTTGCATGAGCTGGGCGACAACAGCCTGCCCAAGGCACTCGATCTTTACTCCGGCGATGAGCTGAAGACACACGCAGACCGCTCGTTGCTCACATTGCGACAGCGCTACAACGAAGCCGTGCGCGCCCTCTCAGCCGAAGCCATCCAATTGCTGCGCGATTGGCCGGCGCGCTACCAGTCGGTGATGGATGAGGGTACCGAGTACGAAGTGCGAGGCAAGAAAATTCGCGTCGAGAACTATCGCGAGTCCCTGAGCCATCAGAAGATTCCGAAGATCGCTCCGCCGAAGTTGCGCGACTGGGGTGATTTGCTGGTGTTTTTGATGAAGGAAAATCTGCCCGGTGAGTATCCGTATACCGGCGGCGTCTATCCATATCGACGCAGCGGCGAGGATCCGATCCGCATGTTTGCCGGAGAAGGCACGCCGGAGCGCACCAATCGTCGTTTCCATTATCTTTCGCAGGGCCTGCCCGCGGCGCGTCTCTCCACTGCGTTCGACTCGGTCACCCTGTATGGCGAGGATCCCGCGGTACGACCGGACATCTACGGCAAGATCGGCAACTCGGGCGTATCGATCGCCACGCTCGACGATATGAAAAAGCTCTACTCCGGCTTCGACCTGTGTTCGCCCACGACATCGGTTTCGATGACGATCAACGGCCCGGCGCCGATGATCCTGGCGATGTTCATGAACACCGCGATCGACCAGCAGGTCGAGAAGTACCTGCGCGCGGATACGGCACGCTGGGAAAAGGCGCGCGAAGTAATCGCTGCGCGCTATCTCCAAACGCACCGCCCGCTTTACTCCGGTAGCCTGCCGGACGGAAACGACGGCCTGGGATTGGGCTTGCTCGGTATCAGTGGCGATGAAGTGGTCGATGCCCAGACCTATGCACGGATCAAGATCCAGACGCTGCAGAGCGTACGCGGCACGGTCCAGGCCGATATTCTCAAGGAAGACCAGGCACAGAACACCTGCATCTTTTCGACCGAGTTTGCGCTACGCATGATGGGCGACATCCAGCAGTATTTTGTCGATCACAAGGTGCGCAATTTCTACTCGGTGTCGATCTCTGGATATCACATCGCTGAAGCCGGGGCGAATCCGATTTCGCAGCTGGCGTTCACCCTCAGCAATGGCTTCACCATCGTCGAGTACTACCTCGCGCGCGGCATGAAGGTGGACGACTTCGCGCCCAACTTGTCGTTCTTCTTCAGCAATGGCATGGACCCGGAATACACTGCGATTGGCCGCGTGGCACGACGCATTTGGGCCCGCGCGATGCGCGAGCGCTACGGCGCTAACGAGCGTTCGCAGATGATGAAGTACCACATCCAGACCAGCGGCCGTTCACTGCATTCGCAGGAAATCCAGTTCAACGACATCCGCACCACGTTGCAGGCGCTGTATGCGCTGTTTGACAACTGCAACAGCCTGCACACGAATGCATTTGACGAAGCGATCACCACTCCGACTGAAGACAGCGTACGTCGCGCTGTGGCCATCCAGATGATCATCAACAAAGAACTCGGTCTCAACTTCAACGAAAACCCGTGGCAGGGCAGCTTCATTGTCGATCGACTCACCGACATCGTCGAGGAGGCGGTGTACAAGGAATTCGAGGCAATTAGCGAGCGCGGCGGTGTGCTGGGTGCGATGGACACCATGTACCAGCGCGGAAAAATCCAGGAAGAGTCGATGTACTACGAACACAAGAAGCATGACGGCAGCCTGCCGTTGATTGGCGTGAACACCTTCTTGCCAAAGGAACATGCGGGCGAAGTCACTACCCAGATCGAGCTGATCCGTTCCACCGAGGCCGAGAAGCAACAGCAGATTGCCAACGTAGCCAACTATGTTGGCGCGCACTTGACCACGACCCATGCAGACACCATGCCCGCGAACGTGCCCTTGACGGCTGCGATCGAGCTCTCAACTCGTCTGAAACACCTGCGGGAAACTGCTCGGCGGCGCGAGAACGTTTTCGCTGCACTGGTTGAATCAGTCAAATCGCACAGCCTCGGCCAAATCAGTCATGCGCTCTACGATGTCGGCGGTGAATACCGTCGCAACATGTGATCAAATGACTTGCGAGGCATCGGCGTTGACGTTGCTGTCGTTGCGTTGCCTGGGATCAATACACTGCTGCTGATCTGGCGCCTATGGTCGGCATCTAACAGTCGCGTGCGATGACGGCAAATCAGATCCTGAAAATTTCAGCACGATCATGCGTTGCCCCGGGGAACCCAGTTGAGCGCAGACCGCAATCCACAAGCCGAACAGATGGGCGACGAATCGATGGTGCGCAATCTGGCATTTCAGGCCCAGGCGATCTGGCCTCAGGAACAGCCGCTGTTTGCGCGCTATGCTTTGCGCGGCCGCATTGATATCGTCGATGTCGGTTGCGGTACCGGTGAAATCACCCGACGGCTGGCCGATTTGTATCCACAGGCACAACTGCTCGGCCTGGACATCCTCGAATCGAATGTGGAATTGGCTCGTCGCGACAGCGACGCATTATCGACGCGCGTCAGCTATCGACAGGGCGATGCCTACGCGTTGGCCCTGGCCGATGCCAGTGTTGATCTGTTGGTGTGCCGACACATGTCGCAATCGGTACCGGATTTCGCACAGATCATTGATGAGTTCACCCGTGTGCTCAAACCCGGAGGCTGGCTGCATTTATTGTCGGAGGACTACGGCATGTTGCACATGCCGGCCAGCGCCGGCTTCGATCCGGACCTGTTCTGGCGTCAGCATGCTGTTGCGTTCCTCAGCAGCACGGGTTGCGACGGTCGCATCGGCCGGCATTCTCCAGCGTTGCTGCAAATTGCCGGCTATCTCGATATCGCCGCGGACTTCATCACCGTCGACACGCTGCGTGTGCCGCGTCCCACCTTCGCCGGCATCATCAAGTCTTGGCGTGATGGCTATTGCGATGTGCTCGCCGAAGTCAGCGGGCGCAGTGTCGACGCAGTGGTCCGCGATATGAACGCCATGATTCACGCCATCGAAACGCCGCCCAATTACGCCGTCTGGCATGTGCCGATTGTTTCCGCACGCCGGGCGGGACAAACCTTATGACCAGGATTTCCTCGCGTTACACCTTTTTCTATAAGAAGGTTTTCCCGGTGTTTTGGTTCGGGTTCATCGCCTTTTTTGTCGCGTGGACACTTCCATCCAGTGTGGTGGAGCAGCGTGTTGTGATGTTCGTTTCACCGGTTCTGATGGGGGTGATCGGTTTTATCGTTTTCAAGAAATTTGTCTGGGACCTTGCCGACGAAGTCACCGATGGCGGTGAGTTTCTGTTGGTCCGAAAGGGCGGAGAAGAAGCGCGTGTTCGACTGTCCTGCATCATGAACGTCAGCGCCTCGAGCAACGTGAATCCACCGCGCATCGTCTTGCGCCTGGTCAAGCCAGGGAGATTTGGAACCGAAATCGCGTTCTCGCCAACGATCGAATTTTCACTTAACCCGTTTGCAAAAGGCAGAATCGCCGAAGACCTGATAGTCCGCGTCGATCGCGCTCGGTCCGAGCGGCAACGGTAGTGAGGTACTGCTAGCGATCGCGTCGCTGACGCAACAGCCATAGCTTATGCCGGGTATGTGCTCGCGACCGAAACTCTGGCGAGCATGCTCTGCAGTTCGGCGAGCGTGAAGGGTTTGGCCAGGTAGTCGTTGAAGCCGAGCCCGAGAAATCGGTCGCGATCCTTCAGCGCGGCATGCGCAGTCACGGCCATGACTGGAATCGGCCGATGGCCCCGGTTTTGTTCGTGTTGGCGAAATTGCTGAAGGAATGCGTAACCATCCATATTGGGCATCTCGATGTCGCTGAGCACCAGGTCGAAGTTCTGTTGCGCGGCCAATTGCAGGCCCTCGACGCCATCGCAGGCAATCACGTAGCTATGGCCGAGCACGTTCAGGCTTGCCGCCATCAACTCCTGTCCCAGGGTGTCGTCCTCACAGACCAGAATGCGCAGTGTGGCGAACGGGCGTTGGGGGAAGCCCGGCGTTGCTCCGGTTGCATTTTGGCGCGGCAGCAGTTCTTGCGGCCCGCAGCTGTAGTCGTTGGCGCTGAACGGCAACCGCAATTCGACAGTGACGGTGGTCCCTTGTGGCGCGGCAGCGACAATATCAACGCGCCCCTGCATTCGTTGCGCGAGTTCGTAGACGATGGCGAGCCCGAGTCCGGCGCCACCGTGTTCGCGCGATGGCCCGCTATCGTGGCGGACGAAGGCTTCGCCGATACGCTCGGCAATCTCTGGCGCCATGCCGACGCCGGTGTCGGAAATTCGCAGAACGATTCCGTCTTCATGTTCGGGCAAACGATCCAGTCGAATCGCGATGCTGCCGTCACGGGTGAACTTGAGCGCATTGGAAACAAGGTTGAGCACGATCTGGCGAATTCGAGCCGCGTCGCCCACGCGCGTGCGCCTTAGTTCGGGTTCTGCCGAGGCGGTGAAGCGCAGGCCACGTTGCGCCGCCTGGGCGGCAAACGGGGGCAGCACCTGGGCGATGACATCGTGCAGTGCAAAGGGTTGCGAGTCCAGAGAAAGCGCATTGGCATTGGCGCGCCCGATGTCCAGCACGTCATTCAACAGGCACAACAAAGTGGTGCCGGACGCCATTATGGATTGCAGTCGATGTCTTTGCGCAGCGTCCAGCGGCTCGTTCAAGGCGTGCTCGGTCATGCCGAGCATGCCGTGCAGAGGAGTGCGCAACTCATGGCTCATGTTGGCCAGGAAGCGATCTTTGGCCGCATTGGCCGACTGCAGGTCTGCGGTCAGTGTCGTCAGGTCCGAAGTCCTGTGCTCAATCTCGCGACGGAAGGCATAGGCAATGCCAAACAGGATGATGGCAAACAGGGTGCGCGCCATACTTGCTTCCAGCGCCTGCTCGCCGGCGGCCCCGCTGACGCGCAGCATTGGTTCGAGTTGTGGCACCGCAGCGACCAGCACAATGGTCGACACGGCCCACAAACCCGCTTCGCGGCGCCTGCTCATCAGTGTCATCGCAAAGCCCACCAGCGACAGCCACCAGATGGTGGAAGGCATGTTGAAGGCGACGGGTACCAGCAACAGAATCGTCGCAATCGCAGCCGTGGCATGCACCGCCACTTCGCTGCGTGTTGTCGGCGCGCGCCGATACCAGACATAGAGCATGCAGATTACGACAAAGCCAACGGCATTGAACAGCCACGGCGTCAGCAGGCCAGTGTGTTGCTGCAGCGCAAAACGCGCAACTCCGAACAACAAGCAGGCCACAGCTACCGCGACCATGCCAATGCCGAGAAACCGCCCGCGCAGTTCTTCCGACCATTCGCGGTGGCCGCTGGATGTCGCTCGCTCGGGATGACCTGGGGTTTCCAAAAAAGCACTCGCTTTGGAAGAAATAGCGTTCCAGCGAGGATTGATTCGCGCCAGGAGATCGCGGGTCGCAGACGCGCGCACCCCGACTCTATCCGGATCGAACAGCCATGGCGCCTGTCCCGATCAGTGCCGCCTTCACATGCTGTAAACAATAATTACGGCGTGCTGGAGCCGGCGCGGGTAGCAATGCGGAAGCACGGCCGGGCGCGCAGCCTCGGCTACCGCACTGAACGTCTTTCGCCTCCAGGGAACCTCTGAACAAGTCCGAAGCCGCGATAGCCCCCCTGAGTCAGGGGGCGAAAAACCGCAGGTTGACCAGCTCCGCTGTCGCTGTTGAGAGCGGGGGTTTGGAAAGCAATAAGCTGTGCGGCGAAGACGAAGTGGCGACTTATTCAGACCTTCCCTAGATCATCAGCCAGAGAATTTTCCAGCGACTCGGCTTGCGTGCCGGGTCGGCGCCCGCGTTCGATTGCGTGGCCTCGACGCACCGCTTAATGCGTATTGCCAGGAACAGGCGCAAAATTGTGCCTGACGATCGTGTCGCCACCACAACAGGAGCCCATCATGCCCTACCGAAAGTGCCAGCTGATCCATGCGTTCATCTTCGCCATCTTGTCTGTCTCGACTCCGTTGCTGGCCAAGTCAATGGCCGAAGGCAGCGTGCGGCTGGACAAGGCCAACTGGACCGTCGCTGACGCTTTTGCCTACCCGGACGACGAAGAAATCGAAGTGGTATTCAGCGACAAGGCGTTTGATCGCGTCGAGATGGCGTCGGATGGCAAGTTCGACACCTTCGACTCAATGCGCCACGACGGCAACACGCTGACACTGAATTTTGATGCCGATGGACCGACCATGTGCCTGAACGTCAGCACGCGCACCGACGAGGGTAGCTACAGCGGCAGTAGCTGCAACAGCGAATATCAACCGACGATCAAAGTAACGGCGCGTACCGCCGATCGAATTGCCGGAAGCATGCAGTGGGGCGAGAAAAGTGAGCAACATGTGCATCTCACCTTCGATGTGCCGATCGAAGGCGCGGCCAGCGGTGGTGCTGTTGCGCGTCCGGGCAAGCCATTGCCTGCCGATGGTGGAGCGCCGGGCAAGGCGATGCTGGCGCATTTCGCGGCAGTGACGGCGGGCGATTGGAACAAGCTCAAGGCACTCTCGCATCCTGAGCGCCGCGACATGATGGAGGCATCCGAAAAGGCGGGCGAACACAAGCAAATGTTTGATTTCCTGCAGAAATTCGTACCGAAGAAGATCAAGGTATTGGGCGGCATGCTCAATGGCCACCAAGCCCAGGTCGACTACGCTGCGGAGGAAGAAGGCCGGCCGGTGAAAGGCACGGCCGACGTGATCGAGTTTGAGGGCAAGTGGTACTTCATGGGCACTACGACGCATGATTGAAACGGGACGCTTACTGTGGTTCTGCCGGATGACTGGCTTGGCCGAATCGCGAGGCGAGACAGCGTCGGCGAATAGCACAAATGAAGACGCGCATCCCGCTGCTACAACAAGTGCACGCTACTGGTTACGCGCGACATGGCTTCGGGTTTCCGAGTTCCGAGCCTGCGGCCGGTGCCGTCTCCAATAGCTCAAGCAATGCCTGCGCGTTGGGAGATAACGGGGCGGCAGGGCAGTCCACCAGTACCGGATCGTTGTATTTGAGGACACCGTCCTGTTTCATTCGGACGCCGGTGAAGAGCGGCGACGGTTGCGCGTCAACGTCGCCCACCGAAACTCCGCCATTGGTGTAATAGATCGGAGCGAGCACTTCGCCGAGGGCCTGTCCGCGCCTTCGGTTGACCGGATCGTTGCACCAGTAAGCAACGGTTGTGGGTGGCGTTGGCGCGCAGATTTGTGGGGCGTTCAACACCGCTTCGGTGATCTGCTCCTTGTTTGCCTGCCGCTGTTGTCCACGCGTGCTGTAGCTGAGTTGCGGTGCACTGGTGGTATTCATCACCGGGGTCACACGCACGAAGAAAAGCTGTGCCGGTGTCGTTGGCAGCGGGAAGATCATCGCCAGTCGTACCACCCCCGGTTGCGGTGGAACCCCCAGCGATGGGAAACCTCCAGTCGGTTGGGCGTGATAGGCCCAACGGCTGGTTCCACCGGCACCGACGCACACCCGCAGGAAGTCGGCGTTCTGCTGCGGGAAGAAGTTGGCCTGTTGTCCGATCCAGCGCGGTACCCCGGCGAGCCCGTTCCAGTAGTAATCGGTGTTGTTGAAGATACCGATGTACGTCGGCTCGCGCACATCGTGAGTGCCGACCGCAATGCCGTCGGGCTCATGACCCAGTTGTCCGCGATAGATGACCTGGATGAATAAGTCGGTCGCGTTGACCGGGATCGGGTCGGCGCTGAAGTCGAATACCTGATCGATGGGAACCGCCGGCCCCGCCACACCCTCACCACCAGGCAGACCAGCGGCACTGGAAATTGTCACCAACGCCGATACCGAGATTTCCGGATAATTGGTGCGTGATGGCACACCCTCCGCACACGTTGGCTCGGTGATCGCAGCCAGCGCCGGAGGTGTGGCATAGCCGCGCACACGCTCACCGCTCATGTCCGGTTGATAGCAGGCATTGCGGTGATAACGTGCCACGGCCACCATCGAGCCGCTGCCAGAAGTTTGCGGAATGGCGGGCGTGGCCGGCCCCGATTCGACAATCGCATCGGTCACGTTACGCACCTTCAAGCGAATTTTCTCGAAACCGAAGATGCTGTTGTCCGGCTTGCGCGGATAGCCCTCGGCATCAACGGTATGTGGCTCGCCCTGATTGAGCACGGCAAACACCCTTTGATATTGGGCGTGATTTCCAGACGACCACGGAAAAAGTAATTGATCAGGCCGGTGCTGTAGGCCACCGCGCGCGGGAGCATGGCGTCGGCTTGGGCTTCGAACACGGAGTAGGACATGGTGTATCTGGCACTCGCGACGCCTGGAGGCTGCGCGCCAACAAGGAAATCGTCGGCAAGTGCGGCTTGGCTGACGGCCAGCAGAGGCATAAGGCCGTTGTTGCTGTATAGGGCGAAGAGGCCACTCTGCTGGTTCCAACTGGGAGCCAACACGTCGGGTACGGCCGCCAACAGCACGCGCTCCTTGGTGACAGTGGTGGATTGGTAGTAGAGGGGCGTACTAATTTCAACTTCTTGAAAGAATGTCCCGTTGACGTCCGGGCGAGGCGGGTCCGCAAACGCTGTCGCAAGCAGATCTGGCTTGCCTGTCTCGACATTGACTGGCAAAGTTGACGCGGTGAAAAATCCGCGATTGGAAAGATCGGCCAGGCCGCGGCGACCGGCAACTGGAACATTGTCAATCTGGGTCGTAAAGAACTCGACCGCCTTCGAAAACGACGGTATCGGATACGCCACGTTGCCGCGCAGGTTTGGCCGTGGTATGTCCAACAGGTTGAGCGGCGTACCATCGAAATGCGTCAGCGAATTGAAATAGCCCGCCGCCTGCGCCTCGCCAAACAGCCGCAACTCGGTAAACGCTTCAAAGGCGCCGTCAGCGGGCAAGTCGGGCGTCACCAAGCTACCAACAGGAGGGCCGTGGCTGTCGTTGCGCACATGTTGCGGTTGTGCAGCATCCTGCAACAGATGAATCACCTGACCCACCGACTTGAGCGCGGTCGCAAAACGTAATGAACGGAAGCCCGACTCGATTTCCTGGGCTTCGCCATGCGTGCCCATGCCCAATTCGTTGGTCAAGTTGTAGGTCAGCGCCCACCAATAGTTATCGCGCGCATCCTGCCAACTGAAGCGGTTCTCCCGGCGCGTGTCCAGCCCCCCAGGACCGGCCAACACGCCGGTACGGCCCAGAGCCCATTCAATCGCGGGCTTGCAACCGAAAGTGAAACAAGTCGCGTCGGAATCCAGCGCGCGGTTGTTGATCGGATCGTAGAAGTGGCGCCCGGCGCGGAACACCTTGTTCCACGGGTCGTCATCACGATCTCCGATCGAATACGCACCGACGTCGTTATCGTCCTCACGAATTGCACCGCGCATCACCCAGGCGTCGATGCGCTGCTCGAAATCTTGGCGGCTGGGCGCTCCCGCGAGATACCCGCCTCCACGCAGGCGCTCGAAAATATTGCCTTCGATGTTTTGCAGCTTTCTAAGAAACTGATTGAAAGCGTCTTCGCTCGCAATCGGAATTGTCGCGTGCGGCGAGTCGTCGAAGTAGTAGCCGATCGGCGTATCTCCCTCCGACCGCAATTCAAAGGGCTTGTTGGAATCGAGCCGACTGAACCCCAACATAGTCACGATCGACTTCGGATGGGTGGGCGATAGCACTGAAGCATCGACCGCGGCCTGGGTCACGTAGGCATGGATGCCGATTTCGTAGCCAAACGCGGCGGTTGGAATGCCCAGCACTGCCAGCAACATCAAGCGTTTCCGAATCATCCCGAATCTCCCTTCACTTTACTTGGCTACGCCACATAACGTATTCGCATACCTCTTCATGGACATCGACGCTGATCGCCGAAGCACAAAGTCCTCCAACACCGGGGCAACCCATTGAGCCGATTTGCGACAATATTTGTTGGGCCACGATCCACTGTGGATTGTCGCGATCAGCCTCCGACCGACGATACCCCGAGATATCTGCACTACTGCTCATCAAATCGTGCATGTACTGGTTCGTGAATGAATCCGGTTTCTGTTCGATGCAGGCTTCCCGATACATCACGTTAAAAGGATGTTCTTCGCCAGGAAGCATGCTGAAGTCGTAAACAAACTGCGGGGAGATATCGACCTTACACTCGGTATTGGGCCCGCCTCCGGTGATCATCCGACCCGGGGCGTAGCGCGCGATAGGAACGTCTCCCCAGATCGGCGCTGGCAAGATCGCATTCTCGCTATGTCGGATTCGCCCTGGCACCTTCGGATTCAGCCCCCGAAAAAGCGAGCCGAACACCAACGTGGGGTAAGGCGAAAATCGAAATGTAAAATCTCCGTCCTCGTTGGTCAGATGCGCCTGACGCCCCGTACAAAACGTCGTCCAGATCGCCATCGGGTAGCTCTTCCAAGTCACAATCACCCGAGTGTTCTTGATTGGTTCGCCGGAGTCGGCATCGATCAAGCGCCCACTCGGGGGGACTACAAAGCCATACCAGGCGATGGCGGTATGCAGGGCGAACCACCAGAACGGCAGAAACAACAACCCGCGAGCCACGCGGCTTTTGGCTTTGGTGCGCAGCCACCACAGCAGCGCGGTGATGAGACTGCCCCAGAGCAACGCGCTATAGAAAAATTCAGCGAAAAAAGTTTTCATGAAAGCTCTCCTCAGAAAGAGATCACGCGCCAAACACCGTCTTCGCCTGCGGCGATTTCAAGCGGATAAAGCACAGGCAACGCCGCTTCGATCCGAAGCGTGCGCAACTTGGCGCTGTCCAGTCCGATCAAGCCATTGGCAATGGTGCCCAGCCGCGTGGCGAATACCGGCCGGTTGTTGCCCAACGCCGTAAAGAATGGCCGCAAGGCTTCTTGCTGATGTGTAGTGAACGCGCGCAAGCTGGCCTCGAGGTTGTTGGCGACGAGTGCGCTGCGCAGCTCGCCATAAACCGCACAGGCGCGCTCGCGTTGCGCGATCACGTCTACGATCACAAGGTGGGCCTCGGAAGTGACCGATAGATTGTCGACTGTCGCCTGAGCACGTGCCGTGTACACCCCCGGCATCGCGTAGTTGTAGCTCGACAGTATTCCCGTTGGCGGACCGTCATACTCATTTACGCTATCGCCGTTAAAATCGATCTGCACGTTGCCGGTCACGACGCCGCCAAAGCGCAGCGTAAACCCGATCACAGCGGGTGCGATGTTGCCGGGCTGCTTGGTCAACAGTTCGATCAGAGGAACGGTGTTGCCCACGGTCACGCTGCGAGACACGTTTGCCATGATGCCATCATAGGCGGTGGCCACTGCGTTGATGACGAAGGGTCCGGCCGGTGGCCGAATCGGCGTTGCGACCCATTGAGTGCCGAACGTGCGTGCAGGGGAACCGTTGATCGATACACCAGTGTTGATCGGCCCGGTAAACGTGCCGCGGATTTCAAAAGTCCGGCCGGGCAGGGTAGCGCCATCACTTGGGGAAACGATGGTGATCGTGGGCGTAATGCCCTTCGCGATTCTGGGCGCGTAGCCAAGTGGCTTACCCAAATCGAAGGGCACGCGCAGTGGACCCTTGGCTTGCACATCTGAAGCCTCGCTCACTATCGCGAACGCGCTCGCTACACCAGACGGCGCCAATCCGGACGACGATTCAAACCCATCGCTGTGCATAAGATTGTATTGGACACTGGCCAGTCCGCAGATTTCCTGTGCCGTGGCACCATGTGTCGCACCAACCGAGATCGCCATACCGAGATCGCCATACCGAGCAAAGCGCGTCGAACAACAGCGAGATTCAAACTCGATCGGGACATGGAAGCTCCTGGGTGATGGTCCGAAGCTAACACGCTGACCTGACTCGGGGCGCTGCGACATTTCTGACTTATGGCTGGGAGATTTCGCAGATTGGCGGTTGCTGCTCGTTTGCCGCATAACCAAGCCAAACGCAGCGTCAATAAAATGGCGAGCTTACCGAGGGAAAAAAGTGGACAACACATATTAAGCTGCCCCTGTCGGCGCACAAGCCCGCACACCGCGCATTCCGGTTTCAGGCCGAGCGCGTTTCCTGTGGTGCTAACGTAAATACCCTTCCTCGCTCCCAGCGATCTGCGTTTCGGCCCGAGCGCATTTCCTGATCTGCTAACGTCAATCTGCGCCTCGGTCGGGACCGTCATTAGTTTCGGCCCGAGCGCATTTCCTGATCTGCTAAGGATGGTCTGAACAAGTCCCGATGTGGTTAGATCACACCACGATCCGGCGGCGAGTGGAATCATGACGCAACTGACCTTTTCAGATGGCGAGTACGCCGGCAAGCGCAAGCA
>Ga0163152_10004092_pt1 | contig 18392 bp, 24 predicted proteins | sample OliLakLV19MP8IB2_FD_148635 | JGI IMG/M metagenome (GOLD analysis project Ga0163152, IMG submission 148635) | Freshwater microbial mat bacterial communities from Lake Vanda, McMurdo Dry Valleys, Antarctica - Oligotrophic Lake LV.19.MP8.IB-2 | ecosystem: Environmental > Aquatic > Freshwater >...
TATATGAAAACTACGAAGTACTATGACAAAGAAATATAACTACATCAAAAAGACAGGAAGACCAACGAAATATATACCTGAGATTATATTTCCAAAGGTAGAAGAATACATAACCTCATGTGGTAGAGAAAATACTGCACTTCCAACAGTTGAAGGACTTGCAATTTCGCTTGACGTAACAACTGAAACGATTTATCAATGGACGAAAGAACACCTTGAGTTTTCTGATACTATTAAAAGAATAGCTAATAGACAGAAAGAGCAATTGATGAATGATGGGATGTACGGAGGCAAAGAAGTAAATGCGGCAATGGCTATATTCTTACTTAAGGCAAATCACGGGCTTAAAGATAATGAAGGACAGGTGAATATTCAGGTAAATGTAACACCGATTGTTGATCTTGAAGCGAAATGATCAAAACAACTGCCACGAAGAAGATATTTGAACTGAGGAGGCGTATTAGAGTTATTTCCGGAGGATCTTCTGCTTCAAAAACAATATCCGTCCTGATTTGGTGTATCAAAAGAGCGCAGTTTCCTCCAGACAAGACCCCTGAGCTAATTTCAATCGTATCAGAGACGTTTCCACATCTAAGGCGGGGATCAATGAGGGATTTTCTTCTCATCATGGAGGAGCATAAAGTATTCAAAGACGCACAATGGAACAAGACTGATTGTATTTATACATTTGAATCAGGATCAAAGATTGAGTTCTTTTCGGCTGATCAACCTGGGAAAGTACGCGGTCCAAGGCGTGACATCTTGTTTATTAACGAGTGCAACAATATTTCCTATGAAACATATACCCAACTTGAAATCAGAACGAAGAAAATTATCTGGATGGATTTTAATCCTGTTCAAGAGTTTTGGGTGTATACAGAGCTTATCCCAAATATGGATCATGACTTTTTAACGCTAACGTACAAGGACAATGAGGCACTTGATCCGGCTATTGTTGAGGCTATTGAATCACGAAAGGGGAACAAGAACTGGTGGAAGGTTTACGGTTTAGGAGAGTTGGGGATGACTGAGGGCGTAGTGTATCCTCATTTTCTTCCACTTGATGATATTCCTCCCGATGCAAGGCTTGTAAGACGTGGAATGGATTTTGGATATACAGCTGATCCTACAGCAGTTCTTGATATTTATGAGTGGAACAATGCGTATGTTTGGGATGAGGTGCTCTATCGTAAGGGACTCAGCAACAGAGACATTGCGGATGTGCTTATGAACTTACCAAAGGCATTAGTAGTTGCAGACTCAGCCGAGCCTAAATCAATTGATGAGATAAAGAATTACGGAATAAATATTATCCCCTCTCAGAAGGGGCCAGGGAGCGTGCTACAGGGCATACAGTATGTTCAGGATCAGAAGATATATGTTACCAAGGGAAGCACAAATATATGGCGTGAGCAGCGTAATTACTTATGGTTAATTGATAAAGACGGCAAGATCATTAATGAACCTTCTCCCTTCTTAAATCATTTGATGGACGCGGGGAGATATGGAATGGAAAGCTTGCGACCAATTGATCAAAAGGATCTTGAGCTCTACGGTGATAACTATCAGAAAGTAAACGAAGGGCTAGCCAACAAGTGGAGACTATGAACAAGTCACTGCCTACAATAGAGCAAGATCCATATAAGATCGAAACGGAGAATAATGATAAGAAAGTCTCGGTTCTTTTTGCCTCACTCTTTCCTGAGACTGCTGTGCCTTATGAGTATATCTTTGATGTAGTGAGGCTTTTAGAAAGCACTAAGGTTAACGCCAGAATCCTTCCTGAGGTGATAAGGGGAATATACAATCTCAATAGTCATAATAGGAAAGGGCAGGTAATTGTTCATGTTTCACGTGAGCTTACAAATATTCAGATAAGGGAGAATAGTGAAACACTGTCTACGTTGAGTGAGGATGAAGATAAGTAGTTGACAAGTACTCATTTCCTATGTATATTATATGTATCTTAATATGAGAGGAGGTGAAATAAATGCAATATAATGTAACAATAAAAGGTACACACACGTTACTCCTACATAAATATACCGCTGCGACTGCTTCAAATCCTAAAGTTAGGTTAACTACGACAAAGGATTCGGCCAACTATGCAGATGAATGGGTAAAAACCACTTATCTTAATAAAGAAGGTCAAGTCATTATGCCATGGACAAACCTATTTGCTTGTATGTTTGAAGGGTCAAAGGGAATGAAGATAGGAAAAACAGCAGTAACCAGAATTGTTTACACTTCCCTTGCTATTACTACCCAAGAACCACTGATAACGTTAGATAAAGAACCAATTACGATCGATATGATTAAAGAAAATGATTGGTTACATACCAGTGGTGTTGTAATTACAGGTAGAAGAATAGACCGAGTACGAGCTGCAGTTCCAGCAGGATATGAAATATCGTTTGGTATAAAGCCTAAGGTTAATAATAGATTAACAACTGAGGACATCGGAGCTATACTAGATAACGCTGGACAAAATGCAGGTTTAGGAGACTGGAGACCATCCGCTCCTAAGAAACCAGGACCATACGGAACTTTTGAAGTGATAAAGTTTGAAGAAGTAGAGTAATTTTACTTAACATGGCGTGGTGCGGTCAGGTCAGGCGGGGTGTGGTCAGGTGGGGTAAGGCAGGGCGAGGCTAAAATATATGTTTAAACCTAAAGGTGAAAAACCATTGTGGAAATTTATCTACAATTATGTTCTTCCTCTTAATTTAGGCGATGTTGTTAGTTATGAAGGATTAAGCGCAGTAGTAGGTCAAGATGTGAAAATTAACCGAACTGTCGTTTATTCTGCTAACAAACATCTACTGAGAGATACAAAGCGACTGTTAGTCGTTGAGAGAGGAATAGGATATAAGGTTGTAGATGGCATGGACATAATGTACCATGCGGAAAAGCGACATGATATGGCTAATAGGCACGTTTCATTGGCAAACTTTGAAACTAAGAATATCAACACTATTAAATTAACTCCTGATGAGAAACAGAAGTTACAAGATTTTATGAGCTTTAATGCTAACATCAGGTCTGCTTTCGTGCAGAAAATTGATAGAATAGAAAAGGCCAATCAGGTAAGTCAGTTAGCTCAACAGTTTACGGAAAATGAACTGGCTGAACTAAAAGAGTTAGTAAGAATTAGATAGAGTAGGTTTTCAGGGCGAGGTGCGGCGTGGTCAGGTGCGGTAGGGTCCGGTTCGGTCTGGTACGGCAGGGCGAGGCTAACTTGAATTTATCTTTTCAGGGCAAGGTGTGGTTAGGTAAGGTTAGGCGGGGTTCGGTTAGGTAAGGCAGGGTAGGGTTAATATTGGGGTGCGTATAGTATAAACGCACAGGACTGGAGGTGTTATTTATGGGTATGTTTGATGAAGCAAGGAAGACATTTAGAGAAATAAGAAGAAAGAAGCTTTTGCGCTTAAAGAGAGAAACTAAAAGTTCACTTAAAAAATACGAAAAGACGAAAAGTAATTGATATTTAGATAAAAAGAGTATAAAATGTAGGAAATCGTCAAGATTGTATCTAAGACGGGTCGAAAGACTCGTCTTTTTTTGTTGATAAAATGGCAAAGAAGCAACCTATTGTTGGAAAAGGAACGCCTGATGAGGTTGAGGCGTTTACTGAGGTATCCACTCACTACGAACTCTCCCGACAGGACTTGGAGCAAAGAATCTATCGCAAGAATGGATTTGATGACGCGGACAAGATGTTTGCATCGCATATAGACGAGAACTCATGGCCGTATAGGTCACTGATGTTTGATCCCCGCCCTTACACAGTAATCCTCGAGAAATCAGCACGACTCATCGGAAGTAAGCCTAAAGGCCGCCTTGTGCCGCGTGAGGGTGGAGACTCTCTCGGAGCGTACATCAATAACGAGTTGCTTGATTATCAATGGGAAGACAATGTGAGGTTAGGCCAGTCAATGATATCAAAGTGGATCATGATGGATCAAAATGTACGAAAGTACGGATCTTCATTTGCTTTAGATGATTGGCATTATGAATGTTACACGAAGGATGGAAAGAAGGAGGTATTTTATGATGGACCCAATATGAAGGTACTGAATAATAGACTTGTTTTCGCTAATCCATCATATGAGTATATTAACAAGTGGTTTGCATATGGGGAATTTTTGACCATAAAGGATCTGGAAACTGTGAATGATGCCGGTAGAACTAAACCTCAATACAAGAATCTTGATCTTCTACGGGATTCAGTTGATGACTCAACAAAGACAAATGGAGATACGCCAAACATTCAGAGTAAAAATAAGCAAATGAAAGGCTTACAGGACTATATGGGGAGAGATGAATACAACAAACCTCTTCTGATTATTCATGAGAGAAGGCCAGATAGATGGATCTCGGTTGCCATAAAGCATGGTGTCGTGGTACGAGATATCCCCAATCCATACAAGGATCGTGATCTACACGTCAATCACTTGAAATACTATCCTCTCCCTGATGATTTGTACGGAGTAAATGAGCTGGAGCCTGTAGCGAAGCAAATCAGAGCCATAAATGCTCATTTGTCAGCCTACTCAGACACTATTGCCCTTGCGCTGCGCCCTCCTATTCACGTTAATCCGATGAACGTACGTCTTCATACCCTCTCATGGGACCCTGAGGCAAAGTGGTTGATGAATACACCTAACGTAGACGTTCAGTTGATGAGAATTGACACATCAGTTACAGCTAACTTTCAATCTATCTATCAGGTACTCGTCGGAAGTCTTATGAATGCACTCGGAGAACAATCACAGCAGATGAGTAGTTCTAATCCCTTCCAACAGGCGGGGAATGTAACAGCAACAGAAATACGCGATACCGCCACGACGAGAAATGTACGCGACAACATGAATAAGGTCTTTCTTGCAGAGGCACTAAAAAAACAGATCATGTTGTGGCATTCAATGAATCAACAGTTTATGTTTACTGCTAAAACGGATAAGTTAAAGATTATAAGAATTGCAGGACGTGACGCAGTTGAGTTCTTCACGAGACAGGGATTGTCAGATATCAGACCAACGCAGGAGGATGCAGAGCAAATTGCTACGGGTCAAATGGATTCTGATTCGATTGCTCCTGGGCCACGCTTTGCAGTTAATGTGGGAGATGACGAAATGGGTATGCCTATGGAAGTACCGAAGTATATGCCTGATGAATCAGGTGGTGGCGGTAATCTCATTATAGAGCCTGGTGATCTTCAAGGTAACTATAACTATATCCCGGATATTGAGTCAATGGCTGCGCCTTCTGATCAGGACATCGAGCAGAAGCTTATGGCACTGCTAACAACAATGACAAATCCTGCAATTGTACAGGGGCTGATGCAGGAGGGAGTGAGGCCAAAGTATAAGGAATTACTCACAAAAGCAATTGAAGCAACAAACGTAGTCAAAGACGCTGATGCGTACTTTGAAGACATCAAGAACACTCAAATGGGAGGAGGTATTAATGAAGGTCAAATTAACGGTGGAGGAGTCCCTGCGGCAGCAGGAGGGGTTTCGCCTCAAGGAGATGTGTCAATCGGAGGGATGGAGCCTAGTGCTGTTCCCGCTACTGGAATCGCAAATTAAATCAGCAGTGGTGGACCCGCGCAAGTTCCAGTCGGAGTCTGAGTATGTATTTGCAGCAAAGACTGCATGGGCTTACGGTCAGCATGGAAGCGATGTCTTAGACATGATTGAAAACAAAGTCAAAGACGCTGAGTTCTTAACAGAAAAAGAACAAGGCAAGCATACGGACAAATTAGCTGAGGCTATGAGTTAAAGGAGGTGAGTATATGGGAGGATTTAGAAGTTTATTTAAAGTGCGCAAGCCTGGAAACGGTGATGCGTTTCAAAAGAAAGCAGAAAGTGCAGGGAGAGCAAAGCTTTCAATTACTAACAAAGCTAGTAAGGTTCCTAACGGAGGGAAAAAGACTTCTGCTTAAGGAGGTGATTATTTATGCCAATTCAAGTAGTTAATGTTGGAATGTTTGAACGTGATGCAAGTGGCGCAAGAACAACAAACATTACAAAGACAATATCTAACCAAGGAACAGTACGGGTTGTGTATCAGGGGATTGAATACGTATTTGGACCAGGAGATTCAAAAAACTTTTCAGACGCCGGAATTGCCGCAGCAGTTGTTGCAGCAGACGCAAGGCTCAGAGTAGCAGACGCCAGAGATGGTTTAGCTTCAGGGGGTGCTAGTTAATGGAAAAGAAACAGTTGGACGAGCTGCCTCCCTCAGACGATGCAGAGTTTTGGGCAGAGGCAGACGTTCATACAAACATACAACCGAAGAATCTTTTTGACCAGAAGCATACGCTACGAAGGATTGCGGGTCATCAAGCGCAGTGTACTCACTGTGATTGGGGGTTTCAGTTAGATCCTGGAGATAGGATAGTAAACGGTCATTTATACAACAAGAAGAATGAGGTAGTTATTTAAGAAAGTGCTTAGGGAGTATGAATGTACTTCGTAAGGACTTCCTTATAAGTTGTCCGAATGTTTTGACCATTCCGCTTCACCAGCGTTACCAGGTTGCAGAAATGGAGGTGATATGAATGGATACAAATAACGTGGCTGAAGAAAACGTGGTAGAAACAGATACTACCCAAACCAGTTCGCCACAGGTTGAAAGCCCGATTACTGAGGGCAAAACGGTACAAGGGGAGACTGTACAACCTCCTGTTGTAGAGGATGCTAAAGATCCTGCCATGAACGAGGAGCAGCGAAGGGCGTTCCAAGAGATGCGGCAGGAGAATAAACGGTTAAAAGAGAAAATGGAGGCTCGCCCAACAGGTGAGTCTGCGTTCAATCAGTTTAGGGTGACGACTCCTCCAGCGAGTCAAGCTCCTGTAGATGTGCAGCAATTTACTGACCAACTTACAGGCGAGACTAACTGGTACGGGTACAATCAAGCCCAACAACAGAGAGAGCAGCAGATAATCCAGCAGGCGAAGTTCGAAGCACAGCAGACGACGCAAGAACTTTTGGATGAGAATAACGCTCGCCAGAAGTTTCCGGCACTGTTTGCTGACCCAGAAGTAGAGCAGGATATAGCCGATAAGTGGCTAGCAGCAAAGCTAAGGGGGCAGAATGCTTCTATTACTCAAATTGCTGATGGTTTCGCAAGAAAGCTCAAGCAGACCGCTTCCAAAGCCGAAAAAGTAGGCGCGGAGAGAATCCTGAATGAGGTATCTGACAAGGAAAACGCAGGACTAACGGCACAAGGCCAATCGTCTCAAGGCGCAAAACTCGCAATCTCGCAAGAGGACAGCGATAAATTACGTCTTAATACGAGACAAGGAAGCCTTGACGCAGTAACTGCAAGAATCTCACAGATCCCTTGGGCAAACAAGTAACCTAGTCTATTCCCCCGTGGGTAGATAGGGAAAAACTCACGGGGGAAAGAAGAGGTGAATTTATTATGTTAACTTCATATTACGATACAAGTCGAAGAGAAGATCTTTTGGATATTGTTGCGGATTTGACTCCTGATGACACGCCTTTAGCGACGATGCTTAAAACGTCTACAGCTAAAGACACGATCCATCAGTGGCTCGAGGATTATGTTACTCCTCCATCATCTGTAACTTTTGCCGCTGAAGGTGCTGCTGCTACATATACAGCGCTCACACAGCCAAACAGAGTAACAAATATTACCGCTACTCTAACTGAAACATTCCGTGTTTCAGGTACTGAAATGGCAGTCACGCCAGCAGGTGGAAATCCAATGGATTACCAATCGGGAAAAGCCCTTAGAGTTTGGAAAATGAAACAGGAGTATGCCATCGTCAATGGTGCACTTACTTCTGGTGTTTCCGGAACTGCTGCAAGCATGGCTGGTTTGATTAACGTCATTACCACGCTTTACACTGCACGCAATTCAGGCACATCACTTTCTGAGACTGAGTTCCAAGATATGCATCAGCATTCATGGGATAAGGGAGGCACAGATAATTCGTTTGATTTAGTCTTAGTACCGTTTGGTCTTAAGAGAAAAATCGACGGATTTACAGCAGGTGCGACAAAGTATGTTGACCAAAGCGACAAGAGATTGACGCAGCCAGTCGCCATATACGAAACATCAGCTGGTGTAGCCAGAATCATGCAGCACAGGTATGTTGCTAGTGCAGCAGCGAGTCCTGGTCCTCGATTCCTAGGTATCAAAGAGGACAAATTCCGAATCGCTTACCTCCGTAAGCCATTTAAGGAAATGCTCGCCAAAGATGGAGATCGTGAGAACGGTCAAATCGTTGGGGAGTTTACTCTTGAATATCTCGGTGAAAAATCGAGTGTTAACCGAAGTGGTTACGCAGTAAACGGCTAATAGTCGTTTGATAGTACCTACTGCCCTTTCAGTAGGTACGAATGAAATGACTAAACTAATCAAACCAGATCAATTTCTTGCGCACTATATTTACGAGAAGCAGACGAACCCTGATGCTCGTATTGTCATGCGCTCGTATCAGAAACGGGTTGTCAGTACGATTGATCACATCGTTGAGCTATCACATGGGGATCGTGACGTTGTTTCCACTGAGAATGATTGGGGAATTGTTGAGGAGTTATTGAAGTTCTTTGCTAATCAATGGCCTCATGAGTTTAATGAGTTTAAGGCATCAATCCCTGATATACGAAGTACGAGAAATGATGGTGGGTATTCAAAGAGTAAAGAGATTAAGTATGTTATGGCTGTTCCTCCACGCTTAGAGAGAATGATTAGGGTTATTTTTCCCATGCAGCAGTGGGACAAGAAATTTGTCAATAAATTTGTAAAGAGACTTCCTATGTTTAAGGTGGGATAAAGTATTGACTTACAGTAATGAGTTTTTTTACTTTCCTATATTTATCCTCTCCCCATAAGATACTACCCTGAAAGTTTACAGTTGCAAGCGAAACAAATCCATGATATATTGATTTAGTCTAGTACAGACTTACTGTCCTACGGCCAGACACCTTCAGCGATAGCTCGGGTGTCTTTTTTTATGGCTAAAATTGCCGCTGGTTTAATAATAAAGAACGACTCAGAGCTGGAAATCCTCAAAAGAGCAGTAGGATCAATCATCAAAGACGTTGATGCAATCTACATAACCTCTACTTCGACACCAAACTATAAAATAGAAAAGTTCTGTAAGGAAATAGGAGCTCAGTACTCTTTCTTTCCGTGGGTCAATGACTTCTCAAAAGCGCGTAATTTCAATATGGCGCAGATCCCCGCTGAGTATGAGTGGTACTTCTGGATGGATACTGATGACGTTGTACAGGGTGCTAAGACCTTCAGGGATGCCATCACTATTGCTGAGGCTAATAACATCAAAGCAGTCTTCGCCCGTTATCTGTATCAGGTAGAACTTGATGGGAAGGGAAAGATCAAGAATATTCTCATTGAACACCTCAGAGAGAGATTGATAAGAAATGATGGTACATATGAATGGGTAGCACCTATTCATGAGACACTCATTGAGAAAGTACCCGCAGGAAAAACTGACTTTCAAGGCTTCTGTGTTGTTCACTTGATGGCTGCTGATCAGATGGAAAAATCTATGTGGAGAAATATTGCCATTCTTGAGCAGAACATCATTGATAATCCTGCTGATCCCCGCCCTGTCTACTACCTAGCTAAAGCGTATTTTGATACACGGATTCCCGAGGTTTTAAGTGAGCCAATTGGAGAAGGACTGGATTCTTTGATGATTGAGCTGGTTAAGGTATACCTTGCTACATCAGGATGGGCTGAGGAGCGCGCGCAGGCGTGGGAGTATATGTCAATGGTATATCGGGAGCGTCAGGACTTTAAGGAGGGCATTAACTGCCTCATGAATGCGCTCAAAGAAGATCCTAAATTTACCTCAGCATATATTCAACTCGCCCTCTCTTATGTTCTGATGAAGGATTGGGAGAAGGCAATGCATTGGGTCAAAATGGCTGGAAATGTTGATATTCCTAAAACTACGCTTGTTATTAATCCTAAAGACTACAAGGTGATGATTCTTGAGGCGTTGTTCCACATCTACTTAAATACAGGGAAGTTAGACGAAGTAGTTAAGGTAGCAACAGACCTGAATGAGATGCTTCCTAACGATCTCAATGCAAATCGGGTGAAGGATGTCATAGATCTTAAGGGGAGAAACGATCTCGCGCATTATATTGTTAAGCTTGCTCATCATCTCAGCAAGACAGGACAGGTCGAGCAATTGGAGAACTTAGTAGTCTCAATTCCACTTGAAATAGCTAACGAGCCGGCGATGGTTGATCTTAGAAATCAATTTACTAAGCCACGAATATGGGCAGATGATGAGATAGCAATCTTCTGCGGTCCTGGATTTGAACAATGGAGCTGGAAATCGGTAGCAAGGGGCATCGGCGGATCTGAGGAGGCTGTCATTTACATGAGCCATGAGTTAGCAAAGCTAGGGTGGAAAGTATACATCTATGCAGATCCACAGCAGGATGCAGGAGTACATGACGGCGTAGTGTGGATTCCTTACCATCAAATCAACTGGAGAGATCAATTTAATATTCTAATTGGCTGGAGGAATATTGGATTATTTGATGTTCCTACTCTGAAAGCGAAAAAATCGTACCTCTGGAATCATGACATCCAGAACGGATTAACGTATACCCCTGAGAGGGTGAATAAGATAACGAAGGCAATGTTTTTGAGCAAATGGCATCGGGAGAACGTACCGCAGCTAGATGAGATGAAGGTAATGTACACGGGTAATGGTATATGACAGCGGAAGAACTGTATAACAAAGTAAAAGAGGTAGACTTCACGATTGACATGAAGCCGTTTTATAAATGTGCTGATGGTGCTGTACGCGATGTAGAGTCAAAAGATGGACGATCAGATTACTATCAGTGGCTACCTAAACTCATTAAACTCAATAAGCCAAAGCAGGTCATTGAACTCGGTGGCGCTATGGGAGTTGCGTGTATTGCCATGCTACAGACACTTCCTGAAAACTCAAAGCTCTACTCAATTACACTTGAGGAGCATGGGCTTGAGTTTGCGTACATGGATAAAGAATATTCAAACCTTGTCAAGATAGTAGGAGATGACCTTAATCTTGCTAACTGGCCGAAAGATCTTGATCTCTCAAAAACTGATCTCTGGTTTATTGACTCTGAACACTCCTATGAACAAGTCAGGGCTGAAATTGATTTGTACAAGCCATTTTTCAAAGAAGGAGCAATTATACTTTTTGATGATATACACATCAATGATGGGCTTGCTCGTGTATGGGAGGAGATTAAACAAGAAATTCATGGATCAAAATATGAGTCAGATCTTCACTATTCAGGCTACGGGATTGTTGTTGTCGGGAAGCAGGTAGAGGAAAAGCGCGATCCTCATTTAATTGTTTATGGATCTTCGTATGATCGTGGCCTTGAGCATCTTCTTAAGATGTGGCCTGAGATTAGGGAAGTAGTACCCGATGCCCGACTCAGAGTCTTCTATGGTTGGGATATGTTTGACCTAGGCTACCGTGACAATCCTGAGCGCATGGCGTGGAAAGAGAAAATAAATGCTTCGATGAAGCAAGACGGTATACAGCATCTGGGCAGGATATCTCATCGCGCAGTTGAGAAGGAGTTTGAGCTAGCTGGCGTGTGGGCGTTTCCAACGCACTTTGGAGAGATTTCGTGCATGACAGCTATGAAGGCACAGAGATATGGTGCTATCCCTGTTGTCGTTGACTACGCGGCCTTAAAAGAGACTGTACAGTATGGGGTTAAGGTAAAAGGGGATATCTACGACAAAGAAACGAAGGATCTTTATAAAAGCGCACTAATAGCCCTCCTCAACGATGAGAAGCATCAAGAGGCTATCAGACCAGAGATGATGGAGTGGGCAAAGAGGTTTGCATGGGGAAACGTTGCGAAACAATGGGATCAAGAGTTTCGGCATGAGATCACAGCTGAGGAGAAAGCACTGCAACTAATCTACGCAGGAGAACCAGTACAAGCACTTAAACTACTTACGAATAATACTCCGATGCGGGAAAAGCTGGTTAAAAAGCTCGATCAACTATTTAGTCCTGCTAAGTACGATATACCGCAACTAATTGAGTGTGTGCTAGATCCTCAGACACTAATCAATGAGATGCTCACTACAGGGAAAGAATGTGAAATAACAACTCCTAAATTGGACGTAGCCTTGAATAAAAAGCTATGGGAGGGAGAAGGAAGGATTGATCGGCTTCGAATTATTGATAGACAGAATCTTGAGATACTATTAGCGGGATGCAACGCCTCATTTACAGAGACAGCAAAAGATATAACAATAAAATTTAAGCGTAACCTCGATAAGATGGTAGTCGAGTTACTTGAGAATAATCAAACGCTACAGGCGTGGGATATTGTCAAGGATACCGATTGGCCGAAGAAGGATAGGTTATGGCTTCGGGTCAAACACGCATTTGAACCTGAGGCGTATAAGAAGTACTACTCAGAGCAGCTTGTTGAGCATCCTGTGACTGAGGAGCAGGCACTGGATTGTACAATGCTTTACCCGAGATTCAAGTGGTTAGTTGCGAGCATCGAGAAGCAAAAGCCCTCTAGCGTGTTGGATCTCGGTTGTGCTGATGGGTATGTCTGTTTAACCTTAGCGAAGCGCGGATATGACTGTTTTGGTGTTAACCTCTATGAGCCATCAATTGTAATTGCTAAGGAAAGAGCGAAAAAACACAACGTACCCGCGAAGTTTGAAGTTGGGGATCTTATGGATCAGAAGCGTAAATATGACGCTGTAATCCTTTCTGAGGTTCTGGAACACATGCCCAATCCCCAACTTGTTATTGATCATTGTATGAGCTTAGTTAATAAAGGCGGCAGCTTCTACATTACCACTCCATCGCCGGAGCATATAGGTATCAAAGATCATAAGAAAGAAGCCGGAAGACTAAGCGGAGATTGGGATGACGGACTTCCAAGCGGCCATCTCCAGATATTCAGTGAAGAAGAACTACGGAGTTTATTGTCTAAGTATAAAGTTGAGCAATTCCTAATAGACGAACAAGGGTGTTTTATGAGTGAGGTGAGGCATAAATGAGCGACGGAAAATATAAAAAGAAATGTGATCACTGCAAGGAGAATGACGTTTGGGTGTTTGCAATGGATCGCATGGGAAATCTCCCCAAAGCATATTGCGGCAAGGTCTGTGAAGCAAATGCAAAATATGACAAGAGATTTGACAAGAGATTTGAGAAATGAACATTGCTTTCTACTGGCCTTTTATTCATGCAAATAAAGTATTTGACAACTGGCGGGATGGACTTCGTGCTGCAATTGAGATCATTGCCAAAGAACACGAAGTGGACTGGATTATTGGGCAGGACAAGTTACCTGAGGCGGGAAAGTACGATGCGATCATCTTCTGGGATGACAGCAACAGTGACTTTTTCAAACACTTTGGAGACTACAAAAAAGAGAAGATAGGGCTTTGCTTAACAACAAATCCGCAAAACTTTGAGAATCTCAACAAACTTGACGTTGTTTATGTTGAAAGTGGACCAGTATATGATCAGGTTCGATCTCATGGCATGTGGGCGCTTAAAGCGTTCGGAACAGATACTAATTTCTATACTCCAAATAACACCAATAAAGACATAGAGAACTTCTACCCCGCAACATTTAGTCCGTGGAAAAGACAACGGGATCTTGCTGAACTTGGAGGGTCATTATATTGTGTCGGAACAATTCAGCCAGACGGTCAAGAAGACTATCAAGCAGTCTGTAACTCAGGAGCAACTGTTGAGGTTGGTTACTTTCCTCCTGAGCATATTAGGGACCTTTACAGAAGAGCGAATAATGTTGTAATCCCAGCAGTTCACGGCTCAGAGCGAACGGTACTCGAGGCTATGGCTTGTGGGATTGAGCCTGATGTCAATCCGGATAATACTAGGGCGTACTCATATATCAAAGAACTTGAGGAGTCAGGACTATCACCGCGTGATTTCGTTGTACTTAATTATTCATCTGAGAAGTATGCCAAGGCGTTATTAAGGGGAATCTTATGAAGTGTTTAGTTACAGGTAATGGAGGATTTATAGGGAGTCATCTGACTGATTACCTTCTTGATCTTGGGCATGAAGTTATTGGTGTTGATAATTTTCTCACTGGAGACTTAAAAAACGTACAGGAGAGAGTCAATTTTTACTTTACTGATATTCGGTCTTTGGATACGATGAAGATTATCTTTAATCGTGAAAAGCCTGATTGGGTATTCCATCTCGCAGCAAATCCAAGAACATTTTTATCTGTTGAAGATCCTCTCCTTAATCATACGATTAACATTGATGGGACATTAAATGTTCTGTTAGCTGCAAGAGAGGCAAATGTAAAAAAGGTTATCTTTGCCTCAAGCTGTATCCTTTATTCTCCGAATACTCCCTATTATGTGAGCAAATTAACAGGAGAGGAATATATGAAGGTGTTTTCTAGTCTCTACGGAGTAAAGACAATCTCGCTTCGATATTCAAATGTTTATGGATCTCTGAGGCAGTCGGAGAAAGGATCGCACATAAACGCCCTAGCATCGCTGCATAAAAGCAAACGTGCCATAGGAAGAATCTGGCTTACGGGAGATGGTAAGCAAACGAGGGACTGGACTCATGTAACGGATATCGCAAGAGCTAATTTATTGGCAGCAGAATCTACAGCAGAGGGGGTGTTTGATATATGTACGGGAGTACAGACAAGTATGAATACCATAGCCAAATATTTTGATTGTCCGATTGATTATATTGCAGATCAATTAGGGGATGCAAAACATCTTAGTGTCTCACAAGATCCTATCCCAGCAAAAGATGCCTTCAAATACACCTACGAAATACCACTCAATGAGGAGAGTATTAAACCTTACCTATGATTGATGTAGTGATGCTTGCGTTTAATTTCAATGAGGAGTTAGCACGACTTACGGAGTCTGCTATTCATTCAGTCAAACAGTCTCCAATGGGCAGATTGCTAATTATTGACAATGCTTCTGAGATTAGGGCGGGGATGCTGCGGGATCTTGCTGACGTGTATGTGCGCAATAAAACAAATCTCGGATATCCCACAGCCGTCAATCAAGGGGTATCACTTGCAAGAACTGAGTTTATCGCAATAGCAAACAACGACATCAGGGTGTCTCCTAATTGGGTTAATGTATCAAAGAGTATCTTTAATGAGCATCCAAAGGTGGGATCTGTGCATTTTCGAATGATTGGGTACGATCATCCAATTATTGAAGGATCTGATATCTGGATCACTGGTAAGGAGCGATGGTGTCATTCTTCTTTTTATGTAATACGAAAAGAGGCATTTCAAGTGTACGACGAGAATTACTCAAAGGGTGGCTTTGATGACTACGATCATCATTTTAGGCTCCGTAGTAAGGGTTGGAGGCAGGCATACACCAATAAGGTATCATTCCAGCATGTTGACTCGATTACCTATCGAACAATGGAGAGTAAGGAGGACAGGTCAATAAGGGATCTTAAGAATAAAGAGTATTACAAAACTAAGTTTGGAGAATATCCTGATATCCAATTCAACAAAGCGTTTCCTGAGCAGATTACCTTACCCTATATTCCTTTTCCATGATTTCAGTTATTACTCCATCAGTAAGAGATGAGATGCTTCCGATTATTGAGAAGTGCCTAAAGCGTCAGGACTTTGATGATTTTGAGTGGATTATAACTAGTCCAATTGAAATTGCCTCGGTTATGCCTACGCTACTTCTCAAAGATCCTCCAAAGCTTCCTGGTGACTTCTATACACTGTGCAAAGGCTGGAATCAAGCATATGCTCATGCAAAGGGTGAATTAATTGTTAATATTCAGGATGGCATTTGGTTTCCTCCTGATATCCTATCGAAGTTTTGGTTTCACTATCAGAATAAGCCTCGGGCGTTGCTCTCAGCGATAGGTCATCAATACGATAGCTTTGATGATCTCGGTGTACCGACAAACAAAATGTGGCATGATCCAAGGTCTAAATCAGACATATCGTTTGAAGAAGTTGCACCAAGTGAAATAGAGATGGTTCTTTGCTCTATACCTAGACAAGCGCTTATTGAATGTGGAGGAATCGATGAGGAATATGATACTTGCGCTGCGGTTTGTGAAAAGGAGATGTGCTGGCGGTTGAATGAACTAGGCTGGGATTTCTACATTGATCACACGATTGAGTATAAAGCTATCCACCATCCGAGGCTCAATGATGACTGGGAGAGAGTGTATCGTGAGAAATCTACTCCGTTATTCATAAAACACATGAAAGAACGTTCAGCAGGCACAAGAACGCTTAATGTTGACAATTTGTTGAAATACATTGCATGAGAGGGTATAATGGTTTTAGTCAAATCTTATTGATCATGGCGCCTTAGAGGGCGTTTTTTTCATGGAACTAACAATCATACCATCAGAAGAAACACCAAGGGAGAATATCAGCTTGGGGTCACTGAAAGACAAGCCAAAAGAAAAGAGGCCTGAAATTGTGGCTGAAAAACTTGAATTGTCAAAAAATATCCAAAAGTTCGATAATAAAAAACATACAGCTAGTCCTTATGATTACAATTCCATTTCATTAGCGAAAAAAACGGAGTATACTCCAACAGCTGATGAGATGATTACTACTCCCATATATAATCATGTAGGCAAGTTTTTAGGAATAGATACCAGACATGAATGGAATCAACACTACGATAAAGTTAAAACATTAGTTGATTGGGCACAAAAGAAAAGCGGAGCTAAAGATTTAAACTCGGTTATGAACTTTTTGAATGGTGCATTAAACGCTGCTCCGAGTTTTGGAATGAATCACAAGAGGATAGATCAATTATATATGTACGCAAGATTAAATATGGCAGGATAATATGGGGAACTTAAATTTTCAGGATGTAATTAGAGACGTACATGATGCTAGCCTTCATTCACTTAAAACAACTGCATCGCTGAGCGCTTCGACTGTATATGTGGGAAACTCTACGCTGTATGCAGTCGTCAATACTGGATCAGCAAGCGATTCAACTGTTAAGTTGGGATTTGTCACAGCCGCTATCTCAACTCCTACATTGTTTGCGGTTGTTAACACCGCAGCCGCAGGACAAGCATCAATTGTGTTAGACAATAGTGTTGCATCAATAGGCTTTGCTACTGTGGCTATATCCACTCCGACAATCTTTGCGGTTGTTAATACTGGTGGAGCTAATACCGGTAATAGTACAATTAATCCTGGCCCTAATCAGATAGGTTCGGTAACAGTATCTAATCCAATAACATTAAATAGTGTAGTAACGCTTTCCTCTTCTACTAATTACATTGGTCTTGCCTCAGTTAATATAGGTGGTACTCTTCCTGCACTGGTGGCAAGTACGGTTAATATTGGCTCAGTCTCAGTACTTGGTGGTGGTATTGGACTTAATTCTGGTATCAACTCAATCGGGTTTGCGACAGTAGCCTTATCAACTCCTACTATCTTTGCGGTTGTTAACACTGGTGCGGCAGGAGTAGGTAATTCTATTGTTACCATTAACCCCAGAATAGACTATTTTGGATTAGTCTCCGTTAGTGGTAATGTAGTGGTGTCATCATTGCCAGCAACACCAACTGGAGCTAACTATATTGGCCTAGCATCAGTAAACATAGGGGGAACATTACCAGCCTTAACAGCAAGCACGGTAAACATCGGTTCAGTATCAATATTAGGAGGCGGAATAGCTTTAACAGCAAGTACAGTTAATGTTGGTTCTGTATCAGTCTTAGGTGGAACAATAGCCGTATCTTCACTACCAGCGTTAGTAGCTTCTACAGTTAATATAGGCTCGGTATCGGTATTAGGTGGTACTATCAACGCAGTTCAACAGACTAGCACTTTTAATATAGGTTCAGTTTCTATACTTGGTGGTTCAATAGTTAATTCGGCTGGTACAAGCTTCATAGGTCTTGTTACAGCAGTTACAAGAAATGCAGGTACAAATAAAGCATTAATTAATCTGCCGGTAGGTTTCTCGGCAGGTAGTACTGCGACAATTGCAATACCTACAAATGCAAACACAATGTACATTACGAGTCTTTTGCTTAACTCTGATGCAACTGTTCGCGTAACGCTGAAATCAGGTGTCACATATTTAACAGGTAATGCTTCAATCGGTGTCACGTTGAATCCTGGGGGAGGCTTAGTTATGACTGGATCTCCTGATTCTCCATCGTGGATCGGCTTGCCATCTGGCGCATTAGTAGTTGAAAAACTTGATCTCACAGCAACGATAGCGAAGATAGCAGGAAACGTAGTTTACTTTCAAGAATAATTATGGCGAATATAGCAATTTTCAAATCAGGACAATTTCCTCAATATCTACAAAGGAGGTGAATTATGGCTAACGAAATACGAACA
>Ga0163152_10004093_pt1 | contig 18392 bp, 11 predicted proteins | sample OliLakLV19MP8IB2_FD_148635 | JGI IMG/M metagenome (GOLD analysis project Ga0163152, IMG submission 148635) | Freshwater microbial mat bacterial communities from Lake Vanda, McMurdo Dry Valleys, Antarctica - Oligotrophic Lake LV.19.MP8.IB-2 | ecosystem: Environmental > Aquatic > Freshwater >...
AACCGCACGTCCGGTGGTGTGGGAGGGCGTCGGGGCGAAATCCCCGGCGCTCCACCCGATCATACTCCAAATGCAGGCCACCGTTCGTTGGCAGACTCTAACTTTCTTCCCGGGATATTCATTACGTTTTTGAACCTGAAAAGTTGATCGTTAAGGGTTATCGGAGACCGGGTCAGACTCTCATCTGTTCACTTTTTGAGGAGCAGCCATTTTCCACCATGAATTTCGTCAGCTTGGACGATGCGAATCTGCGCAGGCTTTGCTGGCGTACATGGCTGCAGGCCACTTTGTCCACGTCGCAGAGCGGATTGCAGCTCCTGGACGAGGACTGAAAGATGGGGTTGTTGGAGGATTTCGAAGTGTGCACCTGGAACCGGATGAAAACGAACGCTGCCCCTCACCAGGCGTTTCCATGAAGCGACCCAATGTGGCGGAGCGCTCTTGCTCAGGAAGATGTCCATGTCCCCGGAAAAAGGACTCACCCGGTAGGTCCTGGCGACGTCGGCATAATAATCGTTAGAACCATTGATGGGTGGAAGTCGGCCTGCTTGCAGGGAAGGAGAAGTTATTGCGGGTGTTTTTGAACGGTTGCGCGCCATCCAATGCTGAAGCGCTGCAAGGCGTCCTAGAAAATAATCAAACCTGCTTTTGGGCGGCATCTGGCGCCATTTCCGGCAATGGAACATCAGGCGATTGGGAAGATAGGAAGCCATGGCCCGGCAATAAACCGTCCAGGGCAGGATGCTGGATGGCATGGTGTCCAATAACGCCAGGAGACCAATTTGCTGGCCATCACGGGTGAGTTGCTGAGCCATTTCAAACGCAATCAAACCTCCCATCGAGTAGCCCCCGATAAAATAAGGCCCATTCGGATGGAACGACCGGATTTCTTGAATGTAATGTGAGGCCATTTCTTCCAGGGAAGTGTGACGGGGTGATTTGCCATCCAAACCAACCGCCTGCAAACCATAAACAGGTTGATCGGGCGCAAAAAGCCGGGCCATTTCCAGAAATCCAAACACGTTTCCTCCCCAGCCATGAACAAGGAAAAAAGGCGGTCTCGACCCGGTAGGTTGGAGAGGAACAAGCGATACCCGGCAGGTCTTGCGATCTTCCTCGGCGAGCCGCCGGGCGAGCGATTCCACCGTTGGAGATTGAAACAAGACAGCAATGGGCAATTGGCATCCCAAGAATTTCTCGACCTTGGCGACCAGCTTTGCCGCCAGGAGGGAATGCCCGCCCAAAGCAAAAAAATCATCGTGCCGTCCTATGTCTTTGCGTCCAAAAACCTGCTCCCACAAACGAATCAACTCCAGCTCCAGCAAACTGACGGGATGATTGTCAACAACCCGGTTTGAATGAGCGGCTGGCAGGGCTTTGCGGTTTACCTTTCCATTCGGCGTCAGAGGGAGTTGCTCCAGCCAAACGAAGGAGGTTGGCAGCATAAAATTGGGCAATAGTTCGCCAAGGCGTGATCGCAAGTCGGAGGCGTCCGGTTTTTTGTCCGTTCGTGAAACCAAGTAGGCAACCAGTTGTTTTTCATCCGCCGATTCCGCCCGCAGAGCTACGACCGCCTCGCCGATCTCAGCTTGGGCGCGCAATGCTGCTTCAATCTCCCCCAGCTCAATGCGGTAACCCCGGAGTTTCATCTGATGATCGCAGCGTCCGATGAACTCAATGGTTCCGTCGTTAAGGTAGCGGGCCAGATCGCCGGATTTGTAGAGTCTCCCGTTTGGATTCTGGCTGAAAGGATCCGGGACAAATCGAGTGGCTGTCAGGTCCGGTTCATTCAAGTAACCTCGCGCCACACCGTCGCCGCCAATCCAGATTTCTCCTGCAACCCCCCTGGGAACGGGTTTTAGCTTTTCATCCAAAATATAAACGGTGCTGTTTGGAATCGGGCTTCCAATGGAAGGCCGGCGTGAAAGACCGGTTTCTGCCGCAGTCACAATTCCAGCAGTGACCAGAACGGTGGCTTCGGTTGGACCGTAGTGGTTGATCAGTTGAAAACGGTGATTTCCGCCTGGACGGCATGACAGTTGATCACCGCCGGTGAGAAGATAGCGCAGTCGACATTCGGCGGGCCACTCTTCCTTCAACGCAGCCTCGGCAAGCGGTGTCGGCAGGAAACAGACTGAAATTCGATGTGCAGCAATCCAATCCACCAACGTTTCCGGTCGCATCAAGGTTTGTTCATCGACAATAAAAACCGTCCCACCAGCGCTTAGAGTCGGCCACAATTCCCAGGCGACGGCGTCAAAGGAAAGATTCGCCAACTGGGTTGTGCGGATGCCTGGCCCCAGTCCGTAAGTTCGCGCGTGCCAGGTGACCAGATTCACCACACCTCTGTGAGGCACGAGAACACCTTTTGGATTCCCGGTGGATCCCGAGGTGTAAATGGCGTAACAGAGATGAGTTGCCAGAACTCCGCTCTCGGGGTTGGTTTGCAATGTTTCGTTCAGCGGTTCATCCAGGAATAGTGCAGGCGCGGCGCAGGACTGAACCATGGTTGCGAACTGGCGTTTGGTTAACACCGCTTTTAACGGAGCATCTGCGAAAATTCGTTCCAGCCGTTTTTGAGGCAGACCGGCATCCAATGGCAGATAAGCCCCACCGGCCTTCAGCACGCCCAGCAATGCCACGACCATTTCCAATGAACGTTCCACAAAAACGGCCACCAAATCATCCGGCCCCACGCCAAGCGAGCGCAAGCGGTGTGCCAGTTGGTTGGCCCGGACATTGAGCTCGCGGTAGGTGAGCGAGTTTCCGTCCATGGCGGCCGCGATCTCGTTAGGAGATATTTCAACCCTGGCCTCGAAGAGGTGATGAACACATTTGTCCCGGGGATAATCCTGCTGCGTCTGATTCCATTCAGTGAGGATTTGCTGATGCTCAGAGGTTGTCAGCAGCGGTGCTTCCAAGACCGGGAGATCCGGCTCGCTCAGCAACGATTCCAGCAACACCTGGTAATGTCCGGCCATGCGCTCGATGGTGGCGCGTTCGAAAATCCCAGTGTTAAAATGGAATGATGCAGCCCAGTCCGCCCCCTCTGGCCTCAGGTGAAGTTCCAGTTCAAACTGGGTCGTCACGACAGGCAACGGATGCGGACAAGCTTCGAGCCCGGCAAGTTCCAACGCCTGGGAAGGAGCATTTTGCATTGCAAACACCACTTGAAAGAGCGGGTGCCGGCTCATATCGCGCTTCGGGTTCAGCGCCTCCACCAGTTTCTCAAATGGCAAGTCCTGCTGTTCGTAAGCATCGAGCGATGCGGTTCGAACGCGAAAAACCAGTTCGCGAAAATCGGGTTGACCGGAAAAATCAGTTCGCAAAACCAACATATTGGCGAACAATCCAATCAGGTTCTCCAGTTCGACATTTTGACGATTCGCGATTGGAACGCCGACCTCCACCGTGGTTTTTCCGCCATACCTCGCGAGCAATACTTGAAAGGCTGCCAGCAGGGTCATGAAAGGTGTGGCATTGGCTTTCCGGTTGAATTCCTTGAGCTTTTCGCCAATGGATCGTGTCAGAACAAAGTCATGATTCGCCCCTCTGAATCGTTGCAAAGCGGGTCTTGGATGGTCCGTCGGCAAATCCAGAAGCACGGAGCAAATCAACAGCTTTCGCCAATACTCAAGCTGTTGATTCAGAAGTTCCCCCTTCAACTGCTCTCTCTGCCACAAAGCATAGTCGGTGTATTGCACCGGCAATTCATCGAGATTCGGAGTGCCACCCTTGCAATATGCATTGTAAAATGCCGCAAGCTCCCGGTTGAACAGGCCGATGGACCATCCGTCCGATACGATGTGGTGGAAGGTTCGCAACAGGATATGATCCCGTTCCCCAAGTTTGATCAATCTGACCCGAAACATCGGGCCCTTGTTTAGTTCAAAGGGCCTTTCCTCTTCCTCCTTCACCACTCCGGCAATTGCGACAGCCCTCGCTTTTTCCTCAAGTTGACTGAAATCCGCCACTGGCAAAACCACCTCCACCACCGGCGCGATCTTCTGCATCGGTTCACCGTTCTCTTCAATAAAGGAGGTGCGCAAAATTTCGTGCCGCGCGACCACCGCGTTCAGCGCCTTTTCCAAAATCTCGTGCTTCAACCCGTTCCGCAACCGCAGTGCGGCGATCAAATGGAAATGGGTGTTGGTCTCGTTGAACCGATCCAGAAACCAGAGCCGTTGCTGCGCAAATGAAAGAGCAGGGCACTCACGCCCCGGATGGCGTTTGACTATTTTCGCGTCGTCGGCCGGCCCACCATTTCCAAGCTCGAAGCTGGGACCACCCTTCCGGCGTGCGGCTATGGCTGCTTCCACCATGGCAGCCTGTCCAGACAAGGTTGGAGATTCGAAGATCGAACGCAGCGGGAGTTTGACTTGAAATGATTGCCTGACTTGCGCCATGACCCGTGTTGCCCGCAGCGAATGGCCTCCAAGTTCAAAAAAATTGTCCTCGACCCCGATTTGATCAACGCACAAGACGTTTTGCCAGATGCGGACCAGCTCGGCTTCCACCGGGCTGCGTGGTGTCACAAGGGATGCGCCGGGTCTGGTCCTGATCATGGAATCCTGGGTCATTCCGAAATGGGCAGCCATTCCAACCCGGAGCAATTTTCCAGTCGGGCCTTTGGGCAATGTTGGAACGGTGACAATGCGCTGTGGCATCTTAAAACCTGTGAGCCGCTTTGACAGAAACCGGCGCAAAGCGATTTCATTGAGATTTGAATCAACCACAAGGACAACTGCGGCCCCGACCACTTCCCCCAATTCCCGATCAGGAACGGCGAACGCAGCGCATTCGTCCACTTCAGGATGCTCCTTCAGCGACTGTTCCACTTCATAAGGAGAAATTTTCTGCCCGCTGCTGTTGATAAATTCTTTGAGCCGGCCAGTCAGAAAAATATATCCCTCGTCATCGAGCCAGCCCTGATCCCCGGTTTTGAGCCAACCGTTGAAAAATGCAGTCTGATTGGCTTCTGGATTATTTTCGTAATGACTCATCACTGTCGGCCCGCGCACAACAATTTCTCCTATTTCTCCGCAGGCCAGAAAAAGGCCCGTTTCATCCATGATCGCCACTTCCGGCCCCGCGCTTTTCCCAACCGAACCTTTTTTGGGATAACGCAGCGGGTTGCCGGAAATGTGGGGAACCTCTGACATTCCGTAGGCCTCGATCATGGGCACACCAAGGGCGGATTCGAGGGCATCGATGATGGAGGATGAGATCGTTGCCGAGCCGGTGCGTATGAAACGCAACGAACTTCTCAGGTTCCCTTGAAGCTGTTCCAGGATGGCGATGTGCATGCCTGGTGATGCGGAATACCAGGTAGGCTGGAACACCCGCAACCACTCGGTAAATTGAAGGGGGTCAAACCCCGAAGTGAAAACAACGGATCCACCGGCAATCAACGGAAGCAGCAATCCGGACACAAGCCCATGAACATGAAACAATGGAAGCATGTTCAGACACCGGTCTTGGTCGGTCAGCCCGAGTGCCGTGGCGGTATTTTCTGAAGAAATACAAATACTTCGGTGCCGGATCGGCACCAGCTTGGGCCGGGAGGTCGAGCCCGAGGTATGAAGCCACAACGCGACACTGTTTGAGTCGGTCAGGGAAAGCACGGATAAGGCCGTCGCTCCAGATTTTTCAACGGACTGGGTCAATGAAAACCACCCCGCTTCAGGACCGGGAGTCATCTCAAATATTTTTAATCCGAATTTCATCGCCGCCGCTCTGGCGGAAGGAGCGAATCCTGGAGTCAGAATGATCGCCCGGGCTTGCAGATCGGCGAGGTGATCTTCGAACTCCCGCAAGGTGTAATTGGGATTTAATGGGCAGCAGCCTGCGCCCGATGAAACGGCTAAAAAAGTGGTCGCCATTTCAGGGCTGTTGGGCAAAACCACGGCCACACGATCTTCCAGCGCGACTCCGCCCAAGGCGAGTTGGTTGCGAACCTGGAGGATCAATTCCCAGAGTCGCGAGTAGTTCAAGGTTTTTCGCCCGGGAGCGAGAATTGCCGGGGCCTCGGGACGGATTTGCGCCTGATGGCAAATCACGCTGTGAACAGACTGATCAATCCCTGAAGCAGTCATCACTTTGAAGACTCCAGGACTGTTGGAGATGAGCCGGAATCAGGAATGGGCTGCACCAAAGGAGTCGCGACATCGATCAGAAAAGGCCGGGAACGATTTTCGGCGGCGTCACTAATCGAGAAAAGCGCCTGACGCAAAACGTTCTTCAACTCCCCGGGTTGACCGGCGCTGGCTGAATCCATTCCAAAAGATTCGGCAAATTTCTTCCAGTTGACCACCGGCAAAATACTTAACCGGGCAATTTGTTGCGGCATCTTTGCCAAGCGGGCATGGACACTTCCGTATGAACCGTTGTTGCATACGACGGTGATGATTGGAAGAGCGTAACGCGACATGGTGGCAATTTCACTGCCTCCCATGCGCATGCAGCCATCGCCGGTAAGAACCACCACAGGAGATTTTGCCCGCGCGATTTGGATCCCGATGGCCGCGCCTATGGCCCATCCCATGGTGGCAAGCCCGCATGCCGAAAAAAAGGCACGGGGCTGGCAAGCCAGCCAGTATTGGCCCGCGAAAATCCTATGAAGGCCCGAGTCCACTACCAGGATGGTCTCTGCTGGCATTTCTTCACGCAAAATCCCCACCACATGATCCAGGGAAATGGTGGAAGCTTCAATTTCGGTTTCAGTTTGTGAGATGGGGTGTGGTGTTCGCGGAGTCCTTCTTAAATCCGCCATCCATTCCCGGCGCAATGAGCGGCTTGCCCACAACGGCGCCAGAAGTGTCTCACGCCAATCGAGGCATGACTTTAACACAGAACTGCAATCCAGAGAGAGATCCAGGTTGGCTGGAAGTGGGGTTCGGTCTCCCGGCGGTAAAAAATCAACGCGAACAATAATGCGTCCAGGAGGGTTCAGCCGGGAATCCCAACACAAGCTGTCTCGTTCATTAAAGTCGGCGCCCATTACCAGCAGGAGTTCAACGTCATCGCGCAATGCAGCTTTATTTGCCCGGAAACTCCCGCCATAACCCATGTTACCCAAACTTAAAGGATGATTTTCAGGAAGGATTCCTTTGGCCGAGAGGGTTGTAACCACCGGTATTTCAAACGCCTCGGCAAAGGATTGCAAAACCTCCGCCGCGTCGGGGAGCACCATGCGCGGGCCGGCCAGGAGCAATATCTTGCGGGCTGAAGCCAGCAAAGAAACCAACAAATCCAGAGAGGGCTGTTCAATGGAAGATTCAACCGCGCTGGCCGGTTTGGGAAGGGGGCAGTTGCAGTTGAGAGCAGCCTCTTGCACATCCCAAGGCAGGCTCAAATGCACGGGAGCAAACGGCTGGCGGAGCAGATCCCGCGCTGCTTGTTGCAAACAAGCGTGCAGGGCATCGACAGACGGCACAATAGCCGAGCTTCGAACGACGCTCGAAAACAATCTCAAGTCATTGGTTCCACCCTCCCAGCCGTCTTGGAAAGCGCCACGGCCCTGGAGTGAAGCAGGCACGTTGCCCGTTATAAACAAGACAGGCACGTGATCGTATTGTGCCACCAGTGCCGGTGTTACCAGCTTGGCTGCTCCAGGACCACCGATGCTGATGCAAACACCGATCTTCCCTGATGCGCGCGCATATCCGTCAGCCATAAAGCCCGCGTTCTGTTCATCGTTGGCGATAATCACTTGCAACCCCTCCGCCACCGCCAATCTAATCATCAAAGGCTGGATTTGCAGGCCGGGCAAAATGAAAACGGTATCGATTCCATATTCAGCCAACCAGGCGATTAAAATTTGAGCTCCGTCCAAGATTTTATGGGTCATTAAAAGTGGAGTGGTGAAATTGCCCTGTGTCTTTGCTCAGGCCATGAAGCTGCCGCCATTGACATCAATGGTTGATCCTGTGACGTAAGAAGCATCGTCGGAGGCCAAAAAGGCAATGACATTGGCCACCTCGACCGGCTGCGCTAACCGCCCCAGTGGGATGTTTGCCAAAATTTTTTCACGCTCCACGCTGGAACGAGCTTCCCAACGGAGGCGAACCCGCTCGGTCAAAGTGACGCTCGGCGCCACAGCGTTGACCGTGATGCCAGAAGATCCCAGGTCTGCCGCAAATTGCCTGGTCAAACTCACGATTCCAGCTTTTGCGATCGCGTAATCCGCGCCCGAAAGAACGCTTCGTGATCGTCCCGCCAAAGAAGAAACGTTCACAATCCTTCCATACCCATTCTCACGCATGGCTGGAACAACCGCCTGACAGAGAAAAAAAACGGACTGTAAATTTGTTTGAAATGTTTGTTCCCAGTCCTTCTGCGTGATTTGTTCGATGGTTCGCCCGTGGGTGCTCCCTCCGGCGTTGTTGATCAGGATGTCGATTCGTTCGAACCTTTCTAGTGTCTTTTCGACAAGGCGTTGAGCCAATTCCCGCACACCGATGTCTCCGCAAAAAATCAACGGATCGGGGCCCAAACCACTCAATTCTTGGAAGGTTTTTTTCAGGGCATCCTCGCGCCTTCCATTCAAAACCACGGAAGCTCCTTCGGACATCAAGATCTGTGCGGCGGCCTTGCCGATCCCCTCAGAAGAGCCAGTGATTATTGCGACTTTGTTTTTGAAACGCACAACTGAAGCTTTTCTTATTCGACGTCCCCAACGCAACCCCATTGTTTCCAGTCTTAACTTCCATTCTGATCAAAACGCTCCTATTTTCTTCCTTTACCGCCGTCTTTTGTAAATGGTTTTCTAGGATAATGGAGGTGAAAGTTCGTCTCCTACAATATGTAAGATGGGAATAAATACCTGCCGCGTTTGACGGCTTCATTGGGCAACTGTAATACCTGCATATGTCTAAACTGCAAAAAGCATTGTATGTCTCCGCCCTTTCCCTGCTCACGGCGGCAGGAATGAGCCTTCGGGCGGGAACTTTCACCGCCAATTTTAACAGCGGCCTGCCTGCCGGCAGCACCACCAACGGAAACGCCTTCGTTGACACCTCCGGAGGGACGGGGGGTTCGGGCGTGCTGAAACTCGTCCGCAGCGTTAACAGTCAAAACAGCTCTTACATTGTCGAGGACCTCGACGCTGGAGCTCCGGTGTATGGTTTTGATCTTTCCATGAAAGCCGCCGTCGGCGGCGGGTCGGCCACGCCGGCGGATGGTTGGAGCGTAAATTTTGCCAGTGATCTGCCGGACGCTCCATTCGGAGAGCAGGGGACCGGGTCTGGATTGACCGTGGTTTTTGACACTTTCGTAAATGCCGACCTCGGCGAGACAGCCCCCACAGTGAGAATTAAGTTTGGCGGCGCCACACTTTCCACCATGACGGTGCCGATCGCCGACCTTTTGTCCTGGGGTAACCCGGATCATTTTGGAGATGCACGTGTCACGTTCAATCCGAACGGAAGTTTGAGCGTCGCGTTTAATGGCAAAGTTTTTTACACCAATTTTTTTATCCCCAATTACCAGCCAATATCGGCTGGCAGGCTCGGTCTCGGGGCGCGCACCGGTGGTTTGAACGAGAATGTCTGGATTGATGACCTGAGTTTCACCACCTTTCTGGTTCCACAGACCGGGATTTCCCAGCAGCCTCGAAGCCTGAAGACTCTCTTGGGGAACGATGCGACTTTTGATGTGCAGATCACCAATCCCGGGGGGGCGACGCTGCAATGGCTCAAAAACGGTGCCGTCATCCCGCAGGAAACCAATTCCATCTATGTGTTCGCCAATCCTGCACTCGCGGATTCCGGGCTGAATTTCTCAGTCCGGGTTAACGCCGGAGCGCAGATCCTGACCAGTTCCAATGCCACCCTGACCGTGTTGGAAATTCCCATTCAGGCACCTCAATTGAGTTTTAATTTTGACGATGGTGTGGTTCCACAGGGAACCAGTATTGCGGGGACCGCATTTGTCGCTTCCAGCGGAGGTGTGGGCGACTCCGGATTTGTGCAGCTCACGATTGCGGAAGGGGATCAGGAAGGATATTTCTTGGTATCCCCCACCAATTCCAGCCCGGTTTTCGGATTTACAGTTTCGTTTGATGCGTTTATCGGAGGTGGTTCCACACCGCCGGCGGATGGCTTTGGGATCGGGTTCGGCAGTGATTTCCCCGAAAACCTGGCCGGTTTACAACCTGAGGAAGGAATTGCAACCGGGGTCAACGTGAGTTTTGACATTTTCGACAACGGCGGAGCAGAAGCCCCATCGGTGGAAGTCGAAGTGGGAGGTGTGATCCTGAGCTCAGTCAAGGTTCCCCTGTCGCTTCTGGAAACTGAGACGAGTTATGCCCATGGAATCATCCGAATGGAAGCCGACGGCACGCTGGACGTGGTTTACGACGGAGTGGTGATCATCGACAATCTCCAGACTCCCTACACCTCCATTACCAACGGCCAGTTTCTATTTGGCGCACGCACGGGAGGTTCATTCGAGAATCAAGGTTTTGACAACATTGAAATCTCAACGACCACAGTCGCCGGCTTCCTTCGGATTACTTCCCAGCTGGCACCGGTGACCGCCTTGGTTGGCAATCCCGCCACTTTCAGTGTCGGAGTTAACAACCCGGCGGGCGCAACCTACAAATGGTTTCGGAACAACAGCCTGATCACCAACGCCACCGGATCGAGCTACACGCTGGCGCCTACAACCGCCGCAGATCAAGGAGCCCTCTTCAAGGTGCAGGTGACCGGTCCAAACAACTCGGTGACCAGCCAGGAGGTCGCGCTCCAGATCCTGAATATTCCGATCCCGGCGAACCTTGATTTGAGCCTGGACTTTAATTCAGCAGTGCCAGTCACCGTCGCCTCGGTTTTCGGCTCGGCAAAGGTCGAAAATTTCGGCGGTGTGGGTGATTCAGGAGTACTGATCCTCACCGAAAACCTCAACGGCCAAAGCGGTTCCTTTGTCATGAAACCGCTCGCGTCCGGTGCCGAAGCGGATGGTTTCACCATGCTCTTCGATGTTTTTGTCGGTGGCGGCACAACTCCGCCTGCCGACGGCTGGAGCGTGAATTTTGGAAAGGACCTCATCGACGGCACCGGCGGTGATGTGGAGAACGGGGTTGGGAGCGGCCTGACCATCGGGTTTGACATTTACAACAACTCAGGAAACGAAGGTCCTTCAATCGACGTGCGGTTTAAAGGCAAGTTGATCAAGGAGACCAAGATTCCCTTGGCCCGTATTCTCACAGGAGACACCTTTGCGTCCGTGATCATCCGCATGGAGGCAGATGGAACCATCGACGTCGTTTTCAAGAACGAAGTTATTTACCATAACTTGCCTGTACCGGGGTGGGTTCCTCTGGCCGGCGCGAGATTTGGCTTTTACGCCCGCACGGGTGGATTGAACGCCAAACAGTATGTGGACAACCTGCGCATTACCCTCAGCAAGACTGCCGGTCCGCTTCGCATCACTCAGGACCCGGCCTCCCAGGTGGTCCTCATCGGATCTTCCGCGACCGTTTCGGTTCTGGTTAGTGATCCGACCGGAGCGGCCTATCAATGGTCCAGTAATGGCGTCGCCATTGCCGGTGCCACCTCGAGCACATTCACAACCGCAGCCGTGACTGTCGGGAACAATGGAGACCGATATTCTGTCCGGGCCTCGGGACCTGGAGGAATCGTGAACAGTGCGGATGCGCTTATCACCAGCTTCGAGGGAATCAGTGTTAACAATCCACAGGTCGATCTGAAGTTTGAGGACGGCCAGTTTCCGGCTGAGATGATCGCCGTGGAGTCGGCCCGGATTGAGGAAGGATCGGCCGGTGGCAACAACTCACTTGTGGTCAAGCTTACCGACGACGAACTCAGCCAGGGTGGTGCGATCGCCATTCCTGATTTTAATGGCGGAACTCCTGTCACCGGGTTTGCCGCCAGCTTCAGAATCCTCATCGGACTGAACGCTGGAACTCCTGCCGACGGGCTGAGTTTCTCCTTCTCACCAAACATCGATACCGCTACAGCCTGGGGTCAGGATGGTCCCGGTGGCGATGGTTTGGTGCTTTCGTTTGACACCTATGACAACGGTGCTGCCGAGGCACCAGCCATCGATCTCACCTGGAACGGTTCCACCGTGGCCAGCCGGAAACTGCCGATCTCCGAGGTTCAAACCGGGGACAAGTTCGAGACTGTCCTCATGAGAGTGGAAACAGACGGCACCGTCGATGTGATCTACAAAGGGAAGGTTCTGTTCTACAACATTCAGATTCCGGTTTATCGGCCCCTCGCCGGAGGATATTTCTCCTTTGGCGCCCGCACGGGAGGAGCATCGGAGGCGCATTGGGTTGACGATATCAGAATCGCCACCACTACCACGGTGAGCTTGCCTCCGCCACAGATCACAGCAGTTGGTGAATCCGGCGGAATGGTCACGATTCAATGGACCGGAGGCGGAACACTGCAATCTTCGGGTAACCTGGCGGATCCTTTCGCCTGGATGACACTCAATGGGGCCAATTCCGGCACCGCAACAATCCCGGTGCTGACTTCACAACAATATTTCCGCGTGGTGCGATAACTGTTGAGAAAATTCGATGAAAAGCGGGTATGATCCCGCACGAAAGGCGGGCAGTAGAATGCCCGCCTTCTTTATTTCCGTGAGGAGCATTTGGGACATTTCATGGTTTTAGTTTTCGGATCAATCCTTGATTTTGGAAAGTTGGTCGAGGAGATCGGGCAGCGGAGTAACGGTGATCGTCCGGCCGACGGGGTAGGCCTCGCGAACCGGGGCGACCACCCAGGTGGTTTCCGGGCGCAAATCCTGAAGGGCGGAATGGAAGTCCGGGGTGAGTTCCGGGGCGGTGGAGGCTTTGCATTCAATGGCCAGACGGCGTCGTCCGCGCTGCAAGACCAGATCGCATTCCGCGCCCGCGCTGGTGCGAAAGAAAAAGGCCTCCCACCGCCCGTTCAGCACTCCCAGCACCTGCTCGGTCACGTAGCCTTCCCAGGAACTGCCATAGACGGGGTGGCCAAGCAGGTCGTTTTCCGTCTCCAAACGGAGCAGCGCATGGAGCAAACCGGCGTCGCGGAGGAAAACTTTGGGGGTTTTAACGAGGCGTTTTTTAAGATTGGCTTCCAGCGGCGGCAGCACGCGAAGCATTAAGGAATGTTCCAACGTCCGCACATAGCTTTGCACGGTGGGATGCGTCACGTCGAGCGCCTGCCCGATTTTTGACGCGTTCCACAGTTCGCCATGATAGTGGGCGGCCATCTGCCAAAAACGCCGCAATGTGCCGGCGGGAACTGTGATTCCCATTTGCGGCAGGTCGCGCTCCAGAAAAGTGCGGATGAATTCCTCGCGCCATTCCAGACTGGCGGTGTCCGTGGGGGCCAGAAAACTGCGTGGAAAACCGCCCCGGAGCCAATGGACGCGCAGTTGGGCGGCGGGAACTTCGGGGAGAAGAAAAGGGGTCAATTCCAGGTAACCGATCCGGCCCGCGAGGGATTCAGAACTTTGCCGGAGCAATTCCGGCGAGGCGGAACCCAGGATCAGGATTTGGCCGGGCTGGGAGCTGGCATCCAGCACGGAGCGGAGAACGGGGAATAATTCCGGCGAACGCTGGATTTCATCCAGGCAGACGAAACGGCCCGCATTCACCGCAAAAAAGGCTTCAGGATCACGCAGGCGGGCCAGATCGGAGGGACGTTCCAAATCCAGGTAGAGCGCAGCCGGATAATCCGCCAGAACCCGGCGGGCCAAAGTGGATTTGCCGCACTGGCGAGGGCCAAGCAGGGCGACCGCTGGAAACTGACTGAGCCAGCGTTGCACCTGATTTTCAAGGAGTCGTGGAATCATTTATGCAGATTGAAAGACGAGTTTACAATTTGCAAGAGCGGCGTGGAAAAGGTTTACCGCGCCCGGCTCAGGGCACCCTGCTCTTGGCCAAGAAATGGACGCCCCGCACGTGCCCAAACCCGATCAACGTATTTTCTTTTTCAGCTCAAGACCACCCAGCACAATTCCAACGAACTGGAGAACGAACCCGATGAAGTTCAAACGGGGATCTCCGGGTGTCCAGCCCGCCTTGATGATCAAAAAACCGCTGAAGATAATTCCCGTGCCCGTTCCCAAGAGCACGCCACTCCAAAAGAATCGGTGTTGCATAAACGTAAAGGACAGCCAAGGTTTCGCGGAACGATACCATGGGAAAAAAGTCATCCAATCCAATTTTAGCTGTAATTCAATCGATCGGTGGCAGAGCAATGCTGTTTTTGACGAGATGAACACCATGGAACGTGAGCAAATTGAACGGGCCTCGTGTTTGCTTTTCACCTCCTGAGCATCCTGTAAATCCTGTCCAAATCAGTTTCACCTGGAGTTTCCGTGTGATGATGCGGAATCGCCGCCGCTGTTTTCTGACAGGATGAGCAGGATGAGCAGGATGGGGAACGCCCGGAAGCTGGGGCATCGGCAGTGCTTGAACGAGTCTGCTTGGGCGCTATTTGTCTTTGGTCTGGCCGCCGACTTTTATCTGGTTGAGCTGGGTGAGCTGGGTGACCACAACATTGTAATTCGATGCCAACAGATTGTATTTCTCCACCGTGCTGTTGAGTTCCCGGGAAAGTTTTGCGATTTGATTGTTGGCTTCGGAAATCCGGGTATCGCGATCAGAAGCGGCCTGCACCCAGTTGCTCAGGCTGGTTCTCAACTGCCCGGTCTGAACCAGAAGCTCCTGGTTTACCCGTTGTGCAGTCTTCAGCAGAGCGGAGTTCTCCCTTGAATCTTTGTTCGCGGATGCAAACTGCTCCTTGAACCGCGTCAGATCAGTCTGCAATCCGTCGAGCTGGAGCTTTTGTTCCTGAAGTTTTTCAGATTGTTCGCGCCCGTTTTTTTCCGATTCGAGATTCTTCTGATGAAGCGTGGTGTTCTGTTTCCATTGAAACACACAAAGCACGGCCAGCGCCGCGACTCCCGCCAGATTCAGAAAGGTTAATTTGGACTGCATGATTTGCTTCAACGTCGCGTGCCCGCATTCGAATCATTGATTTCAAACGCCACCTTCAGAATGCCGATAGATCGCACCAAACCCAGAACCCGGACAATGTCGCCGTGCCTGGCATCCTGGTCGCCGCTGATAAATACCCGGAGCGCGGCGTTGGTCTGATGCATGTTTTTGAGCGCCTGTGCCAGTTCAAGATCGCCCACGGGGTTTTTGCCGAAAAAAACAATTCCAGACTTGTCGATGGCCAGATTGGCCACGTTTTTTTCCTGCTCGGTTTCCGCCGTCGCCGAGGTCGGAAGGTTGATGTTGACCGTCTTCATGTTAACCATGCTCAGGCTGACGAGCATGAACGCCGCAAGCAGAAAAAACATGATGTCGATCAACGGGATGATCTCGATCCTGGCTTCTATCTCCGCCGGCAGTTTGGAACCGAGTTTGACTGGCATAGGGTCTTTTCGCCTTTTGAAAAATGTGAGCCGGTTTCAATTCTTTTTGGCCACTGCCTTTTCCGTCATTGAGGTCACAGCGCGATTGCGTGCGAACTCCTCCAGATCGTGGCCGTGATGTCTGGCGGATTCCACCAGCAGTTCCACATGATTGATCGTACGTTCCAACCCGGACCGGAACCTGGTCAGTCGGCGATTGAAATAATTGAACGGCAGCAGGCAGATGATGGCGATGCCCAATCCGGCGGCGGTGGCGATCAGGGCTTCGGCGATGCCTCCACTGACCTTGGTGGCGGCCAGTTGCTGGTCCCCGACAAAATTAAAGGAATGCATGATTCCGGTGACTGTCCCCAGCAAGCCGAGCAGAGGCGCCAGCGTGATGAAGGTGCTCAGCATCCAGAGCCGCTTTTCCGCGATCTCGATTTCATCCATGGCCTTCAATTGCATAGCTCCGAGTAATGAGCTGTGGGCGTGGATCAGGCCTTCCTGGATCGTTCCCAAAAAAGGATCGTTGCCGCCCCGGGTGAGGGCGACGGCCCGGTCAAACTCTCCTTCGCTGATGGCAGTGAAAGTTTGTTCCAACCGGTCGCGGTTGCTGCGCCGGCTCAATTCCCACCACCAGAGGGATCGTTCCAAGACCACGACGGCTGCCGCCAGCAGGCAGATGAGGATGGGCCACATGATCGGGCCGCCTTTGAGGAAAAGATTGAACACCATGTTTGCCAGAATCGGATCGCTCATACGCAAAATTATTTCGCCAATTCGAAACGAATGGCGACCTCGTAAGTCCGCAGTTTGCCAGCCGAGAATTTCCAGCGTTGCCTGACTGTCCGAACGGCGGCTTCGTTCAACAAAGTCCACGCCGACGGTTCCGCAGCCCTAGCCGAGGAAACCCTTCCGTTTTCGGCAACGGAGAATTCTACCTTCACAATTCCCTCCTGACCATCCCGCGCTGCCTGCCAGGGATATTCCGGCGCTGGTTGTTTTCCTACGCCGAAGCCAAACTGCAGGGTTTGAGGAGCGGAATGAGCTGCGGACGCAGTTTCCGACCGTTCTCCATTTTGTGATTGCACCTGCTCGGTTGGGACCGTCGATTGCGGGTTTTTAGCAGCCACAGGAAAGGCGACGGGATTCGATCTGTCGAGAGCAGGGACTCGGGTTGCCAGGCGATTTGGCGAAAATGGTTCCAATCTGTTGGGTTGAGGTATTGCGGGGCTGAGCACTTTTTCAGGGGCACTTGGTGAAGGCAACGCCTGGGATTGGATGGGCAAACTTGCAACAGTATCTTCGGAAGTGAGTTCGACGTTGAGCAACTCTGCCTGGACAGGTTCAGCGGGCTTCCCGACAAGTGTCAGGCCAGCATGTGGGATGATTATTCCGAGGACGCCAACGGCCAGACATCCCAAACAAAGAACCGAGGTAAAAAGTGAAAGAAACCGCAGATTCAGACTGGATTTTCTGGCGGGCATTTTCTGCTCCTGAACTGTTTGCGTGGACCGGTTGCCCAGCAGCGGATTGATAGAGGTCAGTGCATTCATAAAAATCATTCAAGAAATGCGGTGTTCATTCAGGAGAGAATTTTTCCTGTTGAAAAATCTCCTGAGCGCGAGGGAAAAACCGGTCCATACCAAGAGCACCGCTCCGGCACTGGCCAGCGCGGCGATGACCTGTCCGACAATGCCACCTGCTTCACCGGTATGGACCCAGCGACCCAAGGTGCGGAGTTTGCGCCCGAGATTGTAGCTGGCGAAAGATTCCTCGCTCAGAATTTCGCCTGTCTTGCGGTCGATGGAGATTTGTTTTCGCAGATCCGGACGACCTCGTTTTGCGCCGTCGATGGTGAAATTCAGGGGCGTATTTTCTTTTTCTGGAACACGCAGTGAAATGATCTTCCAAGTCGGCATCGCCAGGCTGGCCTTGGTCCAGGCACCATCCAGGGTTTCAACGTTCGCGAAGGAGAATGTCTGTGCGGGCCGCCCTTGTTCAGAGCCGGAATTTCTGGTTTCGGAACCACTACGAGTCGATTGCGGAGTTGGCCCCCGTGTATTGTCACGTTGTTGGGGCGGTTCATTTCCTGTCATTCGATATAGCAGTGCGGTGGCCCAGGGATACGAAATCAACGCTCCCGTGATGATGATGAAAAAGAGGGGGATGAGGCTCCAGAATCCGATGACGTTATGCCAGTTCCAGTCGCGCGCTTTTCCTTTGAGCCGGGTTCCCAGAAAGGTGACGGTTTTGAGCAGTTTCCAGTTTCTGGGCCACCAGAGGTAAAATCCGCTGACAACGAGGAAAAGGAATACCAGATTGGCCGCTCCGGTAACCGCCTTGCCCGCGCTGCGATTGGGGCCGCTCAGCGCGAGCCAGCGATGGAGATCTGTGACCTTCTGAAAAAAAGTCCGCAACGATTTGGATCCTTCACCCAGAATTTCTCCGGTGGATGGATCAACAAAAACAGTTCGCTCGCGGCCAAAGGAAAAAATCACCGGCTGCCCGGGGGCGGAATTCCAGGTGATGGTCGGGGCGCTGGAATTGGTTCCGGAAGCGAAGACCTTTCCGACCAAAGCCGAGGGTTGTAGGAACTGTTCCGGATTTGCGGACTTTATTTTGGGAGTATGAACCCAGGCCGAGATCTGACGTTCGAAGGAGAGCAGAACGCCGGTGACTGACATGATGAGAATGACCACCCCGGCGGCCAAACCCGCGATGAGATGTGTCCAAAAAATCAGTTTGCGGAGTTTCATGGTTATATCGATAAATCCGGTTCAGCCCATCGGCTGATCGGGGGATAGAGTGCAGGGAGAGTAAAGCGTGCGCCTTCGCTGAATTGCGTTTTTATGTCGGAGTCTTGCACTGCCCCAACGCGCGGGAATTTGGAAAAATCGCTGCTTTTGACCGAAGTCGGTTTAAAAACAGCTCTAATTCAAGTGTCTGGGGACTCAACCGCTTGGAAAACCGGATGCAGGAAGTGCTATTTGGCGGGGATCAGT
>Ga0163152_10004095_pt1 | contig 18390 bp, 15 predicted proteins | sample OliLakLV19MP8IB2_FD_148635 | JGI IMG/M metagenome (GOLD analysis project Ga0163152, IMG submission 148635) | Freshwater microbial mat bacterial communities from Lake Vanda, McMurdo Dry Valleys, Antarctica - Oligotrophic Lake LV.19.MP8.IB-2 | ecosystem: Environmental > Aquatic > Freshwater >...
TCGCCGCACAGATCTGTGGCACGCCCATCGCATTGGTCAGTTTGATCGATACCAATCGTCAATGGTTCAAAGCGAAGGTGGGAATCGACGCACCAGAGACACCCCGCGACATCGCCTTTTGCGCCCACGCCATCCACCAATCCGACCTCCTGATTGTGCCGGATACTGCTCAAGATCCACGGTTTGCTGACAATCCGTTGGTCACCACGAACCCGAATATTCGGTTCTATGCCGGCATGCCGCTCATCACCCCAACAGGCCATGCCATGGGCACGCTCTGCGTAATCGATCGGATGCCCAAGTCACTGACCTCCGACCAGATGACCGCACTCAGAATTTTGGGGCAGCAGGTCGTCAGCCAGCTTGAGCTCCGCCGGCGGACGATCACGCTCGAACACACCGTAGCGCGTCAGCAGACAATTGAACGATCGAAAGCCGGACTCCTCCGCGCGATCGACCATGGTCTGGAAGGCGTGGCGATCTTGAACAAGGACGGCTGCTACACCTACATGAATCCAGCCCACGCGGCTCTCTATGGATACACTGTCGACGAGTTGATCGGACAATCGTGGCAGATGCTACACGCGCCCGAGAGCGCCGACAAAATCAACCGATTCTATCTCCCCATGCTGTTGGCCCAGGGCCATTGGCATGGCGAGATCATGGGAAGAACGAAATCAGGGCACGAGATCTCCGTGGAAATCTCGCTCGCCTTGCTCCAGGACCAGAGCGACCCAGCCCAGTGGTTCATCTCTACCTGCCGAGATGTGAGCGCGCGAGTCGCCACGGAGCGCTTGCTCAAATCCAAGCAAGACCATCTAACGGAAGCACAAACCCTCGCCCATATCGGCAGTTGGGACTGGGATATGATCACAGGGGCTGAGACCTGGTCTGACGAACAATATCGCATCTTCGGATACGCGCCCCAGGCCATCACCCCCACATATGACACCTTTCGAGAAGCCCTCCATCCCGACGACCGCGCCCCAGTCTTTCAAGCCATCGAGGCGAGTATGGCACACGATCTGCCATATAACATTGAATGCCGAATCTTCCGTCCAAGCGGAGAAGAGCGGACCATTCACTGCCGAGGGGAGGTCATACGCGATACCCTGGAGAAGCCCCTTCGCATGACAGGAATCGTCCAAGACATTACCGAGAGAAAGCAGGCGGCGCTGAAATTGGAGGTGATCAATCATCGGCTCCGACTCGCCACGGAATCGGCTGGGATCGGCGTCTGGGAGTACGAGATTCAGGGCAATCGGCTCATCTGGGATGATCAGATGCTTGCACTGTATGACTACAGCCCTGAACACTTTCCAGGGACCTATGAAGCCTGGAGTCAGCGACTACACCCTGACGATAAACCACAGACCGAGCGAGCGCTCCAAGAATCCATTGAAAGGCATCGCAAATTTGATACGGAATTCAGGCTCACTCTTCCTAGCGGCACGATCCGACATATCAAATCCTACGCCAAAGTCTTGGAAAATGACAAAGGCGTATCGACGCGAATGATCGGTGTGAGCTACGACATCACTGAACGCAAACAGGCAGAAGAGGATCGGCAGGAACAGGCACTCCGCCTCCGCGCCATTGTGGACCATGCCGTCGACGGCATCATCACGATTAACGAGGACGGTGTGATGGAATCCTTCAATCCTGCGGCCGAACGGCTCTTCGGCTACACAGCCGCCGAGGCAATCAGCCAGAACGTAAAGATGTTGATGCCGGAGCCCTATCATTCAGAGCACGACGGCTATCTAGCCAATTATCGCCGAACAGGCCACGCGAATATCATCGGCCTCAGGCGCGAAGTCCTCGGTCGCCGCAAAGACGGTTCGGTGTTCTCATTCGAGCTGGGTGTCAGCGAAATCCAGCTCGGCGCGCGTCGAATCTTTACCGGCACCATCCACGACATCACCGAACGAAAGCAGGCGGAATTTAGTCTGCTCCAAGACGCAGTCGAGATGAATTCCCACAACAAACAATTGGCAGAAGCCCGCGATCAGGCACTGGCCGCCACCAGGGCTAAGAGCGCCTTCCTCGCCTCAATGAGTCACGAGATCCGCACCCCCATGAACGCCATCATCGGCATGGCTGACCTCCTTCAGGAAACCTCGCTGTCACCGGACCAGGAGGAATACGTCCACCGTTTCAGCCGCGCCGCCACCAGCCTGCTCGACCTCATCAACGACATCCTTGATATTTCTAAAATCGAAGCCGGCCATCTGGAGTTGGAAACCGTGCCCTTCGAACTCCACGATCTCGTGGACAAGACCGTGGAGCTGATGGCGGTCAGGGCCAACGCCAAAACCCTCGAACTCGCGGCCTTTGTCCATCCAGATGTCCCACCCTGGGTCGCCGGTGACCCGACACGCCTCCGCCAAGTGTTCGTCAATCTCCTGGGGAACGCGATTAAATTCACGGAACAGGGCCAGGTGCTCCTGCACATCGAGCCAGACCCAGCCAACCCCCCAACCCTCCGCTGTTCAGTCTCCGACACGGGGATCGGAATTTCTGAGGACAAGCGCCAGAGCATTTTTGAGAGCTTTACTCAGGTCGACTCCTCAACCACACGCAAATATGGAGGCACAGGCCTCGGCCTGAGCATCTGCAAGCAACTGGTGGAAATGATGGGGGGCGCACTCTCTGTCGAGAGCACGCTCGGCGCGGGAAGCACATTTTCCTTCGGAGTACGCTTGGCCGCCGCCCCTGCTCTGACCCCAGAAACGATTCCTCCCCTTGCCATTAAGGGCTGTCGTATTCTCATCGTGGCCGACAACGATGCCAACCAGTTGATCGTCCGTGAACACCTCCGCCATTTTGGCGCCTGGCTCGTCGAAGCCCATCATGGCACGGCGGCCTTGAGGGCACTCAAAGAAGCCCAGCGCCGACACGAGTCCTTCTCCCTCGCCATCGTGGACTATCATATGCCGGACATGAACGGACTGGACCTCGTGGAGGCGATCCGCGCACTCCCCGAGTGCGCCAGACTCCCCGTAGTCCTGTATGCCTCGGAAATGCGGGGCACCATGAATCACCGAGCGCGCCAGCTTGGCATTGCCAGCACCGTCTATAAACCGATCAGCCGAAAACGACTCCTGACCGCGGTCGCCGTCGCACTGGGACAGGCGCCAACGGTGTGTGACTCCACCGAGTCGGCCACCACAACCCCAACGCCAGTCTCGCTCGTGCCCTTCAGAATTCTGCTCGTCGAAGATCTTGAAGACAATCGCGATGTGGTCCGCCTGTTCTTAAAAGACACACCCTGCCGGCTCGACATGGCCGAAAACGGTCTCATTGCCGTCCAGAAGTTTCAGGCAGGGACCTACGACCTGGTGTTCATGGACATGCAGATGCCAGTGATGGACGGCTATCAGGCCACAGCAGCCATTCGTCAATGGGAGCGTACGCGCGTATGCCGACCGACACCGATTATCGCCTTCACGGCCAACGCCTTCCAGGAGGAGATCGAAAAGAGCCTGACCGCCGGCTGCACCGCACACGTGACAAAACCGATCAAGAAAAAAGTCCTGCTTCAAACGATCCTCGATCATGCCACGCCCGCCCGAACAACGGAGGCGGCATGACAAGAAAGACAGCACAGCCGCAATTTCTTCACGACACAGGGCTAGTCGACACCGTGATTTGCATACGTCCCACACTCAGGGATGTGAGCGGCAACGTCTGAGAGAGAACAGGAACGCCAACATGTCTCAAACCACACTCTGCATTGAAGACGAAAAAGACACTGGAAATCTCATCCAGAGGATTCTTGAACACGAGGAGTTTTGTGTGACCCGAGCACGAGCTGACCGCCAGGCTTCATGCCTTATTGAGATCGTGCTCCCTCCTACACTGATCCGGCTCGATACCGTTGTCCCCTACGTGAATGGTTTTGAATTATTCGGTGTTCTCTGTCGAAACCCAGATTGGCAACACATGCCGATTATGACAGTCGATGCCAACTGCGGAGAACTGGACACTCAACAAACGCGGACGAAGAAGCCAGGGCCTATGTGGTAAAAAATCCCGGGCTCCAAGAGCTAGTTCAGTCCGTGAGACAGTGAGTGACGCTATCGCCCTCTGAAAAATCGACGGAGCCGACGCCGGGCCAGGTCTATATTAGGGCCACATCAACATCTGAATAGGAGCAATCTCATGAGTGCCACACCCCCCATCGATAATGCGTCGCCCCACGATGCAAAGATCGTCCATGTGGAGTCTGATTTTGAACCGTTGATGGGGAAATTCATGACGAATCGCAAGAAGGAAATCGTCACCATGCGCGAAGCCCTAGCGCAACAGGACCTTGAGACGGTACGAAAAGTGGCGCATGGCATGAAAGGCGCTGGTGGGAGTTATGGGTTCGATCGCATCACCACCATGGCCGCAACCATCGAACACACTGCCAAGGCTGGAACCTCGGCAGGCCTCGCAGAAGAACTGGATCGGCTCGCAACCTACCTTGAGCATGTGCAAGTCATTTTTGACTAGGCGCTCCATCGTCATCCGATATCGCCTGAGGAAAACAAATGAGTAACACTCGGGAAACATCGACACACACCGTGCTGGTCGTCGAGGACCACGAAGACACGGCATACCTGTTGCGTTTCGTTCTTGAACGAGAAGGCTTCTCCGTCATCCATGCGTTTGACGGCGAGAGCGCGCGGCATCTGACGATGACGACTGCGCCGCCGGACTTGGTCTTGCTCGATATCATGCTCCCGTCGTTGACAGGATTGGAACTCTTGCGGGCGATCAGGACGACGCCGGAATGGCAATGGACTCCGGTGATTCTCCTGACAACCGATTCACGCTCTGAAACGATGACTGAGGCTGCCAGCCTCGGGGCCACGGAATATATCCTGATACCGTTTGCCCCGGAACGGGTGATGAAGTCTGTTCATCAGTTCTTGCCGAAGTCAGACATGCCCCGTGAGCTTGAACGCGTATAAACGGTAATGGGACTCAGTCCATTGTCAAGAACACCAAAGGAGTTGGCGCATGAACACGACACCGGCAACTGAAAAACCCACCCTCTTCATGGCTGAAGACGAAGAAGATACGGCCAGTTTGCTGAGATTTCTTTTAGAGCGATCGGGCTATCAAGTCCTGCACGCGACCGATGGACATCAAGCCCAACACATGATCGACACCATCGCCCCGCCCAGCCTGGTGCTGCTGGATATCATGCTGCCGCATTTCAGCGGACTCCAGCTGCTCCCATACATTCGCAAGAAGCCGGAGTGGCATCATGTGCCGATCATCATGCTCACCGCAGATTCCAGCGAGCATGATATGCAGCAAGCATTGGCCGCTGGAGCTAACGACTATATGATCAAACCGTTCAACCCAAGAGAACTCACGGCACGTCTCAGCCGCTTCCTGAAGCCAGCGGCGTAGCCGGAGAGTGACGAGGGCCCAGGGTGAGTGCGACCACGCTTTCCAACTCCTTGATTGAGATCGGATGGCTGGCCACCATCACCATCCATGCTCTGATTCTCATCCTGCTCGGATGGACACTGGCCGTTCGCGGGTTGCGCATCGCGACTGATCGACGGCGGCAAGCCATGGTCACAATATGGCGGCCCATTCTGGCGGAAAGCCTCATCGAAGCCCCGATCTCGCTCCCCGCAATCCACCCCCGCGATCATGTCTTATTTCTCTATTTGTGGAATCACCTACAAGAATCCATCAAGGGGGAATCGTCTGAGGAGCTGTGCAAGATCATCCGCCGCACCAAAATGGATGAGGTCGTGCACCACTTTCTGGCCAGCGGCACGATGCGCCAGCAATTGCTGGCGATCGTCACGCTCGGCCATTTGAAAGAAGAACCCGCTTGGCAACGATTGCTTGCTCTCATCCACGCAGAGAATGCCTTTCTCTCGATCGAAGCCGCGCGCGCCCTTGTCCGCATCGATGCCACGCGGGCCATTCCTATCCTCGTCCCGTTGATCTCCCATCGGGCAGACTGGTCGCCACTCAAAGTCCTCTCCCTCTTGCAGGGAACCGGTGATGAACTCGTTGCTCATGCCCTCGGTGAGGCGGCGCTGAACGCCCCGCCGCTCATTGCGGCGAGGCTGCTCCGATTCCTCGCCTCCATCCGAAGCCATCGCGCACTGCCATTGATCCGCCCCATCCTCACGCGCGACCCGCTCCACGAAGATGTGCTGGCCAGCTGCCTGTCGTTGTTCGGGCAATGCACCGACCCGCGCGACCTCCCTGCCGTACGCCAGTACCTGACACATCCGACATGGTTTATCCGCGTTCAGGCCGCGACGGCTTTGGGCAAGATGGGGATCGAGGGAGATGAGGCGCGCTTGATTGGACTACTAGAAGATTCTCATTGGTGGGTGCGTTACCGGGCAGCCGAGGCCCTGTCGCTGCTGCCCTCAATGACCGATGACAAACTGTCGATCCTCGTCCAGACCCTGCCGACCACGGAAGCGAGAAAAGTACTCACACCGTTCGTGGCCAAACGAATCCAGGAGGCCCTCGCCTCAACTGCGAACGTCTCTGCCGCCTGACCTCAATCGCCGATCTATGATCAATGACTCCTGTGCCACGTTCGGCGATGAACGAGCTTGGAACAGGAGCGTCTCTGTTCCCCGTAATTCGGAAAACAACACAGAGGTTCCCCGCTGCTCGATCCCCTTCAGTCTCGACGCAGGCTCCTGGAGCCGCCACCCGTCAGGCACGTTGATGGTCAGTCCGGACAGAGGCTGCGGAGCCGTGATGGTCATACGAAAGAAAGCTGCCTCTCGCGCCACATCGAGCTGCACCTGATTCCGGGCGGCCCACCACTGGCCGAATTGCGCGATGGAGCCGAACCAGGCATAGGGCCGGACCCCTTCCACAAATCCTTTTTCAAAAGCCAGCTTGTGATCGAGAATATTCGGATGAATCAACACGACACACAGCCCGCCATAACGACTAATCTTGCGAGCCACGTCAAGCGCCTGCGGAAGTCTGTCGCCCATCTTCGGCAACTCTTCGTCCTCGATGGTGATAGGAAACTCAAAGATCTCTACTTCGCTGCCCGTCGAGCGGTCGTAATTCAACTGATACGGCAAATGCGTCAACGAATTGTTGGCTGTCGCTGTTGAGCTATACCGATAGCCGGTCGCCAGCAATGCCTGGGGCAAGCCGAAGGGGTTTGAGAGATGGCCCGGACGAAACGAAAGCACGGTCTGGCCTGAAAAGTGTTCGAGCAGATACTTGCTGATGCGCAATTCACCGAGGATACTGCCGTTGTAGGCGGTCGTCATATCTTTCACGAAGGGGACATAGGCGGGGTAGGCTTCTTCACCCGTGCCCATCGGAAACTTGCTGAACACCGCAGAGTGCGCAATCGTGTGGCTTCCCAGTTCAACGCCCAACTCGGCCAGCCGTGTGAGATAGCCGACGCCCGTCTCGTTGAAATACACGTCGTCGTTATAATCACGCACATATTTGGCTTGGATAAAGTAGGTTCCAACCAGACCTTGACTCTTTTCATACTCCGCATAGTCAACCGCATTCTTGATCGACTGGGTGAAATCGATATCGTGGGTCAGCAACACCGACAGCGATTTCCCAAAAGGGACCGTGCCGAGGGTGACGGCTCTGTCTTCCGCAGACCGGTAGATCTGCGTGAGCAGCCGAAGCCAGACGTCCAGCATCGGGTCGAATTGGTTGTCGAAGTCTCGCACCAATTCTTCACCGCGATTATTGTGGCCCTTGAGCAGAAGAAATCCGAGATCAAGTCCGATCGCGTAGGTACGGCCGCGCGCATACGCCTTACTGGTCACTGCTGCCGTGCCGTCTTCGAACAGAGCCAGCGGCACCGCGTTTTTTGTGTACCCGACCGTTCCCATCGAATCTGCCGCCCGGTCTCGGCGCCCCACAGACAGCCGGCGCTCACGAGGCTCCGTAAAGGATGCGAGCAACGAGTCCGTCTGACCGAACTCAATCTCGACCCGTTGGTGCGAATCCACCGCCTCATCAAACCCGAAGACCTCATTGAGTCCACCGCCACGCACTTGCACCCCGATCAACGTCCCGCCAGATCGTGGAAATGCCGCAAGCGCGCGCAACGCCTCCGGTGATAACACTTTCCCCGAGATGGTGGGGTACACCAGAATCGTCTGATGTCTGATCGCCTCTTGCACATTGCGTGTGATCAGGAAGGGAACTCCGATCGACTTGAGGCCATGGGCCAACCCCAGCCAGGCAGAATCTGGATCGGTCAAAAGAATCGCCAGCCGGCTGGTCGTACCCTGGCTATACCCTGTCCACTTTGCCGGCACAGCTGGCGGAACCACCGAAACATGGCCGGGACCGGAAACGCCTGGAAACCGATAAAATTCAGTGTCTGGAATCGTGATCTGCATAACGGGGACAGGACGAAGCAACGCCCACACTCCGACAAGGATCGTAAGACAGACGACGGCACATCCGCTCAGACGTAGGGACAGCGACCGTTGCATAGACTCAGATCCCTTCACCAATGATAGATCAGGCTGAAATTGCCCCCGCGGCGAACGTATAAAAATCCACGGTCTTCGTAATACCCGGCCGCTTCGACGGAGAATCGATCATTGATTGGGAAGGTCACACCCAACTGAATAGTCCGGCTGCTCACCCGCGTAAAATCCTGCGCCGCCACAATCCGCTCCCCCGACGTGCCGAAGGAACCTGACGCGAAGAACTGCAGCCGATCAGTCGGCCGCCAGGTAAGTTGCGACGACAGGGTCATCGCACCGGTGTTCGGGACGACATAGAGTTTTTCGGTCAGCCACAGATTGAACGGGAGAAAAATGGTCAACCCGGGTGTCAGCAGATCGATGTGGTCAGACTTGTAGTTCAACCGGCGATAGCCGAGCGATACTTCGAACGGGGCAAAAGAGGAATGCAGCGCCCCCAATCCTTGTGCCATCTCGCCGACAAACGAGTAATTAGGGGCGAAGTTGGGATTGACCGTGCCCTGTGCCGCGACATAGCCCCAGGCGCGTTGCCAGAGCGGACTATAGAACTCTGCCGACACCGGCGTGTCATGGAAACCGAACCGATTGATGGGCTCGACCCGTAAGACCAACGTCTGATTGCCGATCGGTTTCGCGACTTCAAACAAGAGATCCCGCTCATCGGGCTGCCCCCTGGTATAGGCATAATGTCCATAACCCAGTTTGGCGTAGTCGCGATACGGAAGACGCAGCCCGGTCAGCCCCTGTCCCACCGCGGCCAACGGCGACACCAGGAGTTCAGACCTCACTGCCTGAAGCCGGCGCTCACTCTCAGGATCATGGGTCTCAGTGACCAGCGCCTCGTAGCGCGCCAATGCGTCGGCTCGATTCCCTTGCCAATGCGCCACCTCGGCGAGTCCCCGCCTCGCCTCTAAATTCTTCGGATCGGCTTGCAGCGCCTGCGCATACAGTTCACGCGCTTCATCAAATCGTCGCTGCCAGGACAACACCCGGGCAAGCGCCGCACGTGTTTCCTGGTCGTCAGGATGCCGTGCCAGCACGTCACGATAGAGCGATGCCGCCTCGTCCTGCCCGCCAAGCCAAGACAGCACCCGGGCAAGTCTCGTACGGATCTCATCGTTCCCCGGACGCACGGCCAGAGCCTCACGATAGGCCGCTGCCGCTTCCGGATAACGTTGCTCCACCTCTCTCCTCTGCCCAAGTTCGAGAAGGCGGGCCACCTCGCTCTCAATCGATGTCGGGGATTGAACCGGCTGGATTGGCTCGGGGAAAGTGAGCGGGGATGGAGACGACGCACTCGCCGCGGCCAAATCGGCTTTAAGCGATCGGATACGGGCGGCCATCTCCGCGTTACCTGTAATCAAAAACGCCCGCTCGTAGTATGTGACCGCCTGATCAGGATGCCCACTCCAAAGCAGGACATCCGCCAGGCCGGCCAAGGCCTCGGCCTGCTCCGGCTCGTCGCGCAGCACACGTTCATACTGTTCGTGAGACTCGGCGAAGTGTTTTTGCCAGGAGAGGACCCGCGCCAGGCCGATCCGGTTCTCATGGTCGAGTGGGTGCCGGGTTAAAATGTCTCGATACAGCCCCACCGCCTCATCGTACTGTTCATGCCACGAGAGAATTTTTGCCAGCGTAGCCCGGACGTCATCGTCCTCTGGCTTCTGCGCTAAATAACGACGATAGGCGGCAATGGCATCCTGATAATTCTTGGACGCTTCAAGCTGTGTCGCCTGTTCCAGCACCGTGCGGGGGGACACATCTCCCGCCGTCGCCGCACCCCCGATCGTCGGAACACCGAGCCCTCCTGCGCAGAGGCTCAATATCAATAGGCACACGCGGCTTCTGCTAAGCGGAACCCGAGCCATTGCACAAGAGATCACTCCGCTCTCCCTGCCGGACTGGCATTCAGTCGACTCATTCTGCGAGGGCTCCGAATCCATCGAGATCATGAATCATGACCCCCGCGAAGCTCCGGTGTGACAACGTTTCCCGTAACGTCTTCACCGCGGTAGACACATCGCTCCGTGAGCGGCCCGCAAACGTGATCCGTTCAGGTCTGACCGTAGTCCGGTGCTGGACGCGGAACCAGTCGCGGCGATGGCCGTCGGCAGCGACCGCCGAAAACGGCGTGAGTTCTAACCGATGCCGGTCATAGTCCAGCACCGCGTCGGCACGATCGGGACGAGAATCTCGCCTGAGCAACACTCGATGCTCCACAGGCAATGGAGTCGTTTCGACCGCCAGCCAGACCGAGCTGCCGATCAGATCGCCGTAGCGCAAGGTGTCGTCGGCAATGTCTTCGAGCTCCTCAAGATTGGTGCGATAACTCATCACGGCCACTTCATCCACACGATCCATTACGGCGTAGGCCAGCGGGCGCCCGCCGATAGTCACCGACGTGAGCCAAAAGGGGATGACCATCGAAAGGCGGGTACGCCCACCGATGACTTCCTTCAGGACATCGATACATTCCACGTATCGACGCGGCCCTGATTCATCCCCCAAAAATCCCGGAAGGAGATAGGGTTCGATATCGAGCTGCACTCCGGCCAGCGCACGAGGCTCGACGAGATGGAGAAGCCTCTGTATCTTATCGGCAAGTGTGTACGGTTCCTGAATCGCTTCGGGATATCCGTCAAGCGCAAAGGCCTCGATACCCCCTGTATGCGCTCGTGTGAAAAATCGAGCATAGGCGGCCCAGATGCCGTCATCGTCCAACAGCGAGGGCATTTGCAGCAGGACTCTCGAACACTCCTGGCGTCTGCACGCAGTAAGAACAGACTCCGGGTCTGCCACTGCCGCACGATAGCCCCATACCCAGAATCCAACCTGTGCAGGCCGTGTCACGACCGGTGGTCCTTGCGTCATGGTGAATTGCTCCAGCTCGATTCGTACGTTGGCCTCTTCCGTCGTCACCACAAAGGACGTTAGTTGCCGCATATCCAGTCGTCGGCCGATCTGGCGCAGAGGGATGGTCATGTCGAAGGACCCCGTTACCGTGGCCAGCACCTGACTCTCTTCCCGCTGAGTGCCGGCCCGATCCTCCAACGCCAGCCTAATTCGCCCGGTCGCCTGCCCACGCACATGCAGCGCGTCATAGGAGAGCACGTCCAACATCCGTCCGGCTGGTTGAAGGCCGATACGTTGTCCACACAAGGCCTTTCCGACCTCGTTCACAGCCAATTCCACAACCACCAGATTCTGCTCCCGCGTCAATTTCTCGCGACAAGGCCCGATGGTCTGTGGGGTGGTCAGGTGAGGGAGGAGGTTAAGAATGGCCACAAACGGTCGATAAGGAAGAATAGGCTTGATGTCAGGAGGCCCGTTGAGGGTGACGGTCGGATCTGCCTGCTCGCCGAGATAAGATAGTTCTATTTCATACACCGATGCAGGGATAGAGCCCGGTAAAGGAACGTCGATGGCCTGGGCAAACGACGACGTGAGTAGGATGAGAAGCCATGGCCCTACTAACCCTATGCCTCCGGCTTGGGTGCCCCCTCGCTGCCATAGGGGAGGGATCGGCGAATGCAGGCGCTGGACTCGCCTTCCTCTCCAGGCGACGCCGATATTGGATCGAGCATGAATCATGATATTGGAAACCGTCATATCGCTCCTCGAATGGTTGTTCTTGCTCTATCTTCTCGGCCTGACCGCTGGATACTTAATATTGGACCTCGTGGCTGCCTTCCATCTCCGACGCTATATGGAAGAGCGCTCGCTCGAAAGTCTTCCCCACGGCTACACAGGATTTGAACCTCAAATCAGCATACTGGTCCCCGCCTATAATGAAGAAGCGACCATCGCCGCATCGGTCCGATCGCTTCTTCAGCTGAGCTATTCAGAGTTTGAGATCATTGTCATCAACGACGGGGCGAAGGATCGAACCCTGGAGGTCCTGATCGAGGAGTTCGGGCTGATACCTTTCCCGGAGGCCTATGACCGGCGCCTCACGACTCAACCAATCCGCACCGTCTATCATGCCCCTGCCCACCCGACCCTGCGAGTCGTCGATAAGGAAAACGGCGGGAAAGCGGACGCGCTGAATGCGGGCATCAATCTCTCGCGCTATCCGCTGTTTTGCGGGATCGATGCCGATTCAATACTGCAACGCGACAGCTTACGGCTGGTGGTCCAACCGTTTCTCAACGATCCACACACGGTGGCCTGCGGCGGCACGGTCCGCGTGGCCAATGGGTGTGAAGTCACGAACGGATTTCTCACGAAGGTGGGCTTGCCGACCAATATCCTCGCCCTCTTTCAAATTGTCGAATACCTTCGGGCCTTCCTCTTCGGACGGTTGGGCTGGTCGCCGATGAATGCCATGCTCATCATCTCCGGAGCATTCGGGCTGTTCCATAAAGACACCGTCGTGGGCGTCGGAGGCTATCGGCACAACACCATCGGCGAAGATATGGAACTCGTCATGCGGCTCCATCGCCATCTGCGGCTCACAGGTAAGCCCTACCGCATTACGTTTACCCCCGATCCAGTCTGCTGGACCGAAGCTCCTGAAGACCTCCAGACCTTGAAGAACCAACGCATCAGATGGCAGCGAGGGCTCTGCGAAAGTCTCACGAGCAATATCGATCTCCTCTTTCACCCACGCGGAGGCACCGTCGGATGGCTGGCCTTCCCGTTCATGGCCCTCTTCGAATGGCTCGGCCCGGCCATCGAAGTGTTCGGCTACCTCTTCGTCTCGGCAGGACTCCTCCTGGGATTCGTCTCCTTCAAGGCCTGGCTGGTACTGTGCTTCGCTGGAATCAGCATGGGTATCCTGCTATCCGTGAGTGCTTTCTTCCTGGAGGAGCTCTCCTTCCACGTCTATCCCAAGCCCAAACACGTCTTTCTCCTTTTTCTCGGAGCCGTTCTCGAAAATTTCGGCTACCGGCAATTGAACTCAGTGTGGAAATTGATCGGCCTGTATCGTTGGATGACCGGAAAGAAAGCCACCTGGGGGGCCATGACGAGAAAAGCGTCCTGGCAAACCCGCTAATTTTTTCCAAAAAACCATATACGCCTGCCTCGTATTTTCCACGACATCGCTTGTGCCGGATATCTTGCTTCGGGTATACTACTGTCCGACGCCTGGGTTTCTGGGCGTCTTTTTTTTGGAGCATGCAGCAACATCTATGGATCAGACAGCCGCCGCAACAGAATCTCCCGTGACGACCCAACTCGAGCCCAAAGAGCGCAGAAGCGATATCCGAAATATCGCGATCATCGCCCACGTCGACCATGGCAAGACGACCCTGGTCGACGCCGTGCTCCGACAGACCCATGTCCATCGAAAGATCGACGATATGGGCGAACGGATCATGGACTCGATGGACCAGGAACGTGAGCGCGGAATCACCATCCGGGCCAAGAACGCCAGCGTGATCTACAAAGGCGTGAAGATCAATATCGTCGATACACCGGGGCACGCCGACTTCGGCGGTGAAGTCGAACGAACGCTGCGCATGGTAGACGGTGTCCTCATCTTGATCGACGCGAAAGAGGGCCCGATGCCGCAAACGACCTTCGTGTTGCGGAAGGCCTTAGCGCTGGGCCACAAGGCCATCGTGGTCATCAATAAGATCGACCGCCCTGACGCGGTCATCGATGACGTGGTGAACCGGACCTTCGACTTGTTTGTCCATCTCGGCGCCACGGACGAGCAGCTCGATTTCCCGATCGTCTACACGGCTGCGATCAAAGGCACTGCAACGCTCGATATCAATAAGCCCGGCACGGACATTACGCCGCTCCTCGATACCGTACTGGAAAAGATTCCGGCGCCGGCCATCAACACCGATGCGCCGCTCCAGATCCTGGTCCTCTCCCTGATTCAGGATCTCTATAAGGGCAAGATGGGTGTGGGGAAGATTCAATCAGGATCGATCGCCCGCAGGCAGAACGTGGTCGTCATCGGTAAGGATGGCGCACAGTTCGCTGGGAAAGTATCAGACCTCGCCGTCTACTCCGGCCTCGAACGGACGGATACGGAACAAGCTCAGGCAGGAGAAATTGTCGCAGTGGCCGGCCTGGACGAGGTGAGCATCGGTGATACGATTGCCGACGCGGAACATCCCGTCGCACTCACCCGAGTCACGGTCGACGAGCCGACCGTCCAAATGACCTTTTCAGTGAACAATAGCCCCTTCGCCGGACGGGAAGGCAAGTACCTGACCTCGCGACATTTGCGCGATCGACTCTTCAAAGAACTCGAAACCAACGTGTCGTTGCGCGCGCAGACAACGGACAGTGCGGATAAGTTCCTCGTCGCCGGCCGCGGCGAGCTGCATCTCGGCGTCTTGATCGAACAAATGCGCAGGGAAGGATACGAACTGCAAGTCTCCCAACCGGAAGTGATTGTCCACCGGGATGGAGACAAAGTCCTCGAACCCTACGAGGAACTGACCATCCAGGTGCCGGAAACCTATCAAGGCACCGTGATTGAAGAGCTCGGCAAACGCCGCGGCGAGTTACGCCACATGCGACTGATCCATTCCGATGCCGGGCCGAGCGAAATGCACCTGGAATACCACATCCCCACCCGCGGCATCATGGGGCTCAAAAACCTCTTGGTCGCCAAGACTCGCGGCACCATTATCATGCACCATGTGTTCGTCGCATATGAACCGGCTGAGGAGCGCGACCTCGTGGTGGCAACGCATGGGTCACTCGTGGCACACGAAGACGGCGTCAGCACCGGCTATGCCATCTTTATGACCCAAGAACGGGGCACCATGTTTATCGGCCCTGTCGTGGACGTCTATCGCGGAATGGTGGTCGGCGAGAACAGCCGGGACGAAGATATGGACGTCAACGTCTGCAAAGAGAAACACCTGTCCAACATGCGCGCGTCAGGCACCGATGAGGCATTGGTTCTCACGCCGCCACGGGAAATGGGCTTGGAGTTCGCACTCGAATATATCGGCCCTGACGAACTGGTTGAGGTGACCCCGAAGAGTCTGCGTATCCGCAAGCGGCTCCTCAACCCGGATGACCGCCGCAAAGCTCGAAAATCCAGTAAATAGGTTCTCGCACCACGATGAGGATTAAAAAGAAAACCCCCAAGCCATCCTCACGACGTCCCCCGCTCTACTTTGTCGGCTATCGGGGAGTTGCGCCAGCCACAGACGAACTGAAGATCTGGTACGACAAGGAATACGGCGGGCCTCTGACCATCCAGCACGAAGCGGGCTCGGCGGAATCCTGGCAAGCGACTCACGGCCCCTGGTCGGCCCATGTTGTGATGCCGCTGCCGATGAGCCACGTCGCTGATGTGATGAAGCAGTTGGCGTGGGAGCACGACGTGATGGGGGCCGTCGCGCCCTCCCTTGTCTCCCCGCGAGACACGCCGGACACCATACTCTTTGCCGCGCGACTGGCCAAAGGCCTCACGCTCCTCTCGCAAGGCACAGCCCACGACATCGTCACCAACCAGTACGTCAACCCTTCGGATTGGCAAGATCGCTCTCTGACCCATTTCGTCTCCGCCGATCACATCCCGATCTCGCAGGGCGAGGATGAACAGAACCATCGGACGTGGTGTTATACGCTCGGCCTCAGTAAATTCGGGGTCAATGAACTGGAAGTATTCCTCTCCCCTGGTCTTCCGGACCAACCTGCACGCGATCTGCTCAGAGGAGCGGCGGACGAATTGACGAGAATCGGCCAGTCGCCAAAAGTAGGCAGCCACCTGCGCCTAGAGCTCTCGGGGCAGAACATTGAGATTGCCAATCACCGCACCGCTGCACCAGCCGGACGCATGCTGAGTTTTCGAGAAATTCGTTTAGTATCATAGCTCTCCTTCTTTATCAGCTACTTATGGATTGCCTAGACCTCTGTTAGGTCTTCAGGCCTGTTGACAAGATTCCAAGCCACACGGTACAAAATTGTAGCTGACAGTATCAGAGGCCGGATTAAACCCAGTGAAGGAGGTACAGAGATGAGCGACGTAGCACCAGAAATCAAGGTGGGTGATACCGCACCGGATTTTAACTTAAAGGACCAGGACCAAAAGGACGTGAAGCTGAGCGACTTTCGCGGCAAGAAGAATGTCGTGCTCTGCTTCTATCCGCTGGACTGGAGCCCTGTCTGTCAAGGCGAGAACAAGTGTTTGACCGACGACTTCCCCAAGTTCCAATCGGCCAACGCGGAACTGTTCGGCGTCAGCTGTGACAGCTTTTTCTCGCACAAGGCTTGGGCCGATTCCATGGATCTGAAGCATCGGCTGCTGTCGGACGTGCATAGGACCACGGCAAAGGGCTACGGCCTCTACTTTGAGCCGTTGAACTGTTCGAAGCGCGCGACCGTCATCGTCGACAAGAACGGCAAGGTCGCCTATGCGAAGGTGCAGGACATCAAGGTGGCGCGGGAAGACAAAGACATTCTCGCAGCTCTTGAGAAGCTCAACTAACTTTCAGTCCTGAGTGCTGGGTGCTGAGAGCCGAACTTTTGGCTGACTCAGCACTCAGAGCTCAGCACTCAGCACTTTCTATGGCCGGCACAGTCGAAGACGTCAGAGACGAAAACTACAAGGAATTCACCGATGCGCCCGCATCAATCGTCGCCTACGGCCTCGCGACCTGCGAACCTTGCCTTGCTTACGACCCGATCCTGGTAGAGACCGCCGCCAAGTTTCCCGACGTGAAAGTCGGCAAGGCCAAGATGCACGTCCCAGGCCGCTGCCGCGAGATTAAGAAGAGCCACACCTTCGAGACCTACCCCACGACACACTTCTTCTCCAACGGTAAACTGCTCCTCACCCGCGAAGGGGTGGTGGAGCCAGCCGAACTCGCCGCACTGATTTCGGATCACTTACTGAAATAGAAAAAAGAGCGAGCAGCCTGGATGTCCTCTGTGCTCGCGGAACGCGCACGCTCGGAAGGTGCTCGTTCGACGCGCGCACTGTGAGGCTCAACCAGGCTACTCGCTAGAGAATAACGGAGGGACTTACCGGATTAGTCTCATGTGCCATTTATTAGCCCTCTTCCCGCAACATAAGCGTCAAAAATCCTGTCTGTCGAGCCGACAATGAAAACAAGCCTAGCGGTCTTGTCGAATAGCTCTTGAGTTTCTACGAGCAAAGATTCCTCCGACTTTCCGGGAAACATGATCGCCAGAGCAATATCTCCTGCAAATCGGTAATGAGTCTCGGCCACTGTTTCTCCCATCTCAATGAGAGCTTTGCGTCCATGGTCCATACCCTTTAACCCGTCTCTCACTCCCTTCGGTAAGACATGCCCACCAATCCGATCACGCAAATCCTTGATCACGGCAGATTGATCCCTAATCTCATCTCGCAGCACCTCAAAAGCCTGGCGCAACTCCACTGTCTCATTTGCAAGAGCAGCTCTATTTGCTCCATCAGAAAATATCCCATCGACTACATTTCGAATTTCGTTCAATGTCCTCAGCGAATTTCTAAAGAAATAAATCCTCCTCCAGCTCGGCGAGTTTCCATCTAGCGAATCGGGTTTAGAAGCAGATGAACTAACATCGAATGGATTAAAATCGGTCTTAATGAGACCTTGCAGTTCGAGGAGGTAATCTTCCCTTAAGATGCAAAGTCTGGCTACAACAGTAGCAATAGGATCGTTACCAGGAAACCATTTACTAAGCGTGATATGTCGTAAGTGTGATCGCGCCATTTGGATTCGTTCCCGAGGTAATGAGCACGATACTGAAGAGGAAACGGGAAAGTCTAGCGAGTATTACGGTGGGACAGCTGGCCTACGGCCTTGAGCGGACTTTGCCGGAGGAGCGGGGACCCGCCGAGGCTAGGGCCATGAAAGAAAGCGAGAACTGACTGAGTCTGCGAAGGAATTCCCGAAGGCTTCCGCCCGGCCGAGCCCGTGGGGGTCGCTCCGGAGGCACGGGAGCGAGGGGACACAGGCCAGCCGCTCGGATGGGCGGCTCAGAGACGGGA
>Ga0163152_10004096_pt1 | contig 18390 bp, 18 predicted proteins | sample OliLakLV19MP8IB2_FD_148635 | JGI IMG/M metagenome (GOLD analysis project Ga0163152, IMG submission 148635) | Freshwater microbial mat bacterial communities from Lake Vanda, McMurdo Dry Valleys, Antarctica - Oligotrophic Lake LV.19.MP8.IB-2 | ecosystem: Environmental > Aquatic > Freshwater >...
GTCTTATCCCGTGGCAACTCGCCGATTATACAAAACTCAAAGGCATCGGTCGCGTGAAGGCGTTCCAATTGCTGGCGTTGATGGAAGTCGCTCGCCGCGTCGTAAGCCAACAAGGAGGCGAGGCGCCGCTGCTTAACCGCTCGGAGTTTGTCGCCGCTTACCTGCAGCCCTTCACCGCGGGCCTGGAGGTTGAGAAATTCTGGGTGCTCTGTCTCAACCGGAAAAACCGCCTGCTGAAACGCGTTGAAATTACCTCGGGGACCGCCACCGCTGCGCTCGCCCACCCGCGTGAAGTTTTTCGAGCGGCGATCCGCGAAGGCGCCACGGGGGTGATTTGTGCCCACAACCATCCCAGCGGAGACCCGGCGCCGAGTGCGCCTGACCTGCACGTCACGCGACAATTGCGGGAAGCGGCCCGCACCGTGGACATCGAGCTGCTCGACCACGTCATCACCGGGCGAGCCGCCGCGGACCCAACCGGCCGCGGCTGGTTCAGCTTCCGCGAAGCCGGCATGTTATGAACGTAGTAAAATCAACGGGCTCCCATTTTTTGGCTGCCCGCTCATCACGCGAAGCAAACCGAATTACAGAAATCAAAAATTCCGGATCAAGCGGGGTTGCCCACGGAACCCACGGAAGACACGGAATCGGCGGCTGCTGAGTCGAGCTGGCAGTGCTCGAGCCAAAGCCTCGAGGTAGGGTCCGGTCTCCGAGCGGCACTTTCTGTCGGGGTACACTCCGCCGGACTCATGCCATGGATTTCATTTTTCAATCCCCACCGGAGCCACGGAAAGGGGGAGCGGGTTGTCCCCAACGCGCTTCTGAATGTTCGCTCTCACGTCAGCGGCTTGGGGACAAGCCGCTCCCACCTAGTTGATCTCAAATCTCAGATCTCAAATTTCAGATTCAGATGGAGTTCCTCCTTAGGTCGGGCGTCGCGTTGACCGCTTCCGGGCTTTCCGGGGTTGGGGAATGATTCCGATCCGCGGATCACGGCGCGCGGCGAGCTGCACCAACTGCGCAGCCGTGCGTTCGAAACCTGCCGCCGATTCCGGCAGATACAACCATTTCGGCAGGATGGGATGCGGCGACAGTTCCGGCAGAGTCCCCCTCAACGAGGCGTGATGCGCTCGCTCGGTACACACCAGCACACCGCGCCACGGCTCGGTCTTGGCGGCGAAACAGAGCACAAGATTACCGCCCACGTACGCCGCGCGCGTTCCGAACATGGCCCGCAGCACGAACGAAGGCACGTCCTCGAGCGGCTCCCAGAGCCACGCGTAAGGATGCACCACCTTGACGGACTCGTTGCCAGTCTTGCGCATGGTCGGGTTTCAACCGGCTGAATTTCGACGCTCGTACGTCACCGCCAAATTCGTAACGAACGCGGCAGGCCTGTCCATTCTTGTGGCGTGCAATCTCCACCTGGCCAAGCAGCGGCCGGGGGCGGCTGCGGTCCCATAGAACATCAAGCCACTAGGACCGCGGACGCCCTCGTCCGCATTCCGTTCACGATTCGCAGCCCAACAAGGGATCTTCGATTCCATTTTCGGGATGAGCGATTCCCAATTTTGCGGAGACGCGTTGCGAGAAATTTACGCGCTGCCCTGACGCGGAATCGGGCAATTTACCCGCCAGGGACCGGCGACTTCGCTGCGTCCGAAGATCGCCACCGAACGTAACATCCTCCAACATGTCCATTCCCTGGCGGATCAATCTCCTCCTTGGCGCCTGCGTTCTCATGAGCGGAGTCGCCTGCAGCACCATGCCTACCTCCACTTCCCTGCGCACCGTCGCCCACGTCGATCTCGATCGTTATCTCGGCCGCTGGAACGTGATCGCGTTCACTCCCAATTTTCTCGAGTCAGGCAAGGTGGGCACCGCTGACGTTTACGCCCGCCGTCCGGACGGAAAGCTCGAAGCGAATTATGTCTTTCGCAAAGGCAGCCTCACCGCGCCTGAACAGGAATGGAAGGGAGTCGCCCGGGTAACAAATCCGGCCACGAACGCGGAGTGGAAAGTGCAGCTTTTTTGGCCGTTCTGGGCGGATTATCTCATTCTCGAACTCGACCCCGATTACCAGTGGGCCGTCGTCGCGTCCCGCGGCGGCAAATGGCTGTGGATCCTGGCGCGAGAGACCACGCTCCCTAGCGCCACGTATCAGGAGTTGCTGGGCAGGATTGCGCGTCGAGGGCTGAAAGCCGATACCCTCGCGCTGGTGCCCCAGCCGGCTAAGTAGCGCGGAAGCCGCACCCGCGAAGCGAGAAAAGTGGAGCGTGTTGTCCCCAACGCGCTGAGCCTTCCGGTACCGTTTGCAACTCTGGGCCCGACTTGGCAGGTACGCTCGGTGCATGCGATTGCCAACGGCCCGCCCGGAGGTCGGCCCCCCCGGAAAAGTCAGCGCCTGAAAATCGCCTCTATCCTGTTCAACGATTTTCGCGGTTGGCGACGGCGATGGAAAGACGTTGGCCCGAAGCGATGCAATTCGCGAGCGAGATGCCGTCGCGACAATTTCCGCCGATGAACAGACCCGGGGCACTCGCTTCAAATTCCGTGAGCGCGTCCTTGTGGCGGCGATAACCGAGCGTGTATTGCGGAATCGCTCGCGGCCAGCGATGCACGTGCGTGAATGCCGGCTTCCCGTTCGCGCCCAACAACCGCGCCAGCTCATCCTGCACGGTCTGCAGAAGTTCGTCCTCCGGCAACGCGGCCAACTCGGGTTGACGCGTCCCGCCGACAAAACACGTGATCGCCACATGGCCGCCCGGCGCCCGTCCGGGAAAAAGGCTGCTCGAAAACAACGCGCCCAGGATCCGGCCGTGCTCGACCTCGGGCACCAGCACGCCAAAGCCATCCAGCGGATGGGCCACGTCCTCCCGGCGGTATCCAAGAAACACGGACGCGACCGGCGGGTGTTCGATTTGCTGCAAACTTTCCAGGCGGGCGGGCTGAGGCACCCCTTCGAAATGAAGTCGGGAGAGTGCGTCCGCCGGCAACGCGCAGATGACGTCGGAAAACAATTCGTGGTGCACGACGCCGCCGGCTTCGAACTCCAGTTCCCAATGAGTGCCATGTTGCCGGATCGTGCGAACGTTGGCTTGCAAGCGCACGGCAGCGCCCAGCGAATCCGCGAGCGTGCGCGGAAGTTCTTCGAGTCCCTCAGGGAAGGAAAACATCCGTCCTTGCGGCCCACCACTGCCATTCCGCCGCGCAATTGCTCCCCGAATCAAGGAGCCGTGCTCCTGCTCCAAGGCGTGCAATTTGGGAAATCCATCGCGCACGGAAAGCCGGCGCGGATCGCCGGCGTAAACTCCGCCGACAAACGGATTCACCGCATAATTCAGAAACTCCTCGCCCAAGCGCCGCACCACGAAGTCAGCGACGCTCTCATCCTCGTCCGCCGCACCGCGCGCGCGAAACGGCTCGCCGAGCAGCCCGAGCTTAGCTCGCGAAGAAAACAGGGGTGTCGTCAGAAAATCGGCCGGCGAACCCGGCATGCGCACCGGCGCGCCGTCCCGGACGATATAACGATTCTTCGCCTCCGGAGCAGCGTAAAGCCGCCGTGACTCCAGCCCGACCGCGGCGATGAACGTGGCAACTTCCGGCGCACTTTCCATCAGCGAGTTGGGGCCGAGTTCATGCAGCCAGCCCTCGGCGCGGAGGGTGTGCACTGCGCCGCCAACCCGGGCTGAATGCTCAAAGACCACGGGCGCCAGACCGGCTTGGCGTAGATGCCACGCCGCCGACAGACCAGTGATACCGCCGCCCAGAACGGCGATATGGGGATGAGGAGGGATGGGAAGCATGAGAGGAGGAGGGATCAGCCTAAAAAACGCAGTTGAACCACTGATTTTCACTGATGACCACTGATGCAAACAGAGTTGCGCGATGGAGGCCGCTCACCCGGTGAGTGAAGGGAAAGTTCTACCCCATCGATCTGGATCTATTTGATCAGTGTTTATTAGTGCTCATCAGTGGTTACTTCTTCTGAGGAATTTAGAATCAGTCGGGATCACTATAGGCGAACAGGATTGGCACCCGCATCCGGGTGTTGACCTTGCGGCCATCTTTGATCCCAGCACGAAACTTCCACTTTGAAACGCCTGCAACCGCGGCCGAGTCAAATCCTCCGTTCGTGCTGTTGAACACCATCGCCCCGATGACCGCACCCTGGGTGTCGACGACAAACTCAACCGTAACCGTAGCCGTAAGCGACTCGCGCCGCATCGAAACGGGAAACAAGGGAGCGGGTTGCAAGATCGGCTCCGGCACGCGGTCGAGGTCGGCGAGATTGAAAATATTGCCGATCGTCTCGGCGAGTTTTCGGCCGCCGCGAAACGTCTCGGGAATCACCGTGACTTTCACATCGCTGAAGTCGGGTTGCTCCAACAGCGACGCGAAGTTGATTTGCTGCACGAAATCATTGGGACGCGGCAACTGCGGCAAATCGGCCTGCATGGGGACAAGGGTGGCCATATCCGGAGTGGGCGCGGCATCCTCTCCCGCCACCGGCTCGGGCTCCTCCAGTTCTTTGATCTGCGTTAGGGCCAACGACAGTGCGATCACATTCTCCTCCACCTTCGCGGTCGCCGGCGCTTTCCGCGCATGACCGAATCCGAATAACAACACCAGGTGAACGCCAATCGAGGCGAGACCGGCGATGACCAACATCGGTTTCGATGGACGACAATCCCGGTAGTGCAGCGTTTCCGAGGGCGGGAACGTGCGCGACGGCCGCGCAACCCGCACCGGGGCGGCTTCGACGCCAAGGTGAATGAGGTATGGGGTTATCATGCCTTAACCTACTCCCTTCACCGGCCTCCCGCATCGCACCGCTTGTCGTTGGCTGTGCATCTATTGCCATCCGAAAAAAACCTCCTCCCTCCAAATGCCGGCGCGGCGACGGACCAACGCGAGTAGGTTGCGCCGCAGTGCGCACTTTTAGCCCACCGCAGCGGCAAAATATGCATAGCTGTTCGCAGCGTGTGCGTACGGTCCAGGCTTTCGCCAACCGTGAAGTGCGTCAGCGTACAGGGATTACCACCGCCATGAGCACCGATTGGAAATCCCAGGGAGTCACCGCATCTGATGTGGTGTCTGTGATCCGCAGCGAAACGAATGTTTTCATTCACGGAGCCTGCGCAACTCCCGCACCTTTGCTGGATGCCTTGTGCAAACGCACCGACTTGGAAAACGTGCGCCTGTATCATTTGCATACGGCGGGGCCGGCTCCGTTTGCTGCTCCAGGCCGCGAGAAGGAATTCCGCTCGGTGTCGCTTTTCACCGGGGCTCCGCTGCGGCAGGCAATCGCCGATCAACGCGCCGAATTCGTCCCCATCTTCCTCTCGGACATCCCGGGTCTGTTTCTTTCTGGCGCGGTGAAGCTCGACGTCGCCGTCCTGCAGGTTTCGCCTCCGGACCGTCATGGTTATTGTTCGCTCGGCACCTCCTGCGATGCGGCTAAAGCAGCCGCGGAGACGGCGCGCATCGTCGTCGCCGAAATCAATGAGCAGATGCCGCGAACGCATGGTAACAACGTCCTGCCACTCGAGCGCATTCACGCCTTCATTGCTACGGACCGTCCGCTTTTCGAACACCATTTGGAACCCGAGAGCGCGGTCGAAGCGCGCATCGGCGAACTCGTGGCCGATCTCGTCGAGGATGGATCCACTCTGCAGATGGGCATCGGCGGAATTCCGGACGCCGTGCTTTCCCGCTTGCACAACAAGAAGGACCTCGGGATTCACACCGAAATGTTTTCCGATCGGGTCGTTGACCTCGTCGAATCGGGCGCGGTCACCAATCGCAACAAAGCCGTCGGCGTCGGGCGCATCGTCACCAGTTTCGTGAACGGCACCCGGCGGCTTTTTGACTTCGTTCACGACAACCCTCTCGTCTCGTTTTATCCCTGCGATTGGACGAATGACACCTCGGTGATCCGGAAGAATCCCAAAGTCGTCGCCATCAACTCTGCGATTCAGGTCGACCTGACCGGCCAGGTTTGCGCGGACTCGATTGGTCATCGGATCTACTCCGGAATCGGCGGTCAGATGGATTTCATCCGCGGAGCAGCGTTGTCGCGCGGCGGCAAGCCGATCATCGCGCTGCCCTCGACCGCGTCCAAAGGAAAAATCTCCCGGCTGACCGTCGCCCTAAGTCCCGGAGCCGGCGTGGTGACCACGCGCGGACACGTGCACTGGATCGTGACGGAATACGGCGCGGTCAACCTGCACGGCAAGTCATTGCGCGAACGCGCCGAGGCGTTGATCTCCATCGCGCATCCCGACTTCCGGGCCGAGCTTGGACGCGAACTCCTCCAAGTCCGACACTTCCCGGGCGCCGCGGTCACCGCTGGCAACCCCGTTTCAAACCCCGTTGCGCCGATGTCCCTTGCGACTACCGCGTAACCGCTCCGATGCACTCCGTACGGCGACCAATCGGGCACTCCCCTTTTCCCGCCGTATCCAGAGTTTAAATGCACCGCGAGCTTTGATAAAAATCTCCATCAACGCGCTTCGTACCCCGATGAATCCCACGTCATCCATCCCCTCCGGCGGGACTGGGTCAGATAGCTCGACCTTGTCCGCGGGCCCGTACTCACCCGGTAATGTGCCAGCCGCTCCGGGCGCCGCATCCGGCAAACTGTCGCCCCAAGAAAGCCGAATGCTCGTCGGCCAGTTGCGCCGCTCCCAGGTTTTCCGCGATTACGAGCAGGCCTTCCGCGAAACCACCGGACTGCCGATTACGCTCCGCCCCCTTGAAGCCTTCGACCTGCCCCACCACGGCGATCCAAAGGAGAGTCCGTTCTGCGCCCTGATGTCGCGTTCCAACCACTCCTGCGCGGCCTGCCTGCAATTGCAGCGCCAGGTTGAAGAGGCGGCCAAACTGGAGCCGAAAACGTTGCGTTGTTTTGCCGGACTGTGCGATTCCGCGGTGCCGGTCCGCGTAGGCGAAAACCTCGTGGCGTTTCTCCAGACCGGGCAAGTGATGTTGCACGCGCCTCGCCAGGTGGACTTCAGCCGCACGACGCGGGAGTTGCTCAAGCTCGGCACGGAGGTGGATGTGAAACGCCTCGAGGAAGCGTATTTCCAAACGCGCGTCATCACGCGTAAACAATACGAATCCATTCTGCGGCTGCTGACGATTTTCGCCCAACACCTTTCGGCCCTGAGCAATCAACTGCTGGTGAAGGGCGCCTCGGCGGAGGCTCCAGCGGTGACGCGCGCCCGTGCCTTCATCGCGGAACGACACCACGAGGAAATCTCGCTGAGCGAAGTCGCCAAGGTGGTGAACATGAGCTCGTTTTATTTCTGCAAGAGCTTCAAGCGCGCAACCGGAATGACGTTCACCGATTACCTCGCCCGCGTGCGCATCGAGAAGGTGAAGAATCTGCTGCTTAATCCGCACAAACGCGTGAGCGAAGCCGCGTACGAAGCCGGGTTCCAATCGTTGTCCCAGTTCAACCGGGTTTTCCGCCGCATTGCCGGTGAAGCTCCGACCGCTTATCGCGAACGGGTCCACGGCGCAGCGTGACCCGGAACGAGTTTACACGGATCGCGGAAACGCGCTCAAGCCGACGAAGCCATTCCATGTCGCGGTTGCTTTTCGAAACTCGGAACGAAGCACGGGCCTCGGGGCGACGGAGCGGGCGCACGACGTTGGCGCGAGGCTTCGCCGCGCTTCTGTTAACGGGCACGCTTTACCTTCCGGCCGCCGTCACCGCCGCAGCCGTTGGCCCCAACGAAATCCCTCCGGCGACGACAACTCCCGCGCCCTCGGCGACCCGCGCCCGGCACGTCATTGCTGACCTCGGGCTCGAATTGATCTGGGTCGAGCCTGGCACGTTCGTCATGGGCAGCCCAGCCGACGAACCGGAGCGAAACAAAGCGGAAAATCCGCAACGCATGGTAACCCTCACCACCGGATATTGGCTCGGACGGACCGAGGTGACGCAGGGGCAATACGAGAAGGTGATGGGCGTCAACCCGAGCACGTTCAAAGCGGCGGGAGAGCAAGCACCCGTCGATCGCGTTTCCTGGCTCGATGCGATGGCGTTTTGTCGCCAACTGACCGAACGCGAACGCGTCGCCGGACGCTTGTCGGACGGCTATCACTTCACGTTGCCAACCGAGGCGCAGTGGGAATACGCCTGTCGGGCGGGAACCACCGGAGCTTACGCCGGAGAACCCAATGCGATGACCTGGTTTGAAGGCAACAGTGGCGGCACCACGCATCCAGTCGGCCAGAGAGAACCGAATGCCTGGGGATTCTACGATATGTCGGGTAACGTCCTCGAATGGTGTAACGACTGGTATGGAGATTATGCCAAGGGCGCCCACGTTGATCCCAGCGGCCCCGAGCGCGGATACTTTCGCATCGCCCGGGGGGGAAGCTGGCGGACCGATCTTCGCGTGGGACGATCAGCCGCGCGCGCCGGTGGCTCGCCGGGGCGACTCGATTATACGCTCGGCTTCCGGCTCGCGCTGGTGGCGAAACCGAATCCGCATTTCAAATTTCAAATTTCAAATTTCAAATCTCAGATCTCAGATCTCAGATCTCAGATTTCAGATTTCAGATTTCAGATTTCAAATCTCAAATCTCAAATCTCAAATTTCAGATCTCAGATCTTAACCAATCGCCCATGAGATTTGGACTTTTCCGAGGGTAGGGCCCGACCTCCGGGCGGGCCGTTGGCAGTCACATTTTCTGAGCGGCCCGCCCGGAGGGGCCCTACCGGCGCTGCCGCGCCAAAGTCAAAATCACATCAGTCTCAGGAATCAGATTTCGAATTTCGGATCTCAGAATCTCAGATTTCACCTCTCCGATCTCAGATCTCAGATTTGAACTTTCAGATTCATCTCCTCATGCGAGTCGTCAAGCAATGCGCCATTCTCGGCAACAAGCGCGGAGCGGGGATTTGCACTTTGGCTTATCGTTGAAGCATGCAAGAGGAGTTCTTGAATGCGTTACGGTTTCGGCGCCCTCAGGTTCGGGCGCGATGGGCTGAGTTGCTGCACGTCGAACCCTCAGCCTCACCCCTCGGACACCCCGACGCCTTGGTGCATCTGCTCGACTGGACGTTGGACGAGATTGATCGCGCGCTCACTCATCCTTCCATGCGGCGGCGGCTGGGCCGGCGTCCAGCGCAAGTGGCGGCCCGGTTCGAGTGTCCGTGCGGTCGGAATCCGCTGCTGGCCTACTTCGCCGCCGGTCAGCAAGTGATGCAGGAAGGACTGGTGCTGACCCAAGCGGCGACCCCGCTCCTGGATCCGCTCGAGCGCGATGCCTCGCTCGAGGAACTCACGCAGGTTCTGCACGACATCGCCCGACGTGAGATCGAAGCCTTTTGCGGGGTCTGTCAGTATCGCGCCCGCAATCGAGTTCCCGGCGACGCCGCCTCGTTCGCTGCCGCAGGGGTCACGACTGCAGCCAGGCCGTAGCCAATGCGCGTCGGGCTCGCAAGGTGGCACTTGATACCAATCGCCTGTATAATGTAGACGATTGTCATCACGAGGTGCGCGAAGCGCGCCGGGGTGATCCAGCTCGATTGCTTCGTCGCTCCGCTTCTCGCAATGACAGTCTAAATATCAAGGGACGTTGGTAGGAGGTGGGGCTCTTCGCGAAGATCGCGCGGCGAATTATCCCGCACCTTGCGTCTCCACCCAGCGGACGGCGTGGCGGATTAGCGACGTCGCATCCCGCAGCTCGAGCTTCACTTTGATGTTGCTGCGATGCACATCCACGGTCTTCGGGCTCAGGTGCAGTTGCTCCGCGATATCGCGCGTGCTCTTGCCCTGCCCGATCAGCTGAAAAACTTCGAATTCACGGTCGGTCAGCTTTTCAATCGGTGAACTCGATCCGCGCGGACGCCCGCCGGACAAATTCTGCAAGATGCGGGCTGACATTTTGGCGCTCACGTAGACATCGCCGCGCAGCACCTGCCGGATGGCGGTGAGCAGATTCTCCCCCCCGGCCTCCTTCATGATATAGCCGCGGGCTCCGGCCCGCAACGCGCGCTCGGCATAGACCGCCTCGTCGTGCATCGAGATGATCAATACGGCCAATCCGGGCGCGCTCGCCAGCAGATCCTTGATAAACTCCAACCCGCTGCGACCCGGCATCGTGAGGTCGGAGAGAACGAGATCCGGCTTGGTCCGCGGCAGTTGCTCGAAGGCCTCGCTCGGATTGCCCGCTTCGCCGCATACGACGAGATCACTCTGGCGATCGATCAAGGCGCCGAGACCCGCCCGCATGAAGGGATGATCATCGACGAGGAGAATCCGTTTGCGGTCGCTGCGTGGCGACGCCCTTTCGACTGGAGTCGCCTTCTCGGCGGGGATGGCACTGGCCGTGGGTGACTTCTGACGTGGGGCTTTCATGGATACGCGGAGCGCGGGCAAGAGGCAAAGCGGAGACAACAGCTGCAACCTGCGGCCGGCTTCGCCCGCGGCAGGCCGGAAAGAGAAAGGTTCACGGTTTCAGGGGCAGGGTACAACGAATCGTCACGCCATCGCCACGCTTCGAAACCATCGCCAGCTCAGCTCCGATCACGCTCGAGCGATGCTGCATGACGCCCAGCCCCAAACCACGGCGGCTGTCAGTCCGACCTTTGGGCAGTCCGATGCCGTCGTCGGACACTTCGAGCTGGAGGCGCTCTGCCGTTTGCGTGAGCCGGATCGTGACCTGTGTGGCCTTGGCGTGTTTCACCGCGTTGTTCACGGCTTCCTGCGCGATGCGATAAAGATGCCCGGCCGCAAACGGCTCAGCCACGGCGACCGGCTTCGGACAATCAAAACGACACCGCACGCGGCCCAGCGCATCGGTCCGCTCCGCCAGCTCGGAAAGTCCAATTTGCAGTGCGTCCGGATCACTGCCCACCGGCACCAGTCCACGCGCGAGGAAACGCGTCTGCGCAATCGCCTCGCGCAACATCCGCCCCATGAGGTCGAGTCGTTTCGCGAGCGGCGGATGCGCGACGGCGTCCTCCTTGACCGCGGTGCACATGAACTCGAGCGCGGTGAGCTGCTGCCCAAGGTTATCGTGCAAATCGGCCCCGATCGAATGCCGCTCACGTTCGCCGACCGCGAGGATTTCACGTTCGAGCCGTTTTTGTTCCTGCTGCGCGGCCTTGAGAGCGACCTCCCCTGCGACCGCGCTGAGCGCACGTCTGACCACAGCCGGCAACAGATCGAGCAAGCCGGAATCCTTCATTACATAATCCAAGGCGCCTTGTTTCATTACCTCCACGGCCACCTTCTCGTCGCCTTGACCGGTCACGATGACAAACGGCACGGCGGCGCGATGACTCCGCAGCCGGGTGACCAGGGCCGGACCTTCGCCGTCCTGGAGTTTCAAATCGAGGATCATCAGGTCGGAGACATGACGCGCCAGCGCCTGCTCCGCGGCCTGAGCTGAAGCGGCGGTATCCACCTCGTAGCCGTCACCCCGGAGGGTTTCCGCCATCAAGATGAGCAGACCGTCATCGTCGTCTACGACGAGGATTCGCGGAGTTTTGGCCGGTGATGCCACAGACTGAGCGCGCTTCAATGGTTCGCCATTGCCGGAACCAGCAGCAAGGGAACGAAGAGCCCCAGACGACGGATGGCCTCCGCAAAACGATCGTAATCCACGGGTTTTTGAATGTAGCCATTACACCCGAGCTGGTAACAACGCTCGACCTCGCGGGAATCGTCGGTGGTCGTCAGCATGATGACTGGCAGCTTGGCGAACTCCGGATCCGCCTTGAGCCGGCGCAGCACCTCAATTCCATCCACTTTGGGCATGCGGATGTCGAGCAGGACGAGGTACGTTTCCGGCTTACCGTCCTGACGCCGCCGGGCGAAAAAATCCAAGATCACCTGGCCGTCGCTGAAATGTTCGATGCGATTCTGCACCCCGGCGTCCAAGAGGTTTTCGCGGATGAGGATAGCATGCCCCTCGTCGTCGTCGACGATCAGTATGGTGGGAACAGGTGAGTTCTGCGTCATGAGTCTTTAGCCAACAGGATTAAACGTCAGGCAGGTCGTGAAGCAAATGGGCGCGCCAGGTGAGTGACGAGTCGAATAATCAGGGAGCGCGGGTGCGAACATCGACGGCGGGAAGCGAGACAAAAAAAGTTGAGCCCACGCCACGGTGGCTCGCCACCCAGATCTTGCCGTTTTGCCGCTCCAGCACGCGTTGGGCAATGGTCAGGCCCAAGCCTTCGCCCTGCGAAGCATTCGGATTAAGCCGATGGAAAATATCAAAGACCTTTGCTTGGTGTTCGGCCGCGATGCCGACGCCATTATCGCCGATCGCATAAATGGAATGGCCGTCCTGAATCTTTCCCGTGACGACCACGCGCAGCGGCCGGGCGGGATCACTGTACTTGAGCGCGTTATCGATCAGATTGGCAAACACCTGACTGGTTTGAACTCCGTCGCCCATGCACGTGGGGAGCGCCTCCACGCTGACTTCGGCTTTCGCCTCATCCAGCTGGAATTTCATCGCGGCGAGCACCTCGGCGAGCATGCCGCTGACATTTAACGGTCGGAGTGAAAGCGCCACGCGCCCGAGCCGCGAATACCGCAGCAAGCCGGCGAGCAGCGTCTCCATTTTCGAGACCCCTGCGTTGATAAACTTGAGCGCCTGCGGGATCGCGCCGTCGAGTGGAGCCTGCAGAATTGCCGCCGGAACGGAACCGCCCGGCCCGGCGGCGAGCACGGCGGCACGAATGCTATCGCAGGCGCGATTGAGCTGTTTGCCGAAGCCCTGCACGTTCACCAACGGGGAACGCAGATCGTGCGATACGGTGTAAACGATGGCCTCGAGTTCCTTGTTGTTTTCGGCGAGTTCGGCCACCACGCGTTGCAACTCTTCTTCGTTGGCCTTCCGCCTGGTGATGTCGGTACGGATCGCGACGTATTGGAGCGGTTTTCCGTCCGCGTCGAGGAAGGGATAGATCGTGGTATCGACCCAATAACAGGTACCGTCTTTCGCCCGATTCTTGATCTCTCCATGCCAGACGCGGCCGCGTCGAATGGTCGTCCAGAGGTCGCGAAAAAACTCCGACGGGTGGTGGCCGGAGTTTATGATGCGATGATCCTGCCCGATGAGTTCCTCCCGGGCGTAGGTCGAAATCGCGCAGAACTTGTCGTTCACGTAGGTAATCCGGCCGGCCGAATCCGTGATCGCCACGATCGAGTGTTCGTCCAAGGCCGCCTTGACGTCGCGCAACTCCTTGACGGTGGAAAGCAGATCTTCCTCGAGCTGGCGCCGCGCCACCGACATCGGGCCGGTGTCCTCCGCTCGTTCACAGGCTTCCAATCGCGCGATCAGCTCCGCTTGCGACAGGGTTGAGTAATCGAAACTGGCCACAGGGGGAAATCGTCGCGCTCGCCCCGGGGTATCGCAAGCGCAGAGAACAGGCGCCGCGAGTGCGATCGGGCGAAATGCAGGCTGGGGACCAGTGAAAAACATCTAGGGAAAACCTTTAGCGAGATGCCTCCGCAGCACCCATTACGCTGCGCATATTTTGTCGCTATAGTAGCAACGCAATGAACGCCACCCTCACGCCCAGGCCCCACACTGCCGCGAACCCGCCTCGGACCACTGACGTGGTTACGCGTTTACAAAATTCCGCCATCTTCAACGATTATCAGGAGGCATTTGAAACCGCCACCGGCCTTCCATTGGTTCTCCGTGCCGCCGGTTCATTCAACACCCCACTCGCCGGCTCAAAGCATCTCGCCTCGTTTTGCGCGTTGATGAACAAAAACAGCAAGACGTGCGCAGCCTGCCTCCAACTCCAAGCCGAGGTCGAAGCCCAAGCCGTCACCGAATGCAAGACGGTCCAATGCTTCTCGGGTTTGAACGAGTCCGTCGTCCCCGTCCGCATCGGCGAACATGTCGTGGGCTACCTGCAAACGGGCCAGGTGTTGCTGCGCCCGCCAACTGAAAAAAACTTCCGCGCGACGATGGTGCAGCTGGAAAAATGGAGCAACACGATCGATGTCGCGCAGCTGCACGCCGCGTTTTTCGAGACGCGCGTGCTGACCAAGGCGCGGTACACCGCAGTGCTGCGCCTCCTGGGCAGCTTCGCTCAACATCTCTCCCTCGTGGCGAACGAGCTCATGATCACGTCGGTCGCTTCCGAGCCACCCGCGGTAAACAAGGCCCGGGCCTTCATCGCGGAACACCTGGGTGAGCCGCTCTCCCTCGAACAAGTCGCCCGCGCCTCCAGCATGAGCGCGTTTTACTTCTGCAAGATTTTCAAGGGCGCCACCGGTCTCACCTTCACGGATTATATCGCCCGCGCCCGAATTGAAAAGGCGAAGCAACTTCTACTGCACGCGCACACGCGAATCAGCGAGGCAGCCTTCGAAGCGGGTTTCCAATCGCTCTCGCAGTTCAATCGGGTGTTCCGCCGCGTCGCCGGTGAATCGCCCACGGCTTATCGCGAGCACCTCCACGGCAAGGAAAGCAGGGCGCAACGCACGGGCTCCAGTCTGCCGTTCGCCGCCTGATTTCAATTAACCAAAAAATGCGCGGCCCCCAGCAACCACCGCGGAGCGCACCCGGAGAATACGGATTATTCTTGTTTCACATCCGCAACGGAGAACCCGTCCTATGAAAACCAAAACCAAAGCTTCTGCTCCCGAACCAACCGAGGCGCAAATCCAGCACGTGGCGTACTTGTTGTGGTTGGAGAACGGACAGCAGCCCGGCCACGACCTTGAGAACTGGCTGGCCGCCAAGGAATACCTCCGTCACCACGCCGCGCCTGGCAAAACCGGACGTCATCTCACGAACGCCATCCCTCCCGCGATTCCGCTGGCAGGCGCCGCCGCTGCAGCTTCTTAAGCAACCAACCTGACGCACTCAAACTCGCACTCTTATGGCCGTCGTTCCCCTCACCCTCACGATCAGTCTGTGCCTGGTTTTCACCTTCGTGGTGTTCTTCCTCCGGGAACACGCGCGCGGGCGCTTGAGCAGCGCGGAGCGTGATTCGCTCCTGCCGCTCTCCGAGGAGTCACCACGTCTGGCGCCCACGCGCGGAACTTCCGTTTCGTCGTCCCACCGCTGAGTCTTCCGTTCCCTTCTCCTCGCGTTTCCACTTCCGATGCCCGCGCATAAAGTCACCCTAGAGTTCAACGATAAAGTTGTCCGCCAGTTCCTCATCGCGACCCTCGTCTGGGGTCTCGTCGGGATGCTGGTCGGTCTGCTGGTCGCCTCTCAACTCAACTTCTGGCAGCTCAATTTCAAAAACGAGCTGCTTTCCTTCGGCCGACTCCGGCCGTTGCACACCAATGCGGTGATCTTCGCGTTTGTGGGCAATATGATGTTCGCCGGCATCTATTATTCGACGCAGCGCCTGGTGAAGGCGCGACTCGCCAGCGACTTCCTCTCGGCCCTCCACTTCTGGGGCTGGCAGGCGATCATCGTGGCCGCAGCGATCACGCTCCCGCTCGGGCTGACGCGCGGCAAGGAATACGCCGAGCTCATCTGGCCCATCAACATTGCAGTCGCGTTCATCTGGGTCGTCTTCGGAGTGAATTTCTTCTGGACGCTCGCCAGGCGTCGTGAGCCCAGCCTGTACGTCGCGATCTGGTTCTACATCGCGACAATCATCACGGTGGCGATGCTCTATATCGTCAATCACCTCTCGCTGCCCACGAGTTTCACGCACAGTTATCCGTTGTTTGGCGGCGTCCAGGATGCACTCGTGCAATGGTGGTACGGTCACAACGCCGTAGCGTTCTTCCTGACCACGCCGATCCTCGGCATCATGTATTATTTCATCCCGAAGGCGGCCGAGCGCCCGGTCTATTCGTACCGCCTTTCGGTGATCCACTTCTGGTCCCTGGTCTTCCTGTATATTTGGGCCGGGCCGCATCATCTGCTCAATACGAGTTTGCCCGCGTGGCTCCAAACGCTCGGCATGACCTTTTCCCTCATGCTCTGGGCACCGTCCTGGGGCGGCATGCTCAACGGCCTCCTCACCTTGCGCGGCGCGTGGCACAAGTTGCGCACGGACCCCGTGCTCAAGTTTATGGCCGCCGCGGTCACCTTCTACGGCATGGCGACCTTTGAAGGACCGCTCCTTTCCATCCGCTCCGTCAACGCTCTCGGCCACTACACGGACTGGATCATCGGTCACGTGCACCTGGGCGCCCTGGGCTGGAACGGCTTCATGGCCGCCGGCATGATCTACTGGCTGCTCCCCCGCCTCTGGAACAAGCCGCTCTATTCCGTTTCGCTGGCCAACGTGCACTTCTGGATCGGGACTGTCGGCATCCTCCTCTACGTCGCGGCGATGTGGACCAGCGGCATCATGCAAGGCCTGATGCTCAACGCCACGAGCGATGGCGGCACGGCCCTCGCGTATCCAAACTTCCTCGACACCGTAAACTCGATCCGCCCCATGATGCTGATGCGGGTGATCGGCGGCGGGCTTTACCTCACCGGCTTCGCTATCATGGGTTGGAATTTCTGGAAGACGGTCCGCGGTGCCCAGCCGGTCAACGGCACCATCGAGGTCTTCGACGAGGTACCGGACACCACCCACCCGGCGGTTCCCGCGGGCCGGCGCATCGGCGTGCTCGCCACCTTCATCAATCCGCCCGTTCTCTTCACGTTTCTCGCCATCGGTTTCGCCTGCGCCTGGATGTTCGGCAACCACCTGCTGAGTATCGCCGGGCTGATCGGCAGCATTCTCTGCGTCATCCTCGCGTACGCCCATTTTGAGTCGCGCGGCAAATCGTGGGCCAACTGGTATGATCGTCTGCTGGTGAACACGGCTCCGTTCACCATCCTCACCTTTATCGCGGTATTCGCGGGCGGACTGATTCAAATCATCCCGACCGTTATGGTCCATCGCGCCGCCAACGTCGAGGACCGGAAACAGATTCCCTACACCCCGCTGGAGCTCGCCGGCCGCGACATGTATGTCCGCGAAGGCTGCTATACCTGCCATTCGCAAATGATCCGCACGCTCGTTCCCGATGTGCTGCGCTATGGTGACTATTCGCGGCTCGGTGAATCCATCTACGATCATCCCTACCAATGGGGTTCAAAGCGCAATGGTCCTGACCTCGCACGCGTCGGCGGCAAGTATCTCAACATCTGGCATCTTCGCCACATGGAGGACCCGCGCTCCGTCTCCCCAGGTTCCAACATGCCCACGTATCCGGGTCTCTTCGCCAACAACACCGACGTTGCCATCCTCCCCACCAAGCTCTCGGTCCAACGCACGCTCGGGGTTCCGTATCCGCAATGGACGGACGCGGAAATCACCGAACGCGTCAACACACAGGCCACGGCCATCGCGCAGGACTTGCGCGCCGCCGGCGCCTACGTCGGACCCGAAAAGGAGATCGTCGCGATGATCGCCTATCTCCAAACGCTCGGTCGCTCCGAGAGCACGGTGAAGCCAGCCAAGGCAACAGTCTCAGCCGACTAAGCCGCTTCACACTCTCTCATCCTTAAACTTCTACCACCGTGTTTCGCCGTCTTGTCTTCGAAAATAGCGCAACGTTTTTCACCATCGCGGCCTTCGTCACCGCTCTCTCCATCTATCTCATGATCGCCTGGCGCGCGATGCGCATGAAGCGCCCCCAGGTTGAACGCTTCGAGAACCTCCCCTTCGAAACGGAGACGCCGGCCGCAATCGGATTCGGGCCGCAGGCCGCCCCGGGCCCGGTCTCTGCGCAGAACCGCCACGCCCGTTCCAACCGCCGCCGAAATTCCTCCTCATGAAGCCCGCTCCTCATCTGCCTGAAGAAGATTCGGTCCGGCCCCACGTTTTCGATGGCATCCAGGAATACGACAAACGTCTGCCGAACTGGTGGCTCTACACGCTCTATGCCACGATCATATTCTGGGTCGGCTACTGGGGCTACTACGAGTGGTTTGGCGTCGGCTTGAGCAGTGAACAGGAAGTCGTGGCTTCAATGGCGAAGATCGAGACCGAACGCCTTGCTTCGGTCGCACTGGACGATGCCAGTCTCTGGAAAATGAGCCAGAATCCAACCTTCGTCGAGAGCGGCAAGACAACGTACCTCGCCAACTGTGCCGCCTGCCATCTGCCCAGCCTCCGCGGCAAATCCGAAAGCGTCGCCGCCATCGGTCCTGATCTTACGGATACGACATGGACCCACGGGGGCAAACCCACCGAAGTGTTTGACCTGATCACGAAGGGCGTGCTCGCCAAGGGTATGCCAGCGTGGGGTCCTCTGCTCGGTCCCAAGAAAATCGGCGAGCTCACGGCCTTCATTCTCAGCAAACACAAGGAAACCGATCCGATCCTCCGCGACGGGGCTCCCACCCAGTAGACGTCTCCGTCACCCTCCGCGCTGCGCATCGTTCCTCGCAAGAGGGATGCTACCCCGGGCCCGCGCCGCCGGCTAATGG
>Ga0163152_10004097_pt1 | contig 18386 bp, 11 predicted proteins | sample OliLakLV19MP8IB2_FD_148635 | JGI IMG/M metagenome (GOLD analysis project Ga0163152, IMG submission 148635) | Freshwater microbial mat bacterial communities from Lake Vanda, McMurdo Dry Valleys, Antarctica - Oligotrophic Lake LV.19.MP8.IB-2 | ecosystem: Environmental > Aquatic > Freshwater >...
ATAAAAAGGAATGCGCCCGTTTGCGCGGCAGGCAGTTGACTGAGCGCGTCGAACCAGGCGATGTATGCAAGACCAGAGCAAAAGATGCCGAGAAAAATCATCGCCATCCAGCCGCGCGCATTGAGCTGCGGGATTTCAGTATAGTTTTGATTTGCCAGGAATGGCAACGATGTGATCAGCCAGCCAATGGTCATCATCCAAAACGTCATCAGCGTGGACGGATGATTTCTTAATCCGCGCCTTGAAAGAGTGGAAACCACCGCCCAGTTGACGGCGCTGATCAGAATCAGAAAATCGCCGTAGGTGCCAAACTTGCCAACAGCAATCGTGGAGAGGTCGCCTTTACTTACAACTGCCAATACGCCAACCATGGAAAGTACGATGCCCAATGATTGCAGAAGATTAAGTTTTTCTTTTAAGACCAGCCAGCCCAATATGGCGATGAACGCAGGCGAAGTGGAAACGATCCATGCGGTAGTTGTGGCTTGCGCAGTTTTAAGCCCGTTGGATTGCAGCCATTGATGAAACGTGATTGCCAAAAAGCCAAGCAATGTGAAATACCACCATTCATTACCTTTTGGAAATATAAATTGCCTGCGAATAACAACTGCAAACAGAATCAGCGGAATCCCGATTGCAAATCGGATCCACACAACTGCGATGGGGGAGATCTGTCCCACCGCAATTTTGGTGGCAATGAATGATCCGCCCCAAACGATAACCGCGAACAGGGCTTCGAGATAGGGAAGAAGTTTTGTTTTTTGCATGGAATCCTTTTATTATCTGGATTTTCGTTTGAAACTGTCCTTCGACTACGCTCAGGACGAAGGGTTTCTCCTCGCTGAGCGGAGCGAGGACATGCTCTTTGTCCGAACGCAGTCGAAGCGTGCGTTGACTCAAGTTTTTTATAATGACGAGCGAAAATCCTGATTACATAAGATGGCTGATTATAAAACCTCCTGAATACTTTCCTTGACAAAAAGCTTTATCGTGATAATATTCACAAAACAGACCTATATTGTCCTATTCAGGAGATGATATGCCCGCAAACATTACCCTGCTTAATCCCGCTCGTCATTTCATTGCAAATGAGGCGGGACTTGGTTACCTCACGCCACTTGGATTAATTCTGCTGGGCGGCCCATTAATTGATGCAGGCCATTCCGTCAAATTGATTGACCATGATCTCAATCACTGGTCGTTTGAAAAGTTGACGCAAGAGATCGCTCGCTTTCAAGCGGACTATGTTTTGTTGGGCCATTCTGGTTCTACCGCCTCGCATACTGTGGTGGTGAAAACTGTTCAAGAGATCAGGAAGGCATTTCCAACTGTTCGAATCATTTATGGGGGAGTGTATCCCTCTTATGCCTATCAAAGCATTCTTCGAGAAGTTCCAGAAATTGATGTAATTGTGCGCGGAGAAGGGGAGAAGACCATTCTTGATTTGATATCTGCCTGGGAAAAAGATTCAAACCTTGAAAATGTCGCAGGTATTGCATGGCGTAGAGACGGTGAAATCGTCGTCAACCGTCCGCAGCCTGCCATTCAAAATTTGGATCAGTATCGCCCCGCCTGGGAATTATTGGATTTTTCAAAATATAAAATGTTTGGCTTTGACAACGTAGCTGGCTTTCAATTCAGCCGTGGATGCCCGTTGACCTGCAGTTACTGCGGCCAGTGGATGTTCTGGAAGAAATGGCGGCATCGCAGCCCTGAGAACGTTGTATCTCAATTAAAGTTTTTGAAGCAAAAATACAATGTGACCATGGTCTGGTTCGCGGATGAGAATTTCGCGGCCGATAGAGAGATAACCAAAATATTCCTGCAAATGATCGTGGATGCGGACCTTAATTTATCTTTGAACATCAATATGACCGCCGCGGATGTGGTTCGTGACGCGGATCTAATTCCTCTGTATAAGCAGGCTGGCGTGGACTATATTGTGATGGGAGTCGAGTCGTTAAAAGATTCGGTCATTGCCGGTGTAAGAAAAAATAATCCTTTTGCGATTTCAAAAGAGGCTGTTCGGTTATTACGGGAGAATCATATCCTCAGCCTGACCAACATTATCTACGGGTTGGAGGAGGAAAGCTGGAGCACAATATTTGAAAAATTCAAAGGCTTGCTGGAATTGGACTCTGATATTCTGAATGCTGTTTATCTCATGCCGCATTTTTGGACATCTGACGGCAAATCTACAGACCCTGCAAAAATTATTCAATCCGATCTTTCAAAATGGTCCTATCGCAATCAGGTGATCGCCACACGATATCTGAAACCGTTTGCGTTGTTCGCAGGTGTTAAGTTGACTGAAGCGCTTTTTCATTTACGTCCCAAAGCTTTATGGCGGCTTGCCTTTGATAAAGATGAGCGTTACTTGAAGATCATGCGCGATTCAATGCTGGCGGGGATTCGCGTGATATTTGCCGAGATAGGGGAATTTTTCTTCCAAACAAAATTCACGTCAGCAGGGAGTATACAAATTATTCCAGGAGCCACTGCCCGGGACCCATTCGCCGAGACTTTGAAACACATATTATCTTGAATTCAATTCTTGAAGTTTTCCAAAAGCCTTTGATAAAGAGCTTCGGTTGCAGGTAATGGTTCCATATCCAATTCTTTGGAGAGCACGCGCTTCATCTCCTGGTATTGATTGATCAACCCCGCACGATCTCCCAATGCAGCATAGGCGCGCAAGACCTGACATTGCAGGTCTTCCTGCAGGTTGTCGACCCGCAACGCACGTTCAAGCAATTCAATGGAATGCGTATATCGTCGATGTGCATAGTGATGGTCTGCGAGTGCGCGCAACGAACCAAGATAGGCCTGAGTTAATCGTCTGCGTTCGGGGAAAACCCAATCGTAGTAAAAGTTTTGCAGGTATTCGCCCCTGTATAGGTTTATAGCCTGTTCATAAAGCCGCGCAGTGGATTCGTCATCTGTGCTGGCTCGAGCTTTCGCAAGGGCGGAGTCAAATTCGTCCACATCAATCGTGAAGCGCGCAGCATCAATGCGATAATCGCCCGCTTCGACAAGAATTAATCGCGGGGAGTTTTCTCCAGTTTTCAAGGCGCTGCGTAAGCGTGAGAGCGCGGTATGAAAGGCGGTCAGACCTCGTCCGCCTTTTTCAGCCCAGATCGCGTCGAAGACACGGTCGGCCGGGATGCGTTCGCCGCGAAAAGTAATGAAGTATGCGAGCATATCCCTTGCCTTGGTGGAGACCCAGCGTTCTTGCGAGATCTCTTCATGCCCTGCAAAGACCTGAAAACTGCCAAAAGTTTTGATGTTGATCACAGTTTGATTCGCAATTGTGATCGTTGCTGGTTTCTTTTTGCCAGGTAAATTTTCAAGCACACGTTCCAAAAACGGACCTTTATAGCCTGCATCCACGAGCGCATTGCATACCACACGACTGCGCTCGCCCTGATCGATAAAAAGCTGGAAAGCCTTGGTGGGCTCGATCAATTCCAATGCTTTGCAGGCGTGATTAACGCCTGTTTCTTTTCGGTCTGAAACCAGGTGGATGTATGCAAGCCCAAAATATACCATGGCCAGAGGAATACGGAATTGGCGACGTTCGCCTGTTTCTGCCAAATCGCTAAAAAGATTTTCGGCGCGGTTTAATTCGTTGTTTTCCAAAGCCACATCCGCCAGCACACTTCGACAAACAAAAGCTTCGTAGGTATCCGGGCTGCCTGTATAAACCCACAACGCACCTTCGGCCAATTGCCAGGCTTCATCCACACGCCCCTGCCCATATAAGTTATAAGCCAGATAGCCTGTCGCCATTAATTGTTCGTACGAGGCTATGCCGAGCTGTTGAGCGAGCTCCACCGATTGACGCAATGCGGCTTCAGCGCGCGAGGTTTCTCCAAAACGAGTGAGCACATTACCGAGCGCGGTATAAGCGGCAGGCAATAATTCATTCAAATGCAAAGTTTGCGCGATCTCCAATCCACGCTCGGCGTAACGCAGGGCGGTTTCAAATTCGCGCCAGTATAAATGCGGTGTGACTAATAAGATACAGGCCTGCGCTGCGATAGGTGAAAGCTCCTCAGGCGCGAGGCGTAAAGCTTCCTGCGCATGTTTGGCAGCGGAGATTGGGTCGCCATGCCACCAGCAGATTTGACCGAGAGATTGAATAAAGGTCGCACGTGATAACGCGGATAGTCCATCTGACTTACGCGCTTCTTCAACGGCTTGCTCAGCCAGTTCCCGGCCGCGATCCATACTACTTAAAAAGCCAGTTGATTTTGCAAGCGCCATCAGGGCTTCGGCGCGCGCAGTGTAATCGTCTGGTGGCGCGGCTTGCAAGGCTTGTTCTGAAAGCGTTTCTGCCTGGCGATAATTTCCCTGCGCGCGGTGCACTTCGGCAAGTTTGGTCAACGCACGACTCATGCCGGATGTATTCTTCTGCGCTCCAAAATTGAAACGCGCATCTTCATACGATGTAATTGCCAACCCTGCTTCACCCAGCCTGCGGTGAGCGTTGCCGTTTTGAAGCAGCAACTCCGGGTTGGCGCGCAACGTTTCTGTGGGCAGCATGTTGAGATAGCGATGTAAAACTTCGACGCGGCCCCGTTCGACATAATCCGCGGCGAATACGGATGCTACTCGCGCTGCGGATTCGTGATCTTGCGCAGATATAAATTGAAGGAAGGCCGCTTCATATTCATGCTGCGATTCGTAATAGGCTCCCGCGCTTCTTTCCAAACCCTTGACCTGTTCGCCAGCCTCGCGGCGCAACCTGTTCTGTAGGAACTCCCGAAAGAGAAAGTGATATTGATACCAGCGTTGGTTTTCATCCAAACTTGTAAGGAACAAGTTCTCACGTTCCAATTCCTCAAGCATGTCTTGAGAATTTTTTATGCCCATGACCGCATTGCAAGAGGCTGCGTCCATTTGTGAAAGGAGGGATGTTTGCAATAAAAAGGATTGTCTTGCTTCAGGTTGACGGCGAAAAACTTCTTCAGCGAGATATTCAAAAACAAAACGATTCGAACCACTTAATGAGGTCACAATCTCACGCGCCGATTCGGCGTTTTGGCCTGCCAGTGAACTGCGTACGATCTGTAAAGCCGCGGCCCAGCCCTCCGTTTTTTGGCTGAGAGCGCTCAAACTTTCAGAAGAGAGATCGGGAACTTCACGTCGGAGAAGAGTTGCCACTTCGTCATCATTGAAGCGCAGATCATTGGCGCGTAATTCTGATAATAACCCTCGGGCGCGCAAACGCGCCAATGCAAGCGGCGGGTCTGTGCGGGTGGAAATGATTAAGTGCAGGGAGGGTGGCGCGTTTTCCAATAAATAGTCTAATAACTGGTGAACAATCGGACTGGCAACAAAGTGATAATCTTCAAGAATAATAAGCAGTGTATCGGTGATCTGTTCGGAAAGTTCATTGATCAAGACAGTGAGCACACGCCGCGAGTCCACGCCTGATTCGGCACTGTTAAGCAGTGACTGTGCATTTTGCCCAATCTTGTTCGATTTTTTATTTGCTGTCTGTATGCGGTGAATTGACTCGATCAAGTGAGTCAGAAAAACTGTCGGGTCAGAATCAGATGCTTCGAGCTGGTACCAGGCTGCGGGTCCGGAATGAGCGTTGAAAAAATCGGCAAGCAGGGTGGTTTTGCCATATCCAGGTGGTGCAGATATCAGCGTGAGTCGTTGTCCCATGTGACTATCCAGCCATTGAATTAAATGAGGTCGCGGCAGGTAGCCTGCACTGGGAGGCGGTGTAAATTTTGTGTTTAGAAGCGGGGAGGGTTTCATCCGCTGGCAATTATATCCGCTAATGGTTTGCAAACTTTCTGCAAACTCGCTGTGATAGGATTATTCAAATTATCCAACCAAAGAGGAGAACCTATGAAAAGAAATCTGTTTGTATTGTCTCTGCTCGTGTTGTTTGCATTGCTTGTGACTGCCTGCGGACCTGCAGCAACGGAAGCACCTGCTGCAGCCACCGAGGCCCCAGCCGCCGCGACTGAAGCGCCTGCTGCAACCGAAGCTCCAGCGGCTGGCCCTGTAGTGTTGAAGATCGCGTATTCTTCGACCATTGATACCTGGGATCCGATCGCTTCTTTCTCAACAGAAGCAGCCTATCTGCCCAATGTGTATGAAACGCTGCTGAAGATCAACAAGCCAGGCTCCGCTGAGACATACACCCCAGTGCTTGCTGAAAGCTGGTCGGTCAGCGACGATAATAAGTCCTACACATTCAAACTTCGTTCTGGTGTTAAGTTCCATGATGGCGAGCCGATGAATGCAGCTGCTGTGAAGGCTTCCATTGACGCGGTCAAAGATCATGGCGGCGCTGGCTTTATCTGGTGGTCAGTGGACAATGTGGAAGTTGTAGATGATCTAACTGTTAAGTTCAACCTGAGCACCCCTCAGCCGATTGACCTGATCGCTTCGTCCATGTATGCCGCGTATATCGTCAGCCCGAAGGCGCTTGAAGCTTTCGCCGCCGATGAGAACTTCTGGGCCGATGGTAAGAGCTACGGCACAGGCCCTTACATGGTTGAATCCTATACCCCTGATGTCGAAGCTGTTTTCACACAGAACACGGAATATTGGGGCGGCTGGGAAGCGGGTCAATATGAAAAAGTTGTCGCTTCTCTCGTACCTGAAGCCACCACCCGTCAGCAAATGCTCGAAGGCGGCGAAGTAGACCTCGCTGAGCGCTTGCCGAATGAAAATCTCGACACATTCAAGAACGACCCCAATTACACAGTATTCACCGAACCTTCATTCTTCAATTATGTTGGCATCTTCAATACATTGCGCGCTCCATTGGATGACGTAAAAGTTCGTCAGGCGCTTTCCTATGCCATTCCATATCAGGACATCATCAACATCGGTGCAAGCGGACTCGGCACACAAAGCTTTGGCCCAGTGCCTGCTGGCGTGTACCCATGGGATGACAGCGTCGGCCAGTATACTTATGATCTTGAGAAGGCAAAGGCTCTTTTGAAGGAAGCCGGACACGAAGGCGGCGGCTTCAGCCTCAGACTGACCTATACAGCCTCCAACGCATCAGAGGAAGCATTCGCGCCGTTGATTAAAGATTCCTTCAAGGAAATTGGCGTGGATGTAACCATCGAAGCCCTTTCCCTCGGCGAGCAGTTAAAACTCGCGCGCTCAGGCAAAGACGCCCAGGATATGACCTTGTTGCTTTACTGGCCTGCCTACGCAGATGCCGCCGCGGATAACTTGTGGTCCTTGTTCTATTACACCGAGAAGCCATCCTGGAACCTCTCCTATTGGAACAGCGCTGAATACAACGCCCTATGGGATGAAGGCAGCGCCTTGAGCGGCACAGATTTCGCAGCCTCAAAAGACAAGTATGTTGAAGCCGTAAAATTACTTGTTGATGAAGCTCCGGGCGTCTACCTCTACGATACCAAAGCTGTCTACGTCATCCCAAACACCATCAGCGGCTTTGAGTACAATCTCAACTATCCGTTCTGGCATTTCGATTATTACACCTTACGAGCCGCCAAGTAACTCGTTTTCTTCTCCTTAGTTTGAATTCCCCTTTCTGTTTTCGGCAGAAAGGGGAATTCATCAAGCCCAATGCGTATCTTCGAATTCATCTTCCGCCGTTTACTCACAGCCCTATTCGTATTGGTCGGCGTTTCGATCATCACGTTTTCCATTTCACACGTGGTTCCGTCGGACCCTGCCGCTCTTTACCTTGGGTCAACTAAGGCGCGCCCGGAAGACCTTGAACGCATCCGCATAAAATTGGGACTCGACCGTCCGCTCCCTGTGCAATATGCGATCTATATGCGCGATCTTTTGCATGGTGACCTCGGCACTTCCATTGCTACAAAACGTCCTGTGCTGCAAGAACTTTCCAGTCGCCTGCCCGCCACACTTGAGTTGCTCTTTGTAGGAATGTTCATCGCCATATTGATCGGCGTCCCGCTGGGTGTGGTCAGTGCGCGCTGGCAAGGCACATGGGCGGATGTTTTTGTCCGCATCATTTCCATCGTCGGCGTCTCAATGCCCGCCTTCTATCTTGGATTATTGATGCAGATCGTTTTTTTTCGTAACCTGCAATTATTTCCCCTTTCAGGACGTGTGGATTCGGACCTGAGATTTACAAGCCCCATTGACCCCATCACATCTTTCTTCCTGATCGATTCATTCTTAACTTTGAACTGGGCAGCTCTTAAGGATGTTTTCCTGCACCTTGTCCTTCCCGCATTCACCCTTGCAGCTTATCCAATTGGATTAATCGCGCGCATGAACCGCGCCGCCATGCTTGAAGTACTCGGACAGGATTACATCCGCACCGCCCGCGCCTATGGAATTCGACAATGGATCATTACCTATTGGTACGCATTGAAGAATGCCATCAGTCCCACACTGACAGTCATTGGTTTGACCGTAGCCTATGCTTTGACAGGCACATTCTTTGTTGAAGTTATTTTCAATTGGCCCGGGCTTGGCTTGTTCACCGTCCGTTCGTTATTGGCTTTGGATTACCCCGCCATCATGGGCATGACCCTGCTCGGCGCAAGCGGGTACGTCATTATCAACCTGATCGTTGACCTGTTGCAAACGGCGATAGACCCTCGCATTCGTCTAAAGTGAACCCTGCATGAATATACCCGCTCCTACAATCACGGAATCGCAAAACACGCGCACGATACGGCATGTGGTTAATGTCATCGCGCGTGATCCGCTGGCATTGATCAGCACAATTATTATTCTTTTATTTATTCTCATTGCAATCTTCGCTCCGATCGTAGCGCCTTACCCAGAACAAGGACAGGGACGGACCAATGCGCCTGACACCATGCATCCGCCTTCTGAAAAATATCTACTCGGCGCAGACAGATTGGGACGCGATATTTTGAGTCGGATCATTTATGGCGCACGACCTGCGTTGGTGGTTCCCATCGGCGTGGTTTTGTTTGCTGTGCTCATCGGCGCACCGCTCGGCGCATTGGCTGGCTACAAAGGCGGCTGGGTAGATGAAGTCATCATGCGCATCGCCGACTTATTCCTTGCCTTCCCGTCTTTACTTTTGGCAATGGCAATCGCCGCCTCCATTGGCCGCGGATTGGATAAAGCCGCGATCGCGCTCGTCATTTCGTGGTGGCCATGGTACACACGCATTGCACGCGGAGCGGCGGTCAGTCTCAAGGAGCAATATTTTGTTGAGGCCGCGCAGGCAATCGGCGTGCGCGACTCGGTCATCATCTTTAGGCATATCCTGCCTAATACAATTTCACCCATTCTCGTGCAGGCAACAGTAGACTTGGGAACAGTCATCCTTGCCATGGGCGGGCTGGCGTTTATTGGGCTGGGTACACAACCGCCATCACCCGATTGGGGCTTAATGATCAGCGAAGGCCGTACTTTTATTTTGGATCAATGGTGGATCGCCACCTTCCCAGGCATTGCGATCTTCATAGTTGTGCTTGCATTCAACCTGCTCGGCGATACCTTGCGCGACATCTTCGACCCGAGGCAATATAAATGAACTATTTATTGTCCGTCAATAATCTGGCAATTGATTTCAAAACTGCGCGCGGAGTGCATAAGGCATTGCATAATGTTTCCTTTGATGTGAAGCGCGGCGAGATATTTGGCATTGTCGGTGAGACGGGTTGCGGCAAGACCATCACAGGCTTGTCCATCTTAAGACTCCTGCCCAAGTCTGCAACCATACGCGGCGAGATCATGTTCGAGGATAGGAATTTGCTTGACCTGTCAGAACTTGAAATGAACACTGTGCGCGGCGGACGAATTTCGATGATCTTTCAAGACCCAACTTCATCGTTGAACCCGGTCTTTACCATTGGCGAGCAGATCACACGTGTGGTCCGGCAGCATTTAAAGCTCGATAAAAAAGAGGCGCAGATTCAGGCGGAAGAAAGTCTCGATGCGGTCGGTTTACCCGATGTGAGACGCGCGATGACATCGTATCCTCATCAACTTTCCGGCGGACAACAGCAGCGCGTAATGATTGCAATGGCATTGGCTTGCCGTCCTTCATTATTGATCGCAGATGAACCCACCACGGCGTTGGATGTCACAATTCAGGCGCAGATATTGAATTTACTGCGTGACCTGCAAAAGAAATTTGATCTGTCGATTGTTTTGATCACACATAACCTCGGGGTTGTGGCGCAAGTCTGTGACCGCATGGCTGTGTTATACGCGGGCGGTGTTGCCGAAATTTCCCCAACTTATTTTGTTTACGAAAAACCTCATCATCCATATAGCAAAGGATTATTAGCCGCTATCCCTCGCCCCGCTTTGCGCGGACAAAGAATGGCAGCTATTCCTGGTACTGTACCATCCAATCCGGGTAAAGTAATTGGATGTCCATTTGCGCCACGTTGTGTAAATGTTTTTGATCGCTGCTTAAAAGAAAAGCCGCCTTTGGTGTCTGTGGGTGAATCTCATGAGAGCGCCTGTTTCTTACCCGCTGTATCTTGATGCTTTATGAATAATCAACCTTTACTGACTGCACGAAATCTCAAGAAACATTTCCCGCTCTCAAGCGGACTAATTTCGCGCCTCAATCGCTCTGCGAGACGCTTCGTTTATGCAGTGGATGGAGTGAGCCTGGAGGTATTCGCTGGCGAAGTGCTTGGTTTGGTGGGTGAATCGGGCTGCGGAAAGACAACCCTCGGAAGAATGTTGATGCGTTTGATCGAACCAACTGATGGAAAAGTTGTATTTGATGAACGCGAGATCACTTCTTTCTCTCAAGATGAAATGCGGCAGATTCGTCGTGAAATGCAGATTGTTTTTCAAAATCCGCTTTCCTCTTTAAGTCCACGCTTGAAAATTGTGGATGCGATTTCAGAGCCTTTACTCACGCATAAGATCGTGCAAAAGAGTGAAGTCCGCGCGCGTGCGCTTCAGTTGTTGGAACAAGTTGGGCTGGGCGAACAACATTTGGATCGCTATCCTCACGAACTCTCTGGCGGGCAATGTCAGCGTGTGGCGATTGCGCGTGCGCTGGCGGTTAATCCGCGTTTGATTGTGCTGGATGAACCTACTTCCGCGCTGGATGTTTCGGTGCAGGCGCAGATCATCAATTTATTGCAAGACTTGCAGCGAGAAAAAAACCTGACCTATGTGTTCATCTCGCATGATCTTAATGTTGTGCAGCACATCAGCGATCGCATCGGCGTGATGTATTTGGGGAAGTTGGTGGAGCTTGGTCCATCGGAGAGTGTGTACAACGAACCCCTGCATCCATATACAAAAGCATTGTTCGGAGCGATTCCCTTGCCGGTTGTGGATATTGTGAGACGTGAATTAACGGTATTGGAAGGCAATGTCCCCAGCCCGGTTAATCCTCCTTCGGGCTGCCGCTTTCACACACGTTGTCCTATTGCGCAGGGAATTTGTCAGGAAACAGAACCAGTTTTCCATGAAGTAAGAAGCAGGCGTTTCGTCGCCTGTCATTTTGTTGAAGTATGAGGAGCCATTTATGACTCGGTTGTTTGGAATCGCAGGTGTGCAAATGTCGGTCTCGCCTTTTGATGCGCATGGGACGCTGGATAAGATGTCTGACGTTGCGTTGAATATCGCAAAAGGTTTACCCTGGGTAAATATGGTGGTGTTCCATGAATTGATCGTGCCGGGGCTGGTTCAATTTGTCACGCCTGAAGATAAGGATTGGCATCTAAAAAATTCAGAGCCGATACCAGGACCGCTTACCGATCGTTTATGCGCGCTGGCGCGAAAAACGCATCAATGGCTTGTGCCTGGCTCCATGTGGGAACGTGACGGTGACAAGATGTATAACACTGCCATTGTCATTTCACCTCAAGGGGAGATCGTTACAAAATATCGCAAGATGTTTCCGTGGCTTCCGTATGAAGCGGGCACATCGGCTGGAAATGAATTTTGCGTATTCGATATTCCAGATGTGGGGCGTTTTGGTTTGTGCATTTGTTACGACATGTGGTTTCCTGAGGTGGCGCGCACACTGGCATGGATGGGCGCGGAGGTAATTATTCAACCTACGCTTACGCCAACTTCTGATCGTGAATTGGAATTGGTGATGGCTCGCGCGAACGCGCTGTTCAACCAATGTTATTTTGTCAGCATAAATGGAATTGGCGCCTGGGGCGGTGGGCGTTCCACCATCATTGACCCGGATGGGCGCGTCTTGCAGGAAGCCTCCACAAACCAAACATTTATGACCGAGCTCCTCGATCTCGATCACACCACACGTTCACGCGAATATGGCACATTGGGGCTGGCACAAACCATTAAACAACTGCGCGACTCAGGACATACATTCCCCATGTATCAGGATGGCGCCTTGCAAAAAGGAAGTTTTGAAAAACTCGGTCCGCTTAAATTCTTTCGGCAATCGGATCATTTGAATAAGCGTTAATTCATTTTAAGGCTAATGAGTCGTTTCCTTGAGGGAAGTGGCTCGTTTTGTTTTCGGCGGGTGGGTGGTCTGCCTGCCGTATCATTTCTCTCGCCAAAGGAGATAAATATGAAAAGGCCCGTTTTTTCTTTTGCAATGACGTTGCTTCTCATCATTGCGATCATGATGGCGTTCATGCCGCAATCTGCGCAAGCCCAGCAAACCCAAATTTATTTCACCAATTTCAATAGCGGCTATGGCGGCTGGACAGCCAGCGGCACAGTAGACGGTGTCGCCACACCTGCCATGGCCCCGAACTCTGTGCGCCTGCGCGGATCCAGCAGTATCACACGTACAATTTCAACTGTTGGTTACACAGGTATTTCTGTTACCTGGAACATGGCAGCATCCTCATTGGAAAGTGTCGATCACTGCTATGCTGAATATAATACTGGGAGCGGCTGGACAGCCATCGGCATCCTGAATGATGGCCAGGATAATTCAACATTTTTTTCAGGAACGACAAACAACATCGCTGGCGCAGATCAGAATGCCAATTTCCAGGTTCGCTATCGTGGCAGCGGCGCGACCACCGGCGACTATTGCTACGCAGAAGATGTCACCGTGAGCGGCGCGGTTGGAACACCGGCGACAAATACTTCGATTCCTCCAACGGCGACACCCGGACCAACGGCAACTCCAATTCCAGGATCAACGGTTCCAGGCGACCCGCTAACTGGTTCTGGTTCTGTAACACGCACCTTGCTGACGTATGCCAACCTCACCTCAGGCACCAGCGCGGCCCCCGTTGATGACAGCGCATTTGCGTTGCCAGCCAACGCGGCCATGCCCGACCACGTTTTTGAAGGAAGGTTGGAATTGGTCTCCGAGGCAACCAGCGGCGGGTTTAGTGAAGTCAAAGACACATATGCCTACACTGGCAATGCCGATAATCCGCGCAAACATTTGCCCGAATTCAGTTTTGAGTTCGTTCAAAATGGCAGTCACTTAATTCCTGTTCAGCAGGGATTATCCTACACCGGTCATACCTACTGGAATTATATCGTCGGCCCCGGGCGTGTGTGGAAGGAAACCAATGATAACGGTTATTCCCGCGCGGCTTTTCCATTTGCCCTCATCCAGCGCAATGCCAACTGCACACACAACGGCGTGATGACTTTCCTGTTCAATAATAGCGGAATATCCAAGGTCCGCTATCAGATCACGCAGGAAACATGTGCTTATTACAAGATCAATATGTGGGGACAACTGACAGGGACATATTCACCCTATGCTGTCGTCAATGCCGCTGCTTATAAAGCCAATCACGCAACCGAGGTTGCCAATCGCCTGCCAACCAAACCCATCGCAGAACTTGCCACTGATTTCCCCGGATCTGGTGTAAACGTATCCACGTTTGGCAGCGGAGTTACAGCCGCGCACATGACCTATTACGGCGTTTTGATAAATGGCACAAACTATGTGTCTGGCTGTACAACGCGCTATGGCACCTATGCTTTCTGTGGAAACATGCGCGCTCCATCCTATTCCACGGCAAAATCAGCCTTTGCCAGCATGGCGTTGATGCGCCTGGGACAAGTCTATGGTTCGGGCGTGTATAACCAACTTGTCAAAGATTATGTGCCTGAATACTCCAGCAGCATTGGCACATGGACAAACGTAACCTTCAACAACACGATAGACATGGCAACCGGCAACTACCGCCTGGCAGGATATGAATCAGATGAAGGCGGCTCGTATATGGAAACATTCTTCCTGGCAGAACCATATTCCAGCAAGATCGCAGCAGCGTTTAATTTTCCGTCTAAAGTAGCGCCCGGTACCTTCTGGAACTATCACTCTTCAGACACTTTCATTGTCACACGCGCTATGAATAATTATCTGCAAGCCCAGGCAGGCGGCGGTGCAAATATATTCAATATGTTGCGTGATGAAGTTTTCGCACCCATCAAACTCTCCGCTGGGACGATGACCAGCTTACGCACAGATAATAGCCTCACAGGTGCGCCCTTTGGTGGTTACGGATTATTCTGGACCCAGGATGATATCGCAAAGGTTGCCAAATTACTTAACAACGATAACGGCATGGCGAATGGTGTCCAATTGCTTCAAGCCGATATGCTGGCCGATTCAATGCAGGACGACGCCACAGATCGCGGATTGGATACAACTGGTTCGCCAGTATTCAAGTACAACAATGCTTACTGGGCCAAACAATTCACTTCAGCAGATGGGTATACCTGTTCGTTCTATACTCCATTCATGTCAGGGTATGGCGGCATTACTGTCGTAATGATGCCCAATGGCGCCACCTATTACTATTTCAGCGACAATGAAGAATATTTCTGGAGCAGTTCAGTAAACGAAGCGAACAAGCTCGCGCCGCATTGTCCGTAAAGAATAGAAATTTTTAGAACAAGCCGCACGTACAATTTGTACGTGCGGTTTTTATTAAGTGTATAATTATGGCTTGGAGGCTCTTTCATGGAAATTACCTGGTACGGACATTCCTGTTTTCGGCTTACGGAGAGAAATTATGTCACCGTGGTCACCGATCCATTTGATAATAAAAAAGTTGGGTACGACCCGCTAAAAATGAAAGCTGAAATTGTCACGGTCAGCCATGATGCGCCCGGTCACAACAACAGCGACGCGGTCAAAGGCACAACGCACGTGTTGACCGGTCCCGGCGAATTTGAGATCGGCGGCGTATTCATCACAGCCGTCCAAACCGATAGTGCAGGAAAAAAGGCCAAAGAAAATATCCGTAATACGATCTATGTATTTGATTATGACGGCATTACGGTCGCGCATCTTGGTGACCTGCAAAAGATCCCCACCCAAAGCGAGGTCGAATTGCTTGGCTCTGTCAACGTGGCGCTTGTGCCTGTCGGTGGCGGAGGCAGCCTCAACGCCGCGAAAGCCGCGGAAGTTGTCAGCATGTTGGAGCCAAATCTCGTCGTGCCCATGCACTATTCCACGCCTGATTCAAAAATCGAACTTGATTCGATCAACAAGTTCATCAAGGAGATGGGCTTGAGCAAACCGGATGCGCAGGCCTCACTCAAGGTTTCAAAGTCGAGCCTGCCCAGTGAAACGCACGTTGTAGTTTTGGAATATCAAAAAGGATAATATGTCGGTCAAAGTGATCATGACCTGGGATATCGCCCCCGAGCGCGATCAGGAATATTTTGAATTCGTCATCGGTGAATTTGTGCCCGGCGTGCAAAGGCTTGGCTTGCAGCCCGCCGAAGCATGGGCAACCATTTACGGTTCCTATCCGCAAATACAGGTGGGCCTGCTCGCCTCCGATGAATCTCAAGCGCGCCGTATTCTTGCTTCATCAGATTGGGCGCTCTTACAGGAACGCCTTTTTGGCTACGTAAAAAATTATTCACACAAGGTTGTGCCTGTCCGTGGCGGCTTCCAATTTTAAATAACCTGTTCAGGATGTAGTTCGCGAAGCGTGCATCCTGCTCGCAGTGCAACTGCTCGCAAACCATAATAGATGATTAACCCTTTCACCAAATACTGGCCGTGGTTTTTCTTTGCCGCGGCCTTTGAGTCTCTGCTTGCCATTCTCGCGCTTTTGCTGGTCCCATCTGAAAATCGACTCTCCCTCGCGCGCATCGGCTTGCTCTCGATTTTATTTCTCTTCTTTTTTGTGGGGATCTATTTGGGAATCATCGCACGCCGCGACTCTGCCAGATTCGACAACTTTGCCCGTACGCCTTTTATTATTTCCTCTGCGCTTCTTTCTCTAACCTCCAGCCTGCTCCTGTTTCTTTTGCGTTATCTCAACCCTGAGAGGCTGCTCCCATACTACGAGCGGCTTGGTCCATCGCTTTGGTATTTACTGGTTATTGGAATTCAATCTACAGTTTTTCTCCTGCTTATAAAAAATGGATTTCATAAACAGGAATTACTCAATCGTAAATCTGTTCATATCTCGGCGCTGATTGCGTTCGCTCTTCTGCTTTTTATCTTCATCTTTGTCTCACTCACCAAGCTCGGCATCACACCAGATACAGCCTATTGGGGCGAACCCGGCCCGGCGATTCTCGGCTGGCAATTTATTCCATCCATTTTTATGGGATTCTGTGTTCTCATCTATTACGCAACACGCAACACGGGTCTCGATACGCGAAGAACGCTACTCGACCACCAACCACGCAACACAGGTCTCGATACGCGAAGAACGCTACTCGACCACCAACCACGCAACACACAACTCATAACTCAACTCTTCCTCCCTCTCGCGCTTTATCTCACCACCTCCATCCTCTGGCTCAGCGTCCCTTTGAATGTCTTACAAAACAGTTTCTATTCGCCGATCAGTCCGCCCGCGAATATGCCGCTCCCATATTCTGATGCTGGCTACTATGATTATGCCTCTCAAAGCCTCCTCATCGGCACGGGTTACTTCGGTGGCATCCCTCCGCGCCCATTGTACGTGACCTTTCTTGCGATCCTGCATTTCTTCTTCGGCCAAAATTACCCGGCTATTATCGCCGCGCAGACTCTTGTGCTCGCGCTTTTTCCCGTCACACTTTATTTCCTCGCGAAGAAACTGCATTCCCCCGCTGCAGGCGTGACCGTTGCATTGCTCGCCATCTTCCGTGAACTGGTTGGGTTATGGATTTCTTCCAACACCCGTGTCGCAAACTCGAAGATATTTACCACCGATTTTTCCACAGCCATGGGAATCGCGTTGATCTGCCTTGTGACAATCTGGTGGCTGCAACGGCGTGACTTAAAATCGACGCTTATAGCAGGCGGGGCATTTGGGCTGCTGTTATTGTTTCGAACACAATCGCTGCTCACATTGCCGGGCTTATTTATCCTGGCGTGGTTTGCCTATCAGCGCAAAACCAAAGAGTGGATACTTGCAGGGATTGCTTTTGGCTTCATGATGACCCTCACTGTTTTACCGTGGTTGACGCATAACTACACCATCACAGGTAAATTCACATTTGATGATCCCAGCCAGGTAGCGGTCATCTATAGTCAGTATTCATTTACAGAGAATTTGGATATAAGCCAGTTTGACCCCGCAAAAGATAGTGTCGGTGAGCGCATCATTTCATTTTCACTTGAAAACCCCGCTTACGTGGCCCGCTTTATTACCAGTCACTTCCTGAATACAGAAATTGGCGGCTTGCTCACACTGCCCTTGATAAAGGAATTTAATGGCCTATCCGAACCAGTCAATTTATATTGGGTCAGCTGGGACGGTTCGCTCGAATGGTACAACATCATCCTGATTATTGTTTATCTTGCAGTTCTCGCCGTCGGTTTTGGTGCAGCCTGGCGGCGTTTGCAATGGATTGCGCTCGTCCCATTAACCATGAATTTAGGTTACGCACTTGCGAACGGCATTGCCCGTTTCTCCAGTTGGCGCTACAACATGCCCGTCGATTGGGTCATCTATTTCTACTTTGCCATCGGCGCAATAGAAATCTTGGGCGGCCTCGCTATTCTATTTGGCGCAAAACCTCTGGAGTCGGACAGCTTGCTGTCCGATAAACAAAATGATAATGTCGTTGCGACACAGTCCCCGGGCGCAGCGAGCGGGAGGAGGTACCTTGTACTCCCTGGCACCGCCCGCCAGGGCAGGTGTTCCGACGAAGCAATTTCCAACGATGAGGAGATTGCTTCGTCGCAACGAACGCTCCTCGCAAAGACATTACCCACAGGGAGAATTGCTCTCATCCTCCTCGCATTTATTTTTGTCGGCGCACTCCCCTGGCTTGCAAAGGGATTCGCCGACCCTCGTTATGTCTCTTCACAGGAACAACTAATCGTAAAGCTTGAATCAAATGGATATGATATTAAAGAGATTCAATCTTTCCTCTCACAACCCGACGCAGTCTTACTGGAAGGGCGCATGTTGTATCCGCGTATGTATCGCCGAAATGAAGGGCTGTCTTCTGCAAATCCGTGGCCCGCTTATGCGGTCAAGGATTATGCGCGCATCGGCTTTGTTTTGATCAACGACAATCACTAT
>Ga0163152_10004098_pt1 | contig 18383 bp, 8 predicted proteins | sample OliLakLV19MP8IB2_FD_148635 | JGI IMG/M metagenome (GOLD analysis project Ga0163152, IMG submission 148635) | Freshwater microbial mat bacterial communities from Lake Vanda, McMurdo Dry Valleys, Antarctica - Oligotrophic Lake LV.19.MP8.IB-2 | ecosystem: Environmental > Aquatic > Freshwater > Lake...
ATCACGGGGAGCGCCGACGGCGTGAACGCGATCTCGTCGAGTCCCGCGCGGAACGCCTGCGCGGCGCCCGAGACGAAGCGGCTGTGGAACGCCGCCGCGACGGAGAGCTTGCTCGAGCGCAGGTTGCGCTTCGTGCAGGCGGCCTCGGCCCGCGCGATCTCGTCGCGCGATCCGGAGAGCACGCCCTGCGAGGGGGCGTTGCGATTCGCGAGCACGAGGTCGAGCGTCTCTTCGGCGACCATGCGCTCGATCTCGGCGAGCGGCGCGAGGACGGCGAGCATCGTGCCGCGGTCTTGGTTTCCAGGGGCTTCGCCCCCGGACCCCCACCCTCGGGCTCCGCCCTCGGGCTGCCCCGGGGAACCCGCCATCAGCTTGCCGCGCAGCGCGGAGATCGCCGCGAGCGCCTTCGTGTCGAACCAGCCTGTCGCGTGCAGCGCGACGAGCTCGCCGTAGCTGTGTCCCGCGGCGAGCGCGGGCTTCACGCCGAAGCGCGCAAGAACGCCAGCGAGGCCGGCCGACACGGCGCCGATCGCGGGCTGCGCGATGTCGGTGCGTGTGAGCGCCGCGTCGCGCCGGGCCCTTTCCGCGGGATCGAACGACGGCGGCGGGTGGATCGCGTCGCTGATGCCGGGGTTCGCTTCGAGCGCCTCGAGCATCTCCGGGAACACGCAGGCGAGCTCGCGGCCCATGCCGACGTACTGCGCACCCTGTCCGGGGAAGAGGAACGCGATGGAGCCCGCCACGGTACCGCGGCCGTAGTGGATCCCGGCGGCGCTGCCCGGCGTTCCCGCCGTGACGAGCTTGCGAGCGCTCGCGCAGAGCGCCGCGAGATCGGCGCCGAACGGAACGACGAGCACGAGCCGCTGGGCGTCACGCGCGCGGAACGACGCGCGCGTCGCGGCGGCGTGATCGGTGAGGCTCGCCGTAACGACCATCGCGAAAACATCGATGGCCGCGAGCAGGCCCTGCGAGTCGGCCGCGGATAGCGCGACGATCTCGACGGCGCCATCCCACGCCGGAGCCGCGCGGTGAGGGCGGTATTCCTCGAGCACCGCGTGGAAGTTGCTGCCGCCGAATCCGAACGAGCTGACGGCGGCGCGTCGCGGATGCGCGGCCTTCGACGGCCACGGCCGGGCGACGCCCGAGATGTAGAACGGGCTCTCCGCGATCTTCAGCGACGCGTGCGGCGCGTCCACCTTCAGCGTCGGCGGGAGCACCTTGTGCTCGAGCGCGAGCGCCGCCTTGATGAGACCCGCGGCGCCGGCCGCGGCTTTCGTGTGGCCGATCTGCGACTTCACCGTGCCGAGCGCGACCCACTGGCCTTCGCTTTTCGACGCCCGATACACTTCGCGCAGCGCTTCGAACTCCGCAACGTCACCGGCCTTGGTGCCGGTGCCGTGCGCTTCGAGCAGGTCGATCGTCGACGGCGGCGCGTCGGCGAGCTCATACGCCTCGCGCAGCGCGCGGGCCTGCCCCGCCGAGAGCGGCGCGTAGATGCTCTTGGCGCGGCCATCGCTGGAGGTGCCGATCGACTTTATCACCGCATGAATACGGTCTCCGGCGCGCTCCGCGTCGGAGAGCCGCTTCAGCACGAGCATGCCGAGGCCCTCGCCGAGCAGCGTGCCGTCCGCCTTGTCGGAGAACGGGCGCACGTCGCCGGTCGGCGACAGCGCGGGCGTCTTCGAGAAGCACATGTGCATGAAGATGTCGTTCAGCGCGTCGACGCCACCCGTCAGCACCAGGTCGCTGCGATTTGCCCGCAGCTCCATCATCGCGAGATGGACCGCGGCGAGAGAGCTCGCGCACGCCGCGTCGGTCACGCAGTTCGTTCCGCCGAAGTCGAGGCGGTTCGCGACCCGGCCCGCAACGACGTTGCCGAGCAGACCGGGGAACGAGTTCTCCTGCCAGCCGACGTAGCTCCGCGAAATGCGCTCGACGACGTCGTTCGCAACGGATTCGTCGACGCCGGCGTCTTTCAGCGCACGCCGCCAGTGCGGGTGCCCGAGACGCGCGCCCAGCGAGATCACGAGCTCCTGCGTGCCGGTCACGCCGAGCAGAACGCTCGCGCGGCCGCGATCCCACGCGATGCCGTCGCCGTAGCCCGCGTCGTCCATCGCCATGCGGGCGACGGCCAGGGCGAGGAGCTGCGCGGTGTCCGTCGCCTCGAGGATCGAGGGCGGGATGCCGAACTCCGTCGGATCGAACGAATGCGGAGAGAGGAACGCGCCCCGCTGCGTGTAGGTCTTGTCCGGCGCCTTCGGATCGGGATCGTAGTAATCCGCGATCGACCAGTGGCTCGCCGGCACGTCGCCGACGGCGTCGACTCCCGTGCGGAGGAGCCGCCAGAACGCGGCGAGGTTCTCCGCCTTCGGGAAGAGGCTGCCCATGCCCACGATCGCGACGGGCTCGTCGGCGGAACGCCCGACCCGGATGTTGGGGGTACTGCTCGCGGACAGCCCTTCGACTCGGCCGCCAACTGCGGCGGCCTCGCTCAGGGTGAGGGGCGCCGGCTCGGCGGGAATGCGCATCGCGGCGAGGCCGCGTTCGTCGCGCGGCTCGAAGCGCTCGAGCTCCTGCGGCAGTTCGACCCCCTGCGTGCGCAGCGCCGAGAGGCGCGTGAGCACGGCGGCGCCCGCGACGAGGTTCTCGGTGATCGGGACGACGCGACGATCTTCCCAGCGCTCGAGGCACGAGCCGGCAACCCACGCGTTGAAGGCGCCCATCGCCGGTCCGCACCAGATCTGGAAATCGAGGCGGCGATCGGCCACGCCGGAGTTCGCCCAGCGCGACGACTGTCCCAGGTACGAGCGGAACACGAGCGCCATCTTGTGCTTCGGATCCACAGCGGCCCGCTCGTTCTGCCGCGGATCGCGCGCCGCGAAGAACACGCGCGTGCTCTCCCACGCTTCGCCCACCGGGCAGCGGAGATACTTCGCTTCGAGCTCCGTCTTCACCGCCGGCGGCAGCGCGTCGAGCCCCTCATACTGGCGGTACCACTCGTAGAGCTTGGCGGCGCGCACGGCGAACATCGTTCCGCGCGAAAGCACCTGCACCTTCACGCCCATCTCGAACATGTCGGCGGCCGGCGCCATCGCGACGTCCGTCGTCTGCGCCTGCGAGAGCATCTCCCGCACGAGATCCGACGTGCCCGCTTCGCGCGTGCACTGGTTCACGGAGCCCGTCATCACGTAGGCCGCGCCCATCGCGAACGCGGCCGCGACCGACGCGGGCGTGGCAATGCCGCCCGCCGCGCCGACGCGCGGGGCGACGGCGTACTTCTCGCGCGCAACGATCTCGTCGCGCAGCGCCTGGATCGCCGGGAGCAACAGCACGAGCGGCCGGTTGTCCGTGTGCCCGCCCGAGTCCGCTTCCGCGGTGATGTCGTCCGCCATCGGGATGCGCGCAGCGAGGCGCGCCTGCTCTTCCGTGATCGCCTTTTCCGCGACGAGGATCGCGAGGAACGCTTCCGGCGGCGGCGAGAGGAACTTCCGCGCGACTTCGACGCGCGAGACCTTCGCCATCACCTTGTTCGGCGTGACGATGCGGCCGTCGGCGTCCTGCCGGATTCCGGCGACGCGGTAGCGCACGATCGGGAGCGTGAGGTCGAGGTACGCCGACGCGCTCGCGAGCCGCATGCCGTGTTTCAGGTAGAGCGCGACGACGGCCGCTTCGAGGGCCGGATCGTCGGGGCTGTGGATGAGGTTGCAGCCATAGGGACGGCCCGCGAGGTTCGCGGCGAAACGCACGAGCGCCGCTTCGACGCGCGTGGGCGACAGGCCGGCGGCTCCGAAGAAGCCGAGCAGACCGGCGTTGGCCATCGCTTCGACCATCTCTTCGGACGCGATGCCGTTCGCCATCTCGCCGGAGACGACCGCGTAGCGGACCTCGTAGTCCTCGCGGAACGTGCGGCTGCCGAGGCTCTCGGGGAGGAGCGCGGGTGCGTGCGCGATCAGCGGGAGCGCGGTGCCGTCGGTGGGCGCCGAGCCGAGAACCGCATGTCCGGAATCGGTGACGCCGGGGCGGCCGTTCTGGTCGACGACGAAAACCGGTCGCGCCAGTGCGGCGAGCGCGTCGCGGAACGCGTCAACCCCCTGACGGGGGACGGAATTGCCGATGTACAACGCACCGGTTGCGGGACGAACGGATGCCACCGAGACCTCCTTGGAACCCCACGTGAGAACCCGCGCTTGTAGCATTTGGGAGGCGTAAAGGCAGCCTCCTAAAGGAGCGGACCCTGGAGGGGTCCCCGCGGACCCGCCACTGCTGGGCCCCGGCGGTCAGTGCGAGGTGTGAGGCTTCCCGGGCGGCGCGAGATCCGAGGGAAATGCGAACAGGAACCGTGTGCCTCCGCGCGCGCGGGGCTCCGCCCAGATGCGCCCGCCATGCGCGGTGACGAGGTGCCGGGAGATGTACAGCCCGAGCCCCGTACCTCTCCCGGCGTTCCCGGGTGCCTGCCAGAAACGCTCGAAAACGGCCTCCTTCATGCCCTCCGGGATTCCTACGCCACGGTCCTCGACGGCCACCGTGATCAATTCGCCGTCGTCCAGTGCCCGCACCGTGACAACGCCGCCGTCCGGCGAGAATTTCACGGCGTTCGACAGGAGATTCGTGACGACCTGGACCATCCGATCGTGATCGAACATCGCCGGCATCGGTGAACGGCTAGAGACATTCTGGATCGTGATCCCACGGGGGTCCGCGAAGGGCTCGAGGGCATCGATGGACTCGATGATCACGTCCCGCAGGAACCCCGGGCGGACCGAGATCGCGAGCCGTCCCGCCTCGATACTCGACACGTCGAGGAGATCGCCGATGAGCCGGTCCATGTGCGCGGCATAACGCCGGATGCGATCGGCAGCGGCGCTCGCCGTCTCGCGCTTCGCCTCGTCGGGCAGCGTGCTCGCGGCGAACACGATGCCGCCGAGCAGGTTGCGCAGGTCGTGGCTCACGATGCCGAGAAAGTGATCGCGGTTGTCGACGGCCTCGTCGGAGCGATCGCGCTCGATGAGGAGGTTGCGGTCGGTCGACTCCCGCGCGAGAGGCCGCAGCTCGGCAAGGACGCGTGCGTGCGCCTTCCGGTCTTCGCGCAACACCTCGTCGGTCACCTTCCGCTCTTCCTCGCGAGCAGCGTCCTGCTTGGCGCGCTCCGTCTGGACGACCCGGGTTGCTGCCGCGGCGGTCTCGACGGTTCGGGCCACACGATCCGCCTCGCGTCGCGCCTCGTCGGTCGCCGCGTTGGCTTCCTCGCGTGCCTCTTCGACGCCGCGGTCGGTTTCGCTCTCGGCTTCCGCGAGCTTCGCCGTAAGCAGCGCGTCGGCATGGGAGCGCTCGGCCTGGAGACTCTCGTCGGTCTGGTGCCGCTCTTCTTCGAGCTTCTCGGGCTTGTTGTCCACGCCCGAAGCTTGCGCACATTTGGTCCGCCGCCCAAGCGGGCACACGATCGCCTGCTGCGGTACGCTTCCGCGATGCAGACGGCTCCCCGTATCTCGTTCGTTCTTGCCGCGCTCGCGGCACCCGCCTCCAATGCGACGCGGAGATCGCGGAGCTCGTTCTCCTCGTCGGCGAAGCCGCGAAGAACGACGCGTTCACGGCAACGGTCGATGCCGAGCTCGCCGCTCTCGAGAAGGATCCGGTCCGCATCGCCCGCGTGTTGCGCGCGGTGCAACCCGCTCTTCACCGGCAAGTCGCCGCTGCTCGCGTCGGGAACCGTGACGGTTTCGCCGGCGAGCTACGGCGTGCGCGGGATCGCCGCGGCCGGCGTCACCGGCGAAACGTTCGGTGCGCAGAATCCCGCGGGCTGGGAGCTCGTGCGCTTCGGGGGCACGTCGATCGAGATGACGTTCGGCGAGCAATGAGTCTCTTCGGAAAACCGCCCGTGCCGGTCGAGGGACGCATCGAAGTGCGGAATCGGCCGCCCGACACCGCCTACGAGCTGACCACGTATTTCATCGCCTCGACGGCGCGCGCGGCGGCGCCGGACGACGCGGGGCTCGAAAGCCTCGCGCGCGTCGCCGCGACGGTGAAGCCCTCGTCGAGCCGGATGGCCGATCAGGGCTACATGTTCACCGCCGAGCTCCCGCCCGGCCACTGGCAGGTCATCGTCCTTTCGCGCCCGTATTCGACGAACCCGCGCACGACGATCCCCGCCGATCGCACCAAACTGCGAACGCATCGACCGCACGCGAAGGCGTTCGAGGTGATCGCGGGCCAGCCGAAGGTCCTCGCTCTCAAGCTCGAGATGGATCCGATCGCGCCGCCCGTCGAAGCCCCCGTCGCCCGCCGCTTCCTCGATCGCATCGGGCCGGTGATCCGCGAGCGTCTCGCGAACGCGGTCGCGCTCGCGCAGCAGGAGGACAAGACCGCCGCGATGGAGGCGTACGCAGAGCTTGCCGTGTTTCCGGATCCGGCGCATTTCGACGCGGCGACGCGCGCGGAGCTGCGCATCGTGGCGGAGACCGGCCGCGCGCGGTGCCTCACGGATCTCGGGCGATCCGCTGACGCGCTGGGCGTCATCGACGCTCTCGGGTCCGTCCAGCAGGTCCTCGCGGCGGCCAGCGACCCGACGACGGTCTGGGAGTATTTCGGGGCGTCCGCCATCGCGCGCGGACTCGCGGACGACGACGGCCTCGAGATGCGCCGACGCGCGAACACCGCCATCGTCGCGCTCCGCGGGTTCTTCGCACGCCCCGGCCCCGAGCGGAGCGATGCCGAGCTGCTCGCGGTGGATGTGTGGACACGCTGCCTTCGCGTCTACCTCGCGGCTCGTGCGTGGAACGGCCTCCTCGCGTTCGCCGACGACGGCGTGATGATTGCTGACGATCACCGGCTCGGCGTCGTGAACTGGTTCGCGCGCTGCGCACGGATCGAGGCGCTGATCGCGCTCGGAAACGCGCCGAAGGCGACGGCGGAAGCGCAGGCCATTCTCGAGCTGACGACTCGCGACGGAACGACGCACGCGACGATCGAGCACCTCCTCGGCGCATCGCGGCGTGCGGGACTCTCCGCCGCGACGATCCTGCTCCGCGGCGTTCTCATTCCGGCGTGACGAGTGGCGCGGCCTCGGCCTTCGCCACGCACGCCGAGCAGATCTGGAACCACGGCATCTGGAACGCGACGTTCTCGTGGCGGCAGAACGCGCATTTCGCGTAGCCGACGACGGGCGCGGTGGAGCCGGCTCTCCACGCTTCGAGCGTCGAGAGCAGGCGGGTTCCGTCGAGCGCTCTCGCGAGATCCGCGAACACGCGGTCCGCGGTGAGCACGAATTCCGGCGTGAACGCCATCGCGATCGACGCCACACACCCGCCGCAGATCCACCGACGCGAAGCCTGTGCGAAGAACGCGCGCAGGCGTGCCGGAGGAACGCTCCAGTCCGCGGCGTGGAAGTCGAGATCGGAGAGCGTGGCCTCCGCGATCGCGCGCGTGCGTTCGACCCACATCGACATCGTTTCTTGCGGATGAAAGGGCGGCTGCGGGCCGATCAGCGCCAGTGCGCCGCCCTCGAGCTCGCTCGTCGCGCCGACGAATCGCTCGAGGTGATGGCGGTGCGGACGTCCGACCGCGTCGGCGCGCGGCTGCCCGCACGCCGGACAATGGTCCACGTCGTGATCAGGTGGCCGTCGCATGAGCCAGCCCCGCGCGATCGCGACATGCGCCGGCGAGGAAGGAAAGGCCGCGCGGGTCTTCTCGACGATCTCGCCAAAATCGCTCCACGTATCCGCGAGCGTGCCGCCGGCCATTCTCCGATCGTAGCGCGGCGCGCGAAATCCTGACCCTGAGCGAGCGAAGCGAGTCGAAGGGCTGCGCGAGACACAAAGCCCTTCGACTCGGCCGCAAACGGCGCGGCCTCGCTCAGGGTGAGGGGAAAACAATACTGATAATCTTGTCTCGCCAGGCGCCGGGTTACGCTGCGGTCGTGCCCACGGCAACCCAGTGTCTGGCGGTGTTGATCGTCCTCGTCGCGCCCCTTGGTGCCCACGGACAGAGCGTTTCCTGCGACGACATCTGGGCTGTGCAGAAGGACGCCAGCAAGGCCCTCAAGGATTGCCAAGCGTCCGGAAAGCCGTGCGTCGGAGAAAAGGCGCTCAAGGACTGGGCGGTCGGCGCGCTCGAATCGTGCGCGAACGGCGGCGTTCCCGGCCCGCGCCCCGGCGAGTCGCCACCCCCGTCGGAGACTCGCAAAGTCGCGCTGCTCGTCAACGGTGGAGCCATGACCGAACAAGACGCGGTGTTGTCCGGCGCCCGCCTGGGAATCGCCGACGCCGGGGCCGACGCGAGCGCGATCCGCGGCGCCACCCCCGTGGACGACGCGGCGATGAGGAAGCTGCGCACCGAGCTCTCCGCAGAACGGTTGGTCGCGATCGACATCGGCGTGACCGGCGCACGACGCCTCCTCGCCATCTGGATCGTGGACGCGAACGGCGTGAGAGAAGCGACCGTCGACGTACCCGCGGCCGCGCTGGGCGAAGAATCGCGAAAAGCCGTGTCGGCGCTCCTCGCACCCGGACGAGTCACGCCCGCGGCGACTCCGGAGCCGACGCCCGTCGTCGCCGCAACGCCGATGCCGACGCGGACGCCGGCGCCCGTCGCGATCGCGACACCGCGGTCGACGCCGACGCCGAAGCCGACGCCGAAGCCCACGCCGCGTCCCGTCACGGCCGGCAAACCGGGTGGTGCGTGGCTCGCGCTCGACGTTCTCGGCGGAACCAAGTTCCTCGACGACAGCGACTGGGCGCCGCTCACGACGCAGACCGAAGTCGGCGCGATGGCCACCATCGGAAGCGGACGTCTGCCGGTGCACCTCGCCGTCGACGGTTCGTATTCGTTCGGGAGCGGGAAAGCGAACGGCATTCCCATCCGCGCGCAGACGATGGAGCTCTGCGTCGGACCGCGACTCGTCCTGCCGGCCGGCCCGATGCGGATTCACCTCGGTGGCGGCGGCGCGTTCGCGAGCGTGAACACGGTGGCGGAAGCCGACGGCGGCGACCTGACGGCGTCCGGCACCGGACTCGGCGCGTGGGCCGGTGGCGGCATGAGCCTGCGGCTCGGCCGCTCGGGCACACTCGGCGTGAACGCGCGATACACCCACGCGGACGCCGAGATCTCGGACTTCGAAACGACGCAGTCCGCTGGCGGCCTCCATGTCGGGGTCACGATCGGATTCGGTGCAGGCGCAGCCGCGAGGCCACGGCGATGACGACGACACGCAGGATCCTTCCGGCAGTCCTCCTTTTCGCCTTCATCGCCGGTTGCGACGGCTCGGGCGACTCGATCCTCGATCAGTTCGCGGCCCCGAGCGGCAGCGAGCCGCTCGATCCCGGCGAGGGAACGATCTCTGGAGATTTCGGGATCGGCAGCGCCAGCCTGAACGGTTCGTTCGCATGGTCCGATCGATGGACGAATCCGAGCAGCGGCCAGGAACAAGGGTTCATCGTCCTGAGCGATGACCCGGACATGTGCAACGACCTCGAAGCGGTGTCACTGACGGCCTCCAGCGAGTTCGCGATCCTCCAGGTCATCGTCGTGACGGCGACCGTGGATGCGCCGACCGAGCCCGGCGACTTCGAGATCGATGGCCCATCCGGAAACGTCGCGTTCGCCAACTACTACGCGCTGGATGCCGACTGCGGCGACGCAGGGAACGCCGAGCTCGCCACCGGCACGGTGACGCTGACCGCTGTGAGCGGCAACCACTTCGAAGGAACCTTCGACGGCGAGACCGCCGGTGACGACCGCGTGCGCGGTGGATTCAATCCGGCCAATTGCTTTTTGGACCCGTTTTTCGCCGCGACCAGCGTGACCTGCAACCCGTAGTTTCGCGTAGCTCGACCGCGCCGCCCCAACTCGATCGTCACGGCCGCGCGAGTCAGGCTTTGAGCTGCGGATGATTCTCGCGGAGCCAGTGCACCGTGTCCGCGAGCGTCTGTCGAGGCGCGCGCGCCGCGTAGCCGAGCTCGTCCGCGCTGTAGCGCGAGCGAAGGCCCCACCAGCGGCCGGCCATCTCGACCACGACCGGATCCGGCAGCACGGGGTGCGTCTTCGTCGCGTGCGCGGCACGCTCGCTCGCGCTCGCGAGGGCCCACGCGATGCCATGCGGAAGCTTCCGTTTCGGCGCCTCGACGCCGGACACCTCTTCGCACATCTGGAAGAACGCATCGATGCTGCACGACGTTCCTTCCAGGTGATAGACGGGCCGCGCTCCGGGATGCGCCATCGCGGCGATCAATGCCGGCGCCGCGTCGCGGATGTCCGTGAAGTTGATGCCGCCCTGGATCAGGAACGGCAGGCGCTTCCGCAGGAAGCGGATGACGTTGCCGGTCGAGCGATAGCGGTGGTCGCCCGGGCCGAGCATGACCGGCGGGCGCACGATCACGAGCTCGACGCCGAGCTCCGACGCGAGCGCACGCGCGGCGCGCTCCGCCTTGATCTTCGAGTCGTAGTACGGCCACTGGCCGACGGTCGCCTCGGCGTATGGCGCGTCTTCGTCCGCCGCTTCCGCCTGCGTCTTGAAGCAGCCGACCGTGCCCGACGTGGAGACGTACACCATGCGGCAGCGGCGCTCGGCCGCGAGCCGCACCATGCGCAGCGTGCCTTCGACGTTGGTCTCGTAGACGTCCTCGGTGCTTCGGCGGCTGTGCCGCACGATCGCCGCGAGGTGATAGATACCGGAAAGCTCCTCGAGGTTCTCGTCTTTCGTCCACGCGTCGGACCCGGTGACGCGGCCCTCGAGCGTCGAGACGTGGCGAAGCGGCGCGCTCCAATCCTGCTTTCGCCACTCGTTCTCCGTTTTCACGAGCGCGATCGCGCGCGTCTGCGGGCGAGTCTTCGCGAGCGCTTCGAGGAGGTGGCGACCGAGAAATCCGGTGGCGCCGGTGACGAGAACGGGGCCCTGACGTGTGCTCTTCATTTACGTTCCCACCACGGCGAGATCCGCCGCGTCGTTGTTTCGAGCTTCCGGCCACGCGCAGGCGCTCCGGTACGCCCCGATGTCCTCGGCCTTCGCACCCCAGACATGAGTGCCATCGTCCTCGAGCGCGAGGATCCCGCGGTCGACGAGATCGCCGAATGCCGCCTGGAGGTTCGGGAGATGTGCGGACGGGACCTCGTAGAGGACGCCGCGCGGCGACGCGTGCCGCGGCAGCCACTTCGTGCTGCCGAGCTTCGAGGCCGCCGTTGCGTAGTCCCGCGCGATCGGCTGGAAGATCGCTTCGAGCAGGCGCACGAGCCGCGGGTCGCGGAGCTTCGCGGGAGTGACGACCGTCGACGGCGCGTAGCGATTGCCGCGGACGTGATGGGCGATCGCCGGGTGGTCCGCCCACGACGCCTCCGCCTCTCCGTAGAAGAGGTGGATCCAGTGATAGCGCATGCACTGCTCGGCCGTCGCGTCGACGTCCTTCTCGCCGCCGAGGGGGCTGTCGACCACGTGGCCACCGCGCCGCTCGATCTCGTTGCGCAGCCACTTCAGATCGACGCCGGCGATCGTGTTCTTCGCGAGGAAGCACTTCAGATGATGGGTGGTCGTCGCCGTGTGCTTCTGCAGCTCGGCCATCACGGCGCGTCCCGCCACGCGCGCGTCCGTCTCCGGGCTCATCATCACCGGCTCCCCGCACGCCATGTGAATCCGCCCGAGCGAGATCTCGCCGCGCGCCAGCGTGCCGATGCCACGCACGAGCTTGCGCAACTGCATCGACTCCTTCGGCGAGCCCGACACTTCGCGGAGAAGCGACGCCTCTTCCATGATGCGGTCGTAGGAGATCGCGACCGGAAGCAGCGCGAACGTCTCGCCCGTGCCCTGCAGGCAGCGCAACATGCCCGTCTTCGGCGGGAGGAACTGGCGAGCGCGGCTGCGCTGTCCTTCGACGAAGAACTCGAGCGTCTCGCCGTCGGCGACGAGCGCGTTCACCATCTCGGTGAGCTGCGGGTCGGCCTTGCCCATGCCGCGCTTGATGTAGAACGCGTGGCCCTGCTTGAAAAGCTTGCCAAGGATCGGGATGCGCGCGAACTCCTCCGCCGCCGCGATGTGCGGGATGCGGATACCGAGGTCGCGGCGCGCGAAACAGAGATACGACATCAGCACGAAGTCGAGATACGAGCGGTGCGTCGGCACGAGCACGAAGCGCGTCCCCGGCTTCACCGACTTCACCGCCGTCTCGAACGACGTGCGGTCGAACGTGACTTCGCTGATGGAGTGACGCATCGCCTTGCGCACGATCGCCGCAAGTGACCGGAGCGTCACATTTCCGTCGGGCTGCGAGAACGACCAGAGGACGTCGCTCGGCGACTCCTTGCGGTGTTCCTTGCCCGCGAGCGTCTGCGCGCCGTCGTCCCGCTTCAGGATGTGGCGATAGACGCCCATGCACACGACGGCGATGTAGGCGGCGGGATCGAACCGCATCTCGGTCGCGCCCTTGAGTGTCGTCGTCTGGAAATCGAACGTCCGCGTCGTGAAATAGGAGAAGGCGCGGTTCAGGAAGGTGAGGCGCTCGGCGATGCCGGCGACCATGCGCCGCTGCACGTTCTGCTTGCGCGCGTAGAAATACATCTTCGCGGCCCGGATCGGCACGCGGTGGAGGCGCGCTTCGTGGAACGCGAAGAGCGGCGACGGCGGGCCGACGAACGCCATGGTCGGCTTCTTCTCGACCGGATGCTTCCGGAAGAAATCGAGGATGACGGCGATGTTGTCCTCGACGCGCATCGTGTTTTTGCGGCCGGCGACCGCGTGGCGAACGGCCGCCTTTGGCGGCTTCGCGACGAACGCCGACTCGATGATGCGAGTGGAGACGACGTCGCAGGGGACGATGTCGGGGAGCCCGTGCGGATTGGCGGCGACCGTGCGGAGGTAGCCGGCGCCGCAGAGCGCGACGAAACCGGCGAAGCCGGACGGGCTGTCGATCCAGCCGGGGAACGGGTGCTCGAGGCATGCGGACACCATGCTCGGACGCACGATCGTCAGCGGCACGTGCTCGCGCCGTTCCACGAGGAGGTGCTCGGCGACGTTTTTCGTGAACGTGTAGGTGTTCGGAAGGCCGGCAGCCTTCAGCAGCGCCTTCTCGTCGGCGGTGCCGTCGAGGATGCTGCGGTAGATGTCCTCGGCCTCGGCCGGGAGCGGCGCAAGCGCCTCGGGAACGGGCTCGCGGTCCGCGACGTGCGGCGTGACGTACGCGGTCGACACGCTGACCATCGACTTCAGGTTCTCGCAGCGTTTCGCGAGCGAGAGCATGTTTAGGCTGCCGGTGATGTTCGCGGCGGCGGCTTCGGCGATCGGGAGCTCGAACTCGACCGACGCGGCGCAGTGGATGACATGGGTGACGTTCGCCGTGAGCAGCGCGACGTTCTCCGGCGAAAGGCCGCAGTCGTCGTAGGTGAGCTCGCCGCCAACCGGGTGGCAGATCTTCTGCCAACCGTCCGCGCTTCGCGAGAAGCAGTCGGAATTCGCGATCGACTTGTCGAAGCGATCCTGCGCCGTGCGGTCCTTCCGCGGGCGCACGAACACGTAGACGGTCTCGATGCCGAGCTCGTCCGCGCGACGTGTGAGCTCCTCGAGCACGACCTTGCCGACGAACCCGGTTCCGCCGGTGAGCAGGACCTTCTTCTTGCCGGCCGATACCCGGGTCTTGGCGACGCGCGGCTTCTTCACGATCGTCTTCTTCATCAGCGAATCCCACGGCGGGCGAGAGTGGACGGCTTCGGCGCCGGAAGCGGCGCGGCTTCGGGCACATCGACGGACTGGTTGGCGGAACCGAAGATGTTGTCGGGATCGAGCGCACGCTTCGTGCGGTCGTTCCACTCGAGCGTCGCGCGCGAGAGGATGTCGGGGAGGAAGTGCTGGCGCAGCTTGCCGATGCCGTGGTGGTGCGAGAGCGATCCGCCCTGCTTCAGGATCTCCTCACGCGCCACGTTCTCGAGCGCGATGTACGTCTCGGTCGGCCTGGCGACGCCCTTGTAATAGAACGCGAAGTAGAAATAGATCGCGCAGCCCGTCTCGTAGATCTGCGTGACGCGCGCGGTGACGAACGGCTTGCCGGGCAGCTTCATCCGCTTGTGCTCGGCGGTGACGCGCTTCTTCACGTTCTCCGCGAGCGAAAGCGCCTGGCTCCACGGGACCGACGTCTCGAACGACTCGCCGAGAACGTAGTGGTTCATCGCGAAGTCGCGGATGTAGGCGATGCCGTAGGTGAGCTGGTAGCCGCGCTCGCCATTCTCGCCGCCCGCCTTCAAGCCCCCGTGCTTCGCCGCGATCCGGTAGACGGACTCTTCCTGCGCCGCGACCTCGCGTTTGCCGCCCTCGAAAACGAGCGTGCACGCGACCATCTTGTCGGGATCGAAGCCCTTGAGCTTCGTCACGAAGAGCTTTTGCAGCTTCGACTTCTTCGCCTTCATACCGGACGACGCGGGCTTCAGCGCCATCGAGAACTGGAACTGGAGGTTGTCGACGAGGCGCACGCTCGCGGGCGGGTTGCCGGCCTTGGAGAGCTCGTACATGAACGCGACGCCGTGCTCGAAATCGCGGAACATGATCGACCCGTAGCGCTGCACTTCCGGGAGGGGAAACAGCTTCACGACCGCGCTCGTGATGATGCCGAGGCGGCCCTCCGAGCCGAACAGCGCCCGCGTCGCGTCGGCGCCGATGGACTCGCGCGGCGCGGTCATCACCGACGGCCGCGACTTCGGCGAGCGGCGCTCGATCTTGCCGGCGGCGGTCACCGCGTCCACGTCGAGGACGAGGTCCTCGATGTTTCCGTACTTGTTCTTCTTCATGCCGCTCGCGTGCGTCGCGATCCATCCGCCGAGCGTCGAGAACTCCACGCTGTCGGGTTCGTGGCCCATCGTGAAGCCGTACTCCGCGAGCTGGGACATGATGTGGCGGCCGACCGCGCCCGCTTCGATGCGCGCCATGCGGTTGACCGGGTCGATCCAGAGGATCCGGTTCATGCGGCGCATGTCGACGGAGACGATAGTGCGCGTCTCTTCGGGACGGCAGCGCAGCGCGTCCGTGACGTTGGTGCCGCCGCCGTAGGGGATCAGGCAGACGTCGTGCTTCGCCGCGGCCTGCACGAGCCGCTCGACGTGCGACTCGGCGCTGGGGAACACCACGAGATCCGGCACGCGCGGAAGCGAGCCGTATTTGATCTTGAACATCTCCTCTTGCGTATGGCCGTGGCCGTGGCGGAGGCGCGTGACGCCGTCTTCCGAGATCTGGTCCGTCTCGAGGAACGTGACGGCATCGGCGAGGAAGGCCTTGTTGCGCTTCGGCGCGGGAATCTCGGGCGGATAGCTCCACTCGTTCACGTCGTCGGACGGGAGCTTCACCTGCATGACGCCTTCCATCCACGGCATCAGGCTCGGTAGCGGCGTGCCCGCAATGGAGTAGCGATCGCCGGTCATCTCGACCTGGCCCTCGGCGTTGAGCGCGAACTTCGTGTCGGCGAAACCCCAGGTGCTGGGGGATTCGTCCTCGCCATCGGTGACGGGGCGAGCGGGCGGCGTGAAGCGCGTGTCGCCCTCGCCGGGAATCGCCGCGTTGGGGCGAAGCGCATCGGCAACCTTGTGGGCGCGCTTGAGGAGGCTCGCGCCGACAGCGCCGGATTTCGTTACCCAATTCTGTTTGCTGCTGGCCATTCGGGACCTCGGCGTCGAACTGACTCACGCGTCAGTTTGGGCCGGAGGTTCTACCATTTCCGGGGGGCCGAGGTCACCGGTTTGCCGCATGAAACGCGCGTGAAACGCGGCCCGGGCCGTCGGGACTGGATACCGGGTGTCGCAGGTTAGGCGTCGCCGGCGGCCCGCCGTATGATCGATAGATCGGCTGGGGAGGCGTCATGAGGGCCCGTCGGCAGTTGGTCGTGCTCGCTTTTGGGATGGTCGGCGGGATTTCTGGTTGTCGTGACCGGCTGACGCTGCGGGGTGACCCGCTCGACGTCCAGTCGGTCACCCTCACTCAGTCGGATGCGGTCCAGGGCGAAACGGGGATCGGGGTCACGACTCGCCTGGTGAACGTTTCCGAGTTCCGACAGTCGATCGCGGCCGTCGAATTTTCGGTGTCACTGGCCGATGTGGATCACTCCGCCGAGTACACGCTCGTGCCGAATTCCGGAAACGCCACGGAGATGGAGCCCGCGTCTGTCGTGGACCTCGCGTTCACTCTCACGGTCTCGGAAACGGCGGCGGCGGGCGCCGTGGAGGTGAACGCCATCGCGACCGGCGGAAGCGGGACTCCCGGCGCTCCCGCGCCAGTCGCCGGTCCGCTCGAGATCCTGCGCCATGCACAGCTCGAGGTGATGTCCCAAACCGTGGACGGCGCGACGTGCCGCAACAGCCGCATCGCCCTGCTGCGCGCGCACGTGCGCAACACGGGCGAGTCGACGGCGAACCTCGGTGCCGCCGTCGCCACGATCCTCCGGGATGCCGCGGATGTCAGCCCGGAGTTCGTTCTCTCCGCGTCTCCGTCGAATCCGACCTCGCTCGCAGCCGGCGAGGAAGCGGACCTCGATGTCCTCATCGCCTCCGATCTGCTCACCGCGATCGCACCGGTCGAGGCCTCGATCCTGGCGACGGCGTCGGACGCACGCTCGGCCGTGGACGCCTCGGCCGTCGCGCCGCCGACGAGTCTCGACGTGCACGATCCCGCCGCGCTCGCCGTGACAAACGTCGCCGAGACGCGCGTGACCGTCAGCAAGGGGCAGACCGCCCTCGTCGTCACCGCGACCGTCGCGAACTCCGGCTCCGTGTCGGCGACGATCCAGAGCGGTGCTCCCACCTTCTCGATCGGGGCGGGGAACAACGATACCGACTACACGGTGACGCCGCCGGCGTTTGGTGTCGTCGTCGGCGGCGGCAGCGCCAGCTACGACTTCACCGTCGCCGTGAACGCTGGCGCGGCCAGTGGCGCAACCGTGATCGGGGCGCTCTTCGGCGCGCTCGACGCCGCGTGCGGCGAATCCCCGTCGAGCTCCCCCGCCGCCGCGACCGGTGCCTGGACGGTGCAAACGCCGCCGATCCTCGTCGCCTCCATCGCCAACTCGGCGCCGGCGGCCTGGGCTGGCGACACGGCCACGGTGACGCTGACCGTGCAGAACACGGGAGAGGCGCTCGCGAACGCGGTGTCGCCCATGATTGCGGTCGCAACATGTCCGACGTGCGCGAGCCTCACCGGCGTCGACACCGGCGCCAAGAACATCGCGGGCGGCGCGAGCGCGATCTACTCGTGGACGGCCGCTCTCTCCGTTCCGCTGGCTACCGGCACGGATGTCGGGCTTCCCCGTTTCGACCTCTCCGGCGCGGGCACCGACGCGAACACCACCGGCGCCGTCTCGTCCGCAACCTCCTCGTCGGTCTCGTCGGTCGAGGCACGCCGTCCGATCTCCTGCTTCACGTTCTCGCCGGCGGCGACCCCGGTGACCGGCACCAACCTCTTCAGCGTGGACGGATCGTGTTCGTCCGACGTGGAGACGGCGGACGCCGCGCTCCTGTATTCGTGGGACTGGACGGGCGACGGCATCTACGACGCCTCCGGCATGACGCAGACGCACGACTACACCACGTCGGGAAAACACGTTGCCGTGTTGCGGGTGACCGACGCGGACGGGCGCGTATCGATCACGCACCACACGCTAATCGTCGAGGACGATGCGCTCCTCGGCTGCGTGACCACGGCGGTGGACGAGCAGGACGCCGGAGCGACGCCCGGCGCACCCGTCGGCGCCGGGTTTTCCCTTCGCGAAGCGATCAATTGGGCCGCTAGCCTCCCGAGCCGCGAAACCATCTGCTTCGCCCCCGCGCTCGCCGGGCAGACGATCACCTTCACGCTGGGCGTGCTGCCCGTCCTTCCGGTTGGCGGTGTGCGAATTGCCGGAGGCGGGGTCATCACCCTCGACTTCGGGACGCTTGCCTACGGATTCCGGACGCGAATCGGCAGCGAGCTTCACGGCCTCCGGCTGACCGGCGTGGCGGTCGGCGGCGTCGCGAAGATCGTGATCGGGGGCGCCAATGTCATCGTCAGCGAGTGCGAGATCTTCCAGGGCGGCGGCGCGGGAATCGCGTGGGACCAGACCCTCTCCTCCGGACCCGGCAACAACCTGGACATCCTGGACAACGACATCCGCGACAACGAGACGGACGGGATCCGGATCGCGCCGGTGTCGGCGGGAAGCGTCGAGGCCGAGATTCTCCGCAACCGCGTCCGGGGCAACGGCGGTAGCGGAATCGATGCGAGCCGGATCGGCAACTCCACCGTCGTCGGGCGCAACCTCGTCCACGACAACGGCTCACACGGCATCGCCATCGGCTCCGACAGCGGCGACGTCATCAACAACACGGTGGCCTCGAACGGCGGCGATGGGGTGCGCTTCGTGGACTGCGGATGCGCGCCGGATCACGTCTTCTGGAAC
>Ga0163152_10004100_pt1 | contig 18378 bp, 9 predicted proteins | sample OliLakLV19MP8IB2_FD_148635 | JGI IMG/M metagenome (GOLD analysis project Ga0163152, IMG submission 148635) | Freshwater microbial mat bacterial communities from Lake Vanda, McMurdo Dry Valleys, Antarctica - Oligotrophic Lake LV.19.MP8.IB-2 | ecosystem: Environmental > Aquatic > Freshwater > Lake...
CGGACACTGCAGAGCGTTGCGCGAGATTTCGAACTTCCTCGGCGACGACGGCGAAACCGGCGCCGGCCTCGCCAGCCCGGGCGGCTTCGACCGCAGCGTTCAGCGCCAGGATGTTCGTCTGAAACGCGATCTCGTCGATGGTCTTAATGATTTTCGAGATGTCATCCGAGGAGGCCTTGATGGCGTCCATCGCCTGTTTCATCTCGGCCATGTCGGTGGCACCGGCGTCGGCCGCTGCGCGGGTCTCGTTGGACAGCCCCTTCGCTTGCACGGCGCCCTCCGCGTTGCGCTTGGTCATCGAACCCATTTCCTCGAGCGATGAACTTGTCTCTTCGAGCGAAGCCGCCTGTTCACTGGCGCCTTCGGCGAGCGACTGGCTGGAGGCGGAGACTTGCGCGGCGGCCGCGGCGGTCTGGTCGGCGCCGGCGCTGAGGTTTTCGGCGATGCGGGATACGGTCCGGGTGACGCTCCGGGTGATGAAGAAGCCCAGCACCACGCCGAGAGCCACGGCTACCCCGAGGCCAACCATCGAGACGAGCGAAGCGAAGGTCAGCGTGTTGCTCGTCTCCTTCGATATAACGACCGTTTGCTTCACGCCCACGTCCATGATATCGGCCGCGGCCTTGGCCAAGGCGGTGCTAGCCACCGCACGTTTGGCACCCACGTCGCTCACGGCGGCCCACGCGGTGGCGAGGCTCTGCACTGCGGTCTCGTAGCGTTTCATCTCCACCTTCAACTCGTTGAGACGGGAGACGTCCTCCGGCAGGCGGGTGATGGGCGTCAACTGGTCAGTCCGCTTGGCGATCTCACCAAAATTTTTCTGAGCGGCTTCGATGATCTTGAAATCCCGCTCGGCCTGCGCCTTCCAAACGGCGATACGCACCTGATTCAGCAGGGTGCGGACGTCACCGATGACGTCGATCTTCAATGCCCGCTCCTCGAGCTTGTCTGCGGCAGTGGCGGCCTTGATCTCACTTTTCAGGGCGGCAGCCTGGGAGTTTTGGAGGATGTCAACGGCAGCGACGAACTTGCCGGCGGCGCTGTTCAGCTCTGCCTGGACTGCATCGATTGCGTCGAGCCTGACCTTGGTCTCGGCCACGAGCGCGCCGAACTCCTGATAGCCCGTCTCGAAGTCAACCATCCCCGCCTTGAGCTTCACGAGGGCCGGGTGTTTGGCCACGAGGTCATTGGCCGTCTGGATGGTGACCTTCATGCCGGCCAGAGCCTTCTGCGTGCCCTCGTAATACTTCAGGTCGCTGGTGAAGCCGTAGGAGCGGATGTTGATCATCGCAGACTGCGTCTGAGTCTCCAGCAAACTGCAGATCTGGATTTCCGGCATATACTGGTCGGTGAGCTTGTTGGCGGCAGTGGTGGCCTGACGCATTTGGACCACCGACACGCCGCCGACGATGGCCGCGATGCCGATGATGGTGGTAAATCCGAGGGTGATTTTCTTTCCGAGGGTCATGATGTTTATGATGCGGGTTGTGGTTGATGACACACCGGATTCTTTGGGGGAACGCCAATGCAGCACCGGAACGGGACAGCAGCGCCAGTGGCAGCCCTGTTTTTTCCAATCGTCCAGTTATTCATCTCCTTACAGTCGACGCTTCGCGCAAAAACCATGCTCGCGTAAAGGAAATCCCTATCGTTCGACGGAAAACCCTAGTTCAGGCGCAATCCGATCTGGTCATGACGCGAATCGCGCATCAAGGAGGCTGATACCAACGTCCCTTGATATTTAGACTGTCATTGCGAGCAGCGGAGCGACGAAGCAATCGAGCTGGATCGCCACGGCGCGCTTCGCGCACCTTTAGGAAACTGGCCCTGTTTCCTTCCCGTCGAGGGCAGGCATAGCACTGCGGAAGGGGCTGCTAATGAACTCATGGTTGTCATCACGAGCCCGACTCCGCCGGGTGTGGTGATCCAGCTGGATGGCCACGACGCTACGCGTCTCGCCATGACAGGGATGGGTTCATTGGCCTTTCCATCCAAGCGCTCGGGCTTGGTTTGCCGTCTCGTGATGACAATCGTCTAAATTATACGGGCGATGGGTATGAATCGGCCCGGACGATGGCAGCCGGCACTCTGATCAATTCGCGATTCGCGTCGTGACCCGTCAGCTCGACCCACTGAAGAACTTAAAGCCTTACCCGCTCGGCCGCACTCCCCCATCTGCATACAGGGTCCACGGTCGGACGTTTACGAATCACGCGGTTTACGAGCGGGTCGACTCGTATCCCAGATTGCCCAAGCGATAATAAGAAACGCGACGAGTCGGGTCGAGTAGATCAGGGGGAGTCGAATGGGCTCGACTACCGCGGTGAGCATCATCGCGCGCTCAAGCGCCAGGATAAAGAACGCCACGGAAAAAGCGGCGAACAAACGCAGACAGGTCTGCCGCCAAAAACGGAAAAAGAACAGGCCTACGATGATATAGCCAAAGAAGACGGCCCCTGTACAGGCAATGGTCAATTTCTGAATCATCGAGATGAGTTTTCCCAGATCAGCGCTCGTAGTAAAAAAAGAATGCCTACAAGTGTGATGACGTTTCTAGCGAGCGAGAGATCGGTATCCGGGACGAGAACGAGGTCAACGAAAAGCATGATGTTGCCGATGCCGAAGGCACAAAACGCCACCCCGCTCCAAAAAAGAAGCCGGGCCCGTTGCCGGAAATAGGCGCGGAGAAGTAGCACGGCACACAGCGAGCAGGTCAGCGCACAAAGTATGTAGACGACGGGACCAATCATGGCTTGTTCCTTAGGTCGAAAGCGCGAACGAAGTTGAGAAGATTTTCATTCGGTCTCGAAAAGATGATTTCTATCACTTTTATCGGTCGCTCCCGATAGGCATTAACGAGGCCGGTGACGTTGTTCCCCAACTCTTCGGAAACCGGGCCGAATTTGAATTGGTCGCCGCTGTGGGTAGCGAGCCCAAGCGAAACCAGTGCCTCAAGCCATTTCCTGATGGAAGATTCCTGGCTCCGCAGCTGCCGGTTGATCTCCATGGCAGTCCACTCCCGATCTCTTTCCCGTTCGAGGAGCAAGAGCACTTCCAACTCTTCGATCGATACAATGTAACGGCTGATGAAACCGCGAACAGAGGGTGGGATGCTACTTTCCACGCGTGAAGAGTGGTCGACGAAGAGAAAAGCAATGCATGGCTCAAGAGCTGGAATGGACTATGACGCCGCGTGGACAAATCTTTGAAGGCCGGCGAGAGCGGCTCCGCCGTGTGACCTCACGCTACGAGGGTCGATGCTGTGTCCGCTCCGGCAGGGCCCGCGTTCTTCAACTGCACCCAAAACCTGCTCCCTCGTCCCTCCTCGGATTCAACCCCAACTTTTCCATTCATCCGTTCTGCGGCCTTTCGGACAATGGCCAAGCCCACTCCGGTTCCTTCAAAAGCTTCAGCCTTATGGATGCGCGAGAAGAGCTGGAAGAGTCGCGAATGATGATCCTTCATAATTCCGATGCCGTTGTCTTCAAACCACAGGCGAACGATACCACTTTGTTCTTCGCTCCGGACCGCGATGCGAGGCCGCACGCCTGGCGCGACAAACTTCACCGCATTCGAAAGAATATTCGATACTATTTGCGTAAGAGCCGCCTCGTTGGCCCACACCAGAGGTAGATTACCCTCGATGCGCACATCCGCGATTTGAGGATGCAAGGATGGATAGGTGGAAATAATTTCGTCGATCAGTTGATTAACATTAACTGGCTGCATTTTGAGTTCTCCTCGCATGACTTGGCTGTAACTCAATATATCGACAATGAGCCGATCCATGCGCGTGGCGGCGCGGCTGATCCGCAGCAGGTAGCCGCGGGCTTCAGGATCAAGTTGCGAGGCATGGTCAACGGATAGAATCTCAGCGAACTGATGCATCGACCGTAAAGGTGCGCGTAAATCGTGGGCTAGACTATAGGAAAAAACTTCCAGTTCCTCGACGGTTACCCGCAACGCGTCCTCAACCCGCCGACGTTCGGTGACCTCGGAAATGAGAGTGGCGTTGGCGGCTTGAAGCTCCTGACTTTTGTGATGAAGTTCGACGAAGACTCCGACTTTGGAACGGAGGATCGCCGGGTTTACCGGCTTGTGGAGATAGTCCACCGCGCCGACGCCGTATCCGTCGAGCACGTGTTGATCCTCATTGTAATAGGCGGTGAGGAATATGATGGGAACGCGCGCCGTTTTCTTCCGATCTTTGATCATCTGAGCTAACTCGAGGCCGGTCATGCCTGGCATGCGGATATCAAGGATCAGAAGCGCGAACTCTTCGAGCACGAGAGCAAGCAGCGCTTGGTCGGCAGATTCGGCTCGGACGAGTCGGTAACCTGGATCGTTGAGCACGGTTTCCAGAACCGTGAGATTCTTGGGTTCGTCGTCGACGATTAGAATGTTGACGAGCGTTTTCATCGATACAACCAAACCCGCATTAGAGAGAGGAGTTGGTCCGTGTTAACCGGTTTGGAAATGTAGTCGCTCGCCCCGGCATCGAGGCATTTCTCGCGATCGCCTTTCATTGCCTTGGCGGTCAGCGCCAGGATGGGTAGCGACCGAAAATCAGGCACTTTCCGGATTTGGCGCATCGTTTCGTAACCATCCATCTCAGGCATCATGATATCCATCAGAACCAGGCTGAGGTCCGGGGTCTTCTGAATAATTTCGATCGCCGTGCGCCCGTTGGTGGTGCTGAGCACTTCGACCTCTTGGTTTTCAAGCAGGGAAGTGAGCGCAAAAATATTTCGAGCGTCATCGTCCACCACCAATACCTTGCGGCCATGAAGGATTTCCTTGGAGCTATGAAGCTGATTGAGCATCCGCTGCTTCTCCTCGGGGAGATCGGATACGATCCGATGGAGGAACAGGGCCGTCTCGTCCAAGAGGCGTTCCGGCGAACGAACATCTTTCAGCACGATGCTCTTGGCCATAGTTTTCAGCCGCGATTGCTCATCGCTCGTTAGCTCCTTGCCGGTGAAGACCACCACGGGCACATCCGCCAGCGCCGTCTCCGCATGAATTCTATCGAGTAGTTCGAACCCGCTCATGTCCGGCAGCCGGAGGTCAAGCACCACACAATCGAATGCTCGATCGAGCATGGCAGCCATCGCTTCGGCTCCAGTCCCGGCAGTGATAATTTCTATATCGCGGTAGCCGAGCAATTCGACGATGGCCAGACGCTCGATGGCATTATCCTCGACGACGAGCAGCCGTTTGATTCGGTTGGACGCGAAGTCCCGAATCCGGTCGAACGCGGTTTCCAATCCTTCGGTGGTAGGCGACTTCACTACATAGGCGAAAGCGCCGTGAGCCAACCCATGCTGGCGCTCTTCTTCCAAGCTTACGATCTGCACGGGTATGTGTCGGGTGGCAGCATCCAGCTTTAGCTGATTTAGCACGGTCCAGCCGAGCATATCCGGGAGGAAGATATCGAGGGAAATGGCCACGGGTTGATATTGCCGCGCGAGCGAAAGGCCCATGGCGCCTTTCGACGTGACAATGGCTTTGAACCCCTTGTCTCGGGCCAGCCCGAGCAGAATCCGCGCGTAATGGGGGTCATCTTCAATGATCAGGAACACGGCATCGCCACTCTGGACGGCCAAGCGATCATCCTCGACGTGTTCATCCCGCGCGACGGGTAGCACCCGCAGTTCGTGGTCGTATGCGGACGACGGCTGCGCTGCGTTTCTGGCGTTTACCGCGCCCGAGTAATGCAAGGGTAGGTAGAGGGTGAACGTGCTACCCTGGCCGTGAACACTGATGAGCTTGATTTCGCCCCCCAGCAGCACCGCCAGTTCACGGCTGATTGCAAGTCCGAGACCGGTGCCGCCATACTTGCGCGAGGTCCCGGCATCAGCCTGTTGAAACGCCTCGAAAATCAGCCGCTGCTTTTCCGGTGCGATCCCGATTCCGGTATCCTCCACGCCAAACGAAATCACCTGTTGCGCCTTGCTGAGCACAGGGTGGTCTGGGGTCCAGCCTTTTGCGGCCAGCTCCACCCGCACGTGCACATGGCCGTGCGCGGTAAATTTGACCGCATTCGAGAGCAGGTTCTTGAGAATCTGCTGCAGCCGCTTCGGATCGCTATCCATCAAGGGCGGGAGCGTGTCGGCGAAATGCACTTGGAACGGCAGGCTCTTCGCTTCGGCGACGTGGCGGAAATTCCGATCGATGTTGTCCCGCAGGCCCGCGAAGGTGATCTCCTCCACTTCCACCGACACCGTGCCTGACTCGATCTTCGAAAGATCGAGAATGTCGTTGATCAAGTGGAGAAGGTCTGAGCCGGAAGAGTTGATGTTGCGGGAAAATTCGACCTGCTTGCCGGAAAGATTTCCCGCGGAATTCTCAGCCATTTGCTGGCTGAGAATGAGGATGGAATTGAGCGGCGTGCGCAGTTCGTGCGACATGTTCGCCAGGAACTCCGATTTGTATTTGGACGTGAGCGCGAGCTCTGCCGCTTTTTCTTCCAGCGCGTGGCGAGCCTGCTCGACTTCCGCATTTTTTCGCTCCACTTCGGAGTTTTGCTCGGCCAGCAATAGCGCCTTGGTGCCGAGTTCTTCGTTGGTCTGCTGCAACTCGCTCTGACGGGATTGCAGCTCGACCGTCAATTGTTGCGACTGTTTCAGCAGCCCCTCGGTGCGCATGGTGGCTTCGATCGTGTTGAACACGGCCCCAATGCTTTGGGTGAGCATTTCCAAGAAGGTTAGATTGACCGCGGCAAAGCTCTCCAGGGAAGCCAGCTCGATGACCGCCTTGGTTTCGCCTTCGAAGAGCACGGGCAATACAATGATGCTGATCCGCCGCGCCTCTCCCAGGCTCGACGAAATCGTGATAAAGTCCGGCGGCACGTCTGCGAGAAGGATGCGTTTTTTCTCCACGGCACACTGCCCCACGAGTCCCTCGCCGAGACGAACCGCGCGCGCCAGTCGCTCGCCGGCATGCGCGTAACCGGACAGCAAGCGCAGCTGGGCATCGTTTTTGCCGCCGCTCAAATGATAGATCGTGCCTTGGTGGGCTTTAACCAGCGGCGCGAGTTCAGTCAGGAGGATCTGGCCGACGGTGCTCAATTCGCGCTGCCCTTGCAGCATGCCCGTAAACTTCGCCAAGTTCGTCTTCAACCAGTCCTGCTCCCGATTGCTCTCCGTGGTTTCACGAAGATTCAGAATCATCGTGTTGAGGTTATCTTTAAGCTCAGAGACCTCCCCTTTCGCATCGACTTGAATGGAGCGCGTGAGATCGCCCTTCGTCACCGCGGTTGCGACCTCGGCGATGGCGCGCACCTGGGTCGTGAGATTCGCGGCCAATAAGTTCACGTTCCCAGTGAGATCCTTCCACGTGCCCGCGGCGCCGGGCACATTCGCCTGGCCGCCGAGCCGTCCGTCAACGCCGACCTCACGGGCTACGTTAGTGACTTGATCGGCGAACGTGGCCAGCGTGTCGGTCATGTTATTGATCGTGTCGGCGAGGGCCGCGACTTCTCCCTTGGCCTGCACCGTCAAACGCTGACTCAAGCTGCCGTTGGCGACCGCCGTAACCACTTTCACGATACCACGCACCTGCTCAGTCAGGTTGGAGGCCATGAAATTCACGTTATCCGTGAGATCCTTCCACGTTCCACCCACGCCGGGAACAACCGCTTGGCCGCCGAGCTTGCCCTCCGTGCCCACCTCCCGCGCCACGCGCGTCACTTCGCCCGCGAAGGAGTTCAGTTGGTCCACCATCGTGTTGATGGTGTTCTTCAGTTCAAGAATCTCCCCTTTCACATCAACCGTGATCTTGCGGTTAAGGTCGCCCCGGGCCACTGCGGTGGTGACTTCGGCTATGTTGCGGACTTGAGCGGTGAGGTTTGCGCCCATCGTGTTCACCGAGTCGGTGAGATCCTTCCACGTGCCGGCTACGCCGGGGACGACTGCCTGCACGCCCAGCCGGCCTTCCGTGCCGACTTCACGAGCCACCCGCGTGACCTCCGAGGCGAAGGACCGCAGCTGCTCCACCATCGTGTTGATGGTTTCCTTTAGCTGTAGAATTTCGCCGCGGACATCGACGGTGATCTTTTTCGAAAGGTCACCGTTCGCCACCGCAATGGTCACATCGGCGATGTTGCGCACCTGACCGGTGAGATTCGATGCCATCGAATTCACGTTGTCGGTGAGATCCTTCCAGGTGCCGGCGACACCGGGCACCTGTGCCTGGCCACCGAGCTTACCGTCCGTGCCCACTTCGCGTGCGACCCGACTTACCTCGGCCGCGAACGAGCGCAGCTGGTCCACCATCGTGTTGATGGTTTCCTTGAGTTGCAGAATCTCACCGCGCACATCGACCGTGATTTTTTTCGAAAGGTCGCCGTTGGCCACGGCGATCGTCACTTCAGCGATGTTGCGCACCTGGCTCGTAAGATTGTTGGCCATGGAATTCACGTTGTCCGTGAGATCCTTCCAGGTGCCGGCCACGCCTTCGACCTCAGCCTGTCCGCCGAGCTTTCCGTCCGTGCCCACTTCGCGCGCGACGCGGCTCACTTCGCCCGCGAAGGCGTTGAGCTGGTCCACCATGGTGTTCATGGTTTCCTTGAGCTGGAGAATCTCACCTTTCACTTCGACGGTGATCTTGCGGCTCAGATCGCCTCTCGCTATCGCCGTCGCAACGGCGGCGATGTTGCGCACTTGGCCGGTGAGGTTCGAGGCCATGAAGTTTACATTGTCCGTGAGATCCTTCCACGTGCCGGCCACGCCGGGAACTTGCGCCTGGCCGCCGAGTTTGCCTTCGGTCCCGACCTCGCGGGCCACGCGCGTCACCTCGGACGCGAAGCCGTTGAGCTGGTCCACCATCGTATTGATGGTGTTCTTGAGTTCGAGAATCTCGCCTTTCACCTCGACGGTGATCTTGCGGCTCAAATCGCCGCGGGCGACCGCCGTCGTGACGTCGGCGATGTTGCGCACCTGCCCGGTCAGGTTGTTCGCCATCGAATTCACATTGTCCGTAAGATCCTTCCACGTGCCGCCCACACCACGAACCTGTGCTTGGCCCCCGAGCTTGCCTTCCGTGCCCACTTCACGGGCAACGCGGCTCACCTCCGAGGCGAAACCATTCAACTGGTCCACCATGGTATTGAGCGTGTTCTTCAGCTCGAGGATTTCGCCTTTCACGTCCACCGTGATTTTGCGGGACAAATCGCCGTTCGCGACCGCCGTGGCCACGTCGGCGATGTTGCGCACCTGCCCGGTGAGATTCGATGCCATCGAATTCACGTTATCCGTAAGATCTTTCCACGTACCGGCGACACCGGGGACTTCAGCTTGGCCGCCAAGCTTGCCTTCGGTTCCGACTTCACGCGCAACCCGACTGACCTCGCCCGCGAAGCCATTGAGTTGGTCAACCATGGTGTTGATCGTGTTCTTCAGCTCCAGGATTTCGCCCCGCACCGCGACCGTGATCTTGCGGGACAAATCGCCGTTCGCGACCGCGGTTGTCACGTCGGCGATGTTGCGCACCTGCGAGGTCAGGTTCGTGGCCATGGCGTTGACGGAATCCGTCAAATCCTTCCATGTACCGCCTACCCCGCGCACTTCAGCCTGCCCGCCGAGCTTGCCTTCCGTGCCGACTTCTCGGGCCACGCGGGTCACTTCCGACGCGAAGCCATTGAGCTGATCCACCATCGTATTGATGGTGTTCTTGAGTTCGAGAATTTCGCCTTTCACCTCGACCGTGATCTTCTTCGAAAGGTCTCCATTCGCGACCGCCGTCGTCACCTCAGCAATGTTACGCACCTGGCCGGTGAGGTTGGACGCCATGAAGTTCACGTTATCCGTGAGATCCTTCCACGTACCCGCCACGCCCGGCACTTCGGCTTGGCCGCCAAGTTTACCTTCGGTTCCGACTTCGCGCGCGACGCGCGTCACTTCAGATGCGAACCCGTTCAGTTGGTCCACCATCGTGTTGATCGTGTTCTTAAGCGCGAATATCTCCCCCTTCACGTCGACGGTGATTTTTTTTGAAAGGTCGCCGTTTGCTACCGCGGTCGTTACCTCAGCGATGTTGCGCACCTGCCCGGTGAGATTCGACGCCATCGAGTTCACCGAGTCGGTGAGATCCTTCCAGGTGCCGGCGACGCCGCCGACTTGGGCTTGGCCGCCGAGCTTCCCCTCAGTGCCGACCTCGCGCGCGACGCGGGTCACTTCGGAGGAGAATCCGTTCAACTGATCGACCATCGTGTTGATGGTTTCCTTCAATTCCAGAATCTCACCTTTCACATCGACCGTGATCTTGCGGGATAGATCTCCGCGGGCGACGGCCGTCGTGACGGTCGCGATATTTCGCACCTGAGTGGTCAGGTTGGTTGCCATCGCGTTCACCGAGTCCGTGAGATCCTTCCAGGTGCCGGCCACGCCGGGCACCACGGCCTGTCCACCGAGACGGCCGTCGGTGCCGACTTCACGCGCGACGCGCGTCACTTCGGAAGCGAAGGATCGGAGCTGATCAACCATCGTGTTGATGGCTTCTTTCAGCTGTAAAATCTCGCCGCGAACGTCGACTGTGATCTTTTTCGAGAGGTCACCGTTGGCGACGGCGATCGTAACATCAGCGATGTTGCGCACTTGGGCCGTTAGATTGCCCGCCATCTGATTGACGGACTCAGTGAGTTCCTTCCAGACCCCGAGGACGCCTTTCACCTGAGCCTGGCCGCCCAGTTTGCCTTCGGTGCCGACCTCGCGAGCGACGCGCGTGACTTCCGAGGTGAAGACCGACAGCTGCTCGATCATGGTATTCACCAGCTTCGCCGAGCGCAGAAATTCGCCCTTAAGCGGACGTCCATCGACTTCCAGTTCCATGGACTGACCAAGATCACCTTTCGCCACGGCACCGATCGTCCGGGCAACGTCCGCGGTTGGTCGCACCAAATCGTCCAGCAGCGTATTCAGCGAATCAACATTCGCCGCCCATTGACCCATTGCCCCCGGCACAGTCATGCGTTGTTTGAGGCGGCCTTCCTTACCGACGGTCACACTGAGACGCGTGACTTCACGAGCGATCCGGTCCTCTCGAGCCAGCGCCTGGTTGAATGCCTCGGCAATCCCCCCATCTGTCCCTGACCAGTCTACCGGCAACCGCACAGAAAAATCTCCGTCGCGAAACGCAACCAGCGCACTCAAAATGTGGCGAGCCCGGGCATCCGGTTGGCCGCTATTCGCCTTCACGCCCGCCTTAACGGACTTTCGAGTCCGCCGACGAGCACTTAACACGGGGAATCTAACGGAGCTGGGGTCGACGGTTTCACTCATAATCAAAGATAGGCAGGCGGTTAACAGAAAGCCGTCGGACAAAAATCAGGCCCGAGGAATTGCGAGTGAGATGAGGCGGCGTTCCCTATAGCAGGGTCAAGGTTCTCGACTATCGGGCTTTTCCCTAATTCGGGATGGGAGATTGCTTCGACCTTGGCACAAAGCAGCCACTGGCTGCGCTCGCCCACTTCGAAAAGACAGGGCACGAACGAAGCCGGAGACCTCAGGCCTTACCTTTTACCTTTTCGAGCACAGCCCCGCTTCTGACGCTCTGTCCTGGCGGACGCGGGCAATGGCCATTGCAGCGCCGCGGGTTAGCACGCGTGCGGAAAGTCTGGCCGGCGTTGTCTCGATACACGACATGACCCCGTCCAAGCTCCCCGTGGTTTTTGCACTTTCCGACTTTCCCCAGGCCTTTGACCGCGGATTACGCTGATTACGCGGATAAATCATCCGATCAAAATACCGCGTCTCGAATTGGACCCACGACTACCTTTGGCATCCGCTTCATCCGCGCTATCCGCGATGGTTTGTTTCCGCGCCTTAGGCGCAATCCGACGGGGTCATGACGGGAATCGCGCATCAAGGCGGCTGAATCGGCCCGGACGATGAAAGCCGGCACTCTGATCAATCTAAAAGACGCAGTTGAACCACTGATTTTCACTGCTGACCACTGATGCAAACAAGAATTGCGCGATGGAGGCCGTTCACCCGGTAAGTGAAGGGAGAGTTCCATCCCCTCGATCCGGATCTATTTGGTCAGCGTTTATTGTGCTCATCAGTGGTTACTCCTTCTGCGGAATTTAGGATCAATTCGCGATTCGCGTCCTGACCCCGTCAGCTCGCCCAAGGGCTTGTTCTCGCAGGGCCTAACCCTCCCGCGCCACCCCGTGCGTTAGCCGGGCTCCAGGGCAGATAATCGCGGTCTACCCCACTCCCGCGGCGGGGAGTGGCAACGTTCGACCGGCGGGCAGATTTTTTCCGAGTCCTCGTTCCTCATTCCCGCAGCCGGCCTCCATCGCCTTATGAAAAAGATCCTCATGGTCCTGACCTCCCACGCCAAACTTGGCGACACCGGCAAGAAAACCGGCTTCTGGCTCGAGGAGTTCGCGGCACCCTTCTATGTTTTCAAAGATGCCGGCGCGCAGATCACGCTCGCGTCACCGCAGGGTGGCCAGCCGCCGCTCGACCCGAAGAGCGACGAACCGGATGCGCAAACGCAGGCGACCAAGCGCTTCAAGGGCGACGCGGATGCACAAGCTCAGCTCAAGAGCACGAAGAAGCTCAGCGAAGTGAAGGGAACCGATTTTGATGCGGTGTTCTTCCCCGGCGGCCACGGCCCGATGTGGGACCTCGCGGAGGACGCGAAATCGATCGCGTTGATCGAGCAGATGATCGCCGCCAACAAACCCGTCGCGGCGGTGTGCCATGCGCCCGCCGTGTTTCGTCATCCGAAAGGTACCAACGGCAAGTCGGTGGTCGACGGCAAGAAGGTCACCGGCTTCACCAACTCCGAAGAGAAAGCGGTCGGCCTGACCGATGTCGTCCCGTTTCTCGTCGAGGACATGCTGAAGAAGAACGGCGGAAATTATTCGAAGGGGCCCGACTTCAAGCCGTACGTGCTCAAGGACGGTTTGCTGATCAGCGGCCAAAATCCCGCCTCGTCAGAACCCGCGGCGAAGGAATTGCTGGCGCACCTGAATTAATACCAGCGACCCGCGTGATTTGGACTTTCGAGGCGGCAGCGCCGGTAGGGCCTGACCTCCGGGCAGGCCGCTCGGTGAATGCGACTGCCAACGGCCCGCCCGGAGGTCGGGCCCTGCCCTCGGAATAGTCCAAATCTCAGGTGCGATTGGTATAACGCGTGCCCTGCTTTCGCCGCGAAGGCGTTCGGATATCTTCTTCGTGGGTTCGCCGCTGCTGTTGCGGCGAACTAGCCCACCGCCGCGCGCGCACTCACGCCGACGCATTGAATCAGAACTTCCTGGACAGCTCGAGGTAGTAAGCCCGCCCCTTCGCGCTGACCGTGCCGCCCTGATAGCCCCGGGATTCGTCCGCGATGGGCGGTTCCTCGTCGAAGATATTTGAAACTCCAAATCGGGCCGTCACGCCCCGAATGAACTTGTTACTTCGACGCCCGAACGTGTGCTGCAGGTGAGCGCTGTGCTGAATCACATCTTCGATCCACCAGCGGTACCGCACCACTCCACCCAGATCATTGAAGACCTTGATATACGACGGACGCCCGAGCTGTTCGTAAAGCGCCGCTCCCGCCGCGCCGGTGGCAAGGGCGCCGCCTGGATCCATCGAGCCACCATAATACTGCGCAAACCAGCCCCCACTCCAGCCACCTTGCCGCCAAAAGACGCTGCCGTTGGCGCGCCACTTGGCCCGCCCGTCTTCCTCGAGGAGCGAGTCGAATTCGGAAAACACGTCGAGCTGCTGCCGGAATTTCCGGTTGTAGGTCGCCTCGGCCTTGAGGGTGAACTGTCCGAACCGCAGCTTCGGCACCCGATAGGCAATCGCCATGTCGAAACCTTCGACTTCCCGACCCGCCAGATTGAGGTAGTCGTCGATCAAAGAAGTCAGACTGCCCACGGGCGCGCGATGCGAGGAAGCGGGGCGCGTCGCGTTGTAGGCGGCAAAGGCATCACGATCCGCCTGCGTCACGGGTGCGCGGGTGACATTCGGGTTGCCGACGTAACCCGCCGCGCCGGAGTTTGTCGCCGCGTTGTTGGCGGAGGTTCCGGCCGCGATCTGCGCCTGGGTGAACGCGTCCAACAACTGCTGGTCGCGTGACAGCACGCCGCCGGCGGCGAGATTGTCGATGACCTTCGACTGGTTAATCTGCCACCAATCGAACGTAATGGAAAGTCCCTTGATGAAGGGCACCTCGAGCGCAAGCCCCGCGGTTTTGATTTCGGACTCCTCGGGCTCGAGGGCGGCGTTGCCCTGCCGAAACACCGTCCGGCTGGTCGAACCATCGGTGATCTGCTGCGTCACGGTGGAGCGATAAACGTCGGTCACACCGGAAACCGACCGCTGCAGCACGGAGGTATTCGTCTGCACCAGGTTCGGCGCGCGGAACGACTCGTTGTACGATCCGCGAAAGAGCAGATTGCGATGCGGGCGCCAGGCCACGCCGTACTTCGGCTTCAGGGCGTCACCAAAATCGGAAAACTTTTCGTAGCGACCCGCGAGTGACAACTCGAGCGCCTCCAGCAACGGCACCCGGTTTTTTTTGCCGAAGATGGGAATCAATACTTCGGTAAAGGCAGAGTATACAGCGCGGTCGGAATAAAGATTCAGGTTGGGGCTGAGTCCGACGAAATCGTTGTCATTGCCCTGCGGCAGATTCGGCGTCGGGTCGCCGGCGGGATTGAGTCCGTGGAACGGCGGGCGCCAGTCTTTGTACGTCTCCCAGCGGACTTCCACGCCGAGGGCGCTCCCAATGCGACCGCCCCAGAAGTCGATGAGCGAACCGTTGATTTTCGCATCCCACGTGGCGAGTTCGGTCTGTCCTTCGCGAATGAAGTTTTCGGTCATCGCGTTAACGATCGAGGCGGGATTCGTGTAGGGCTGGTCAATCTGGATGACGCCGCCCACATTGCGGAACGTGTAACCAAAGGGATTGAACGCCGTGTTGTCCGTCCGCAGGAGCGCGGTCTGGAGCGCGCTATGCCGGATATTGAACTCCTCGACGTCACGCGTCCAGGCGCGCGAATACATCGCACCTGATTCCCATTCGAAATCGGCAAACGTCTTGCCCCGAAGGCCGCCGACAGCGCGCAACGACTGCGAGAGCACGTTGATCACCTTCGGCCGGAACTCACGCGGGCGAACGCCCGTGCCACCAGCGATGAATACATCCGCCGGCGTGCCCGTCACCCGGGGTGTCCCGTCGGCATTGGGTGATCCCGTCGGGTGATAGAAACGCGAGCCGAACGGGTTCCACGGATTGTTGGCGGCGACGTACAAGTTGAGATCATCGGTGCCGTCGACGCCGGCGGGATCCCGGTTGTTGGATGAATCGGCGCGATAATAGGCAAACTCGCCGAACGCCGAAAGCCGATCATTGATCATATGATCAAGAGCGGTGAAGACGTTCAGCCGATCGGTCTGCGGCAGGATAACGCGATTGAGATTCAGATTATAATAGTAGTCCCGCTCCACGCTCGTCGGCAGGCGCGAGGGTGTTGACTGCCGAAACCCGGTACCGCCATCGGCCAGCGGCACGAAGAAAAACACGCCCGCGGTCGAAGTCGTGAGTGACGTCGATGGCGTCGTCGAGGTGGTGATTCCGGCGTTGCCCGTCGGGCGGGCCCCAATGAAATTGCGGGACGCGTCGAACGAACCGCGAATGAAGTTGCCGAATTGGGAGGAGCTGGAGCGGTTGTCGAAATCGGTGTCCGTCGTAGTCCACGGCTCCTTCACGTCGCGGACCCGGCGCACGTCGGCATCGCGGGTGAATTTCCGATCGGAGGTGCCGAGCAGTTCACGATGGTAGACGTCGATCATGGCGATGAGGTTCGTCTTTCCGCCGTTTAAGTTCTGGCCGCCACTCACGGTCGCGCGCCAGTCCTCTCCTCCACCGTGTTCGGTGAGGGTGCCGCGGAGCGACAGATCGTAGCCGCGGTAGTCCCGTCGGAGGATGGTATTCACCACGCCCGCGGCAGCATCCGCGCCATAGATGGCGGACGCTCCATCGCGCAGCACCTCGACCCGCTTGATGGCCGCGGTGGGGAGCTGGTTGACGTTCACGGCCAGCGATGGCACGCCGCCCTCCGCCTGGCTGATCGGATGCGGAGCGAGCCGGCGGCCGTTGACCAGGACGAGCGTATTGCCGGAGCCGATACCGCGCAGGTTCAGCGACGTATTGTCGCCCCGCGCATCCGCGCCCAGCACGTTGGTCTCGGTGAGCGAGAGCACACCGCCGTTGGGCAACATCGATAGAAGCTCGGACGCCGTGGGCGCCGCGCGGAGATCGAGGTCTTCGAGGTCAATCACGGTGACGGGCAGGGTCGTTTCCTCGTCGACGCGGCGGATGTTTGAGCCGGTAACGGTGAACGCCTCCATCACTTGGGTTTCGGAACCGGGTGGGACCGGTTGTGATGCTGCCGCCGGCGCGGTCTGGGCGACGAGGCCCGGGGGAATGAAGGCGCACGCGGAGATCAGCGCGCACACCCAAGTACGGTTTGGTTTCATAGGTGTTCGGTGGCTATATTAAAATTAAAGCGACACCCGGAGTCCAGCCAGCGTAAAAAATTCAGAGATGGGTGCATGCACGCGGTCAATCCGACGGGGCAGGCCGAAACCTGCAACCCTACGCCTACGAACTCGGACATGGGTGCAAGTTTCAGCCTGACCTAGTTTCAAGCCGGAAAGATGAGAGTCGGAATATCCTTTCGCCCCGCGCCCTCGGGCGTGGAGCGTTGTCCCCAAATATTTTACTCGATGTCCGGTGACTTGGCTCCTGAACAAGGCAGTTTTACAGAAGGTCGCAGAGATCGCAGAGCTCGATCAACTCGGAGAACGGCGTCCAGACTTTCCCGACGTCCGACTCCTAGATCCTGACTCCTGGCTCCTGGCTCGTGACTTCAGACTCCTTCCTTCCCCCTCCGCGGCCTCGTGTTAAATCCGAAGCTCGGAGATCGATCCTTTCAGACCTCAAACCCATCCTGATTTTACAGGAGGCCGCAGAGAGCGCAGAGCTTGGAAACAAGAGCCAATGCTTTCCCGTTTTTTGAGGCGTTTCTTCTTTCTTCTTTCCCTATTTCTTCTTTTCCGCAGTCAGGTTTTTAAAGGAGGAAACAGAGATAACTGAAACTAAGGCGGGTCGAGGCAGCGTTCGAATGCCGGCCGCCGCACCCTTGCCACGGAACCGATGCCGCCGGTCGTTGCCGCGATTGATGACGTGATAGCAGGCGCCCGCGTACTCCAATCGCAGTTTGCGCGCCCTGCCGCCAACCGAGCTGCCCTCTGGGGCAAGCTGCAATAGCTGGGGTTTACCCAAAATCGGGGTGCCCGATCGCGCATTCGCGATTCGCGACCTGACTCCGTCCGAAATCCGCGAACGCACGGGAGATTCGCACCGCGAATCCGATGGCCTTACCCGTTTGACATTCGGGTAAGGCGAAGGTTTTTTAACGGCATGCCCACTACCCTCCGCATCAAGATCACGGCCAAGCGGCAGGCCACCTTTCCGGCGGCGGCGCTCAAAGCCCTGCGGGTTAAACCCGGCGACTACCTGGAATTGACTCAAGACAAGGATGAATGGCGGCTCGCGCCCGTGGGGATCGATTTCAACAAGCTTGGAACGCTTCAGCCTAAGATTGCCGCCAGTCATCCGCCGCTCGATTTAGCCAAGTGGCGCGACACTCCGAAAGACCATGCCCGCCTACGGGATTGATACGTCGATTTTTGTCCGGGTGCTCACGGGCCTGCCGGTCGCGGATTACCAGGTGACCCTCAAGCGGCTCGCGACAATTCGGGCAGCGCAACCCGAGCACATCACCGTCGCCAACATCGTCATCGCCGAAGCGTACGCGGTGCTTCAACACCACTATGCGCTGAGCAAATCCGATGCGCGCACGGCGATTCTCTTGGCTCTCACCAGCGGATTGGTCGAACCGACCCACGGCGACGCCGTCCTCCACGCGTTGCGCGAGACAAAAGGGCCCGGGCTGACAGACCGGCTCATCGCCCTCGACTACGCCAGTCAGCGTTCGACCGTGCTGACGCTGGATCGCAAAATGGCCGCGCTTCCCGGCTGCGTGAGACTCTGAGCAAAAGGTTCGGACCGTGCCTGCCGCCGGTTGAGAGAAAGCGCCATTGGAAAGCGCCATTGGGGCAAAGCGCCATTGGGGCCTGCCTGTTACATGTTACACGAACGCCAGATCGCGATGCGAACGGCCAGCGGAGAACCCATCGACAGCATGTCGGCGATCCAGGAATAGGGTGCGCCCGAAAGCTCTCGGACTCGCGAAGCAATCTCCACTTTCCAGCGCGGACGGCCCGGCGTCGAAGCAAGTTCCTGCCGATTTTTGTGCCGCTCGAGCAGGGCTGACCGACGGGGGCTGACCGACGGGGTCAGTCCGTG
>Ga0163152_10004102_pt1 | contig 18371 bp, 17 predicted proteins | sample OliLakLV19MP8IB2_FD_148635 | JGI IMG/M metagenome (GOLD analysis project Ga0163152, IMG submission 148635) | Freshwater microbial mat bacterial communities from Lake Vanda, McMurdo Dry Valleys, Antarctica - Oligotrophic Lake LV.19.MP8.IB-2 | ecosystem: Environmental > Aquatic > Freshwater >...
GCCTAGTCGTGAAGCCAGTTTCCGTAATGAAACGCAATCTCACCCCAGGCATGGTCCGGTTTCCAATACCAACCCTTGTCGCTGAAGGTCCACCGGCCTTCGTGCAGAAAGGGCTGCCATCCGGAAATATTGGTCACCACGTACGGCTGCCAGCAATGCCCGATGGAGCCAATCTCCATCCATCGACCATGCGGTGAAAGCGCATCCATAAACTGACCAGGGGCGGAAGCCTGGGCCGACACTTGCACATTCCCGGAAGCCGACGGTTCAGGAAGTGCATTCGTATACACCTTCTCAACGATATAGTTGGTCACCACCAATATCTTAAAAAACTCGTTGGTAGGTAGGGAGAGTAATTGCTGATTGAATGGGGCGGTTCTGGCCGAACCGGAAGGTTCAATCAATGATTGAGAATCATTCCGTCCTTCGTTTTCATAAAAAGACATGGAGAGGCGTGTACTCTTCGCATCGGTCAGGGTGGCAACAGCAAAAAACAGCACTAAAGCAAACGGGAGAAAGTCGGTTCTTGGTCCACGTTTGAAATCGACGATTTCGATGATCCGTTCGCGCAGCTCCTGTTTTTCTTCGAGAATTCCGGCCAGACACGGAAGACGCTTCGGCATCGAGAGACGTTCCACCAGTTTCAGGATGGTTTGCCCGTAAGGCCGGTTTTCCTCCTCCTGCGCAAACGAAAGGGCCAGGGCGTCGCAGGCTATTTCACGATCCGCCCGCATCCGGGCGAAACCGAACCAGATCACCGGATTGAACCAATGAAGGATTTGAAGCGCGGTTACCAGCCAGTTCACCGGAATGTCATTCCGTTTCAAATGGGCCAGTTCATGGAGGAAAATAAACCGGATCTCAGCGAGCGAAAAGTTTTCCAACAGGCCGGTTGGTAGCAAAAGTCGTGGACGGATGAAGCCGAGGAGTGCCGGAGTCTGGACCTTTTCGGTTTCCACCACCACCAGCGGCGTGTTCATCCCCATCAGCTGTTTGCAATCTTCCAGCAGATCGAGGATTTGAGAATCGGTGACCGGCCGTTGTTCCGCCACCTTCTTTGAGAAGATAAAACTGTCCAGGAGCAGTCGCAAGCCGAGCAGCAGAACTCCAGTGAGCCAGATCCACGGCAACAAAACCACCAGGCTGATGGAGGGTGCCGGAACAGCTTTGGCAGCCAGTTCTTCCTCCGAGGACGGATCCGCAGAACCCGGGTTTCGTCCACCCAGGACGCGCGAATGATGGGAGATCTGGAGTTTTTGTTCGACGTAGGAGGTGATGGGCAGGGTGAAAGAATTGACCGAACGGACAATCGCCTTTTCGGGGCCCATCTCCAGCCAGTTAAAAAGACTCCACGAACTGGCGGGAGAAAAAGGCAGGGCCAGCCTTGCGAGGACCACAAACCAAAGGCAGAAACGCCACCGGGGCGTCAGTTGTTTCCGGAAAGCCGCCTGAAGCAAAAACACGATTCCGATGAGAATCGAGGCCTGCCAGGAGGCTCTGAACAACCAACCTGCAAAACTTAAACTTTCCGGGGGCTCCATAGGCTTTTATCCCGGACCGGAAGATCTCCCCCTCCTCCAGCCAAGGCTTATTTCTTTTCCAACAATTTTTTTAGTTCTTTGACATCTGCCGGTGTCAGTTTTTTGTGTTCTACAAAATGCGCGATCATCGGTTTTAATGACCCGCCAAACACCCGTTCTAAAAACGACTCGCTGGCAACCCGGACACAATCGGCTTCCTTCACCATCGGATAATACAGATAGGCCCGCCCGTCTTTCTGATAATCCAGGGCACCTTTCTTAACCAGCCGGTTCAACAGCGTTTTCGCGGTTTTCGGATGCCAGTCATCCGCCTGCGAAAGGGTTTCAATGATTTCATTGGCGGGGATCGGACTCTTTTCCCAGACAACTTTCATTACTTCCCATTCTGTTTCGGAAATGCGCGGTAATTTTTTCATAGGCATATTAATGAGGTTAGGACAGTGTGCGAAATGAGATTACACAGGTAATCAGCCATCGCAAGACAAAATCTTCGATGCCTCACATTTCTTCCACCATCCGTCTCCCAACCTTCCACCTGAAATATCCCAGCTTCACACCTCCGAACCGGACTCAATCCTCCCGTCGACCACAACTCGCCGGGACATACATCCCGCTTCCCAACCCATTCCCCACACTTTCCTCCTTGTTCATTCCTTAGTTTCGCACACGCACATTTAGGAACAATTGCCATTTAGCAGAAGTGATGCCGACTGGGAAAAAGTCAGCGCAGACAGCAGCGGAAATCCGAAAATTCACAAAAAAAAGCCCTGAAACCTTAGCATGATCCGCGATGCCAGCAGACTCCCGCCACCGATAACCATCGGCGGTGCGTGGAAATCTTGCGTAATTTTCACGCGTGAGCGCGTGAGAATCACCCCGAAATATCCGGCGAGCTGCGTTCGGCAAAACCGGCCTTCAATGAGCAGCCCAATGGGTTGAAAATAGGCCCAAAAACAGCCCAGAACTAACCGTTGACACCCCCCTTCCCTTTGTTACGATTCGCCCCTTATTCTGCGGACTTTCCAACAAAATTAATAGATTTGGACTGATTTATTTATGGCAAAAGCATCAAAAGCACCAAAATACGTTTACACTTTTGGGAACAAAAAAGCCGACGGGGATGGCAGCATGAAAGCGCTGCTCGGCGGCAAAGGAGCCAATCTGGCTGAAATGACCCGCATCGGCCTCCCAGTCCCCCCCGGATTCACCATCACCACCGAGGTTTGCACCCATTATTACGCCAATCGCCGCCAATATCCGAAAGAATTGCAGTCCCAGATCGAAGCAGGCGTCGCCAACATGGAAAAAATCCACGGCAAAAAATTCGGCGACCTGCAAAAGCCGCTCCTGGTTGCCGTCCGTTCCGGCGCCCGCGATTCCATGCCAGGCATGATGGACACCATTTTAAACCTTGGTCTGAATGATCAAACCGTTCTGGCGCTGGAAAAAGCCTCGGGTAACCCCCGTTTCGCCTGGGATTGTTACCGTCGTTTCATCCAGATGTATGGTGACGTCGTGATGGGTGTCCAAAAGGCCGCCGGTGAGGATCATGAACCATTCGAAGTGGTGATCGACAAACTCAAGGAAGAGTTGTTCCCAGGCGAACATCATGTCGAGGACACCAAGCTTGACACCGAAGGACTGAAGGAAATGGTCAAACGCTTTAAACAACTGGTCAAGGAGCGGACCAAAAAGGAATTTCCCAATAATCCATGGGAACAGTTGAAAGGTGCCGTCAGCGCTGTTTTTGGTTCCTGGATGAATGATCGCGCTATGGTTTACCGCCGCAAATACAACATCCCTAGCGAATGGGGAACTGCCGTCAATGTGCAGGCCATGGTCTTCGGCAACACCGGTGAAAAATCCGGTTCTGGTGTCGCCTTCACCCGCGACCCTGCTTCCGGAGAAAAAGTTTTCTACGGCGAATTTCTGATGAACGCCCAGGGCGAAGATGTCGTCGCCGGCGTGCGAACACCGAATCCGGTGCTCGAATTGAAGGGTGTCATGCCCTCCGCCTACCACGAATTGGACCGCATCCGCAAGGTGCTCGAGAGCCATTTCAAAGATGTGCAGGATTTCGAATTCACCATCGAAGAAGGCAAGGTCTTCATGTTGCAGACCCGCAATGGCAAACGGACCGGCCTTGCCGCCGTGCGTTTCGCCGTCGAAATGGTGAAGGAAAAGCTCATTGACTGGGAAACCGCCATCACCCGTGTCCCTGCCGAACAGCTCGACCAGGTTCTGGCCCCGGTCTTCGACCGCGCCGCCATCAAGGCGGCCAAGGTGATTGCCAGAGGTCTTCCAGCCGGCCCCGGTGCCGCCAGCGGCAAGATCTATTTCAACGCCGACCGTGCGGTTGAAGCGGCTGAAAAGGGTCAGAAAGTGTTGTTGGTCCGCGTCGAAACCTCACCTGAAGATCTGCGGGGAATGATTGCGGCGGAAGGAATTCTGACAGCCCGTGGTGGTGTCAGCTCACACGCCGCCTTGGTGGCCCGGCAGATGGGCAAAGTCTGCGTCTGCGGAGCCAGCGCCATGCATGTCGATTATGAAGCCCGCACATTGACCGTGGGCGACGACAAATTTGTCGAAGGAGATTTCCTCTCCATTGATGGAACAGCCGGTGAAGTTTACGCGGGCGAAGTCAAAACTGCGGCTTCCGAAATCATCCAGGTTCTGGTGGAAAAAAGCCTCAATGCCAAAAAGAGCCAGACTTACCAGAATTATGCCCAGTTGATGACTTGGTGTGCCAAGGCCACCAAACTCCAAGTGCGCACCAACGCAGACAATCCGGAACAAACCGCCAACGCCCTCGCGTTCGGAGCCACCGGAATCGGCCTCTGCCGCACCGAACATATGTTCTTCGAAGGTGACCGCATTGATGCCATGCGCCAGATGATCCTGGCCCGTGACACCGAATCCCGAAAGGCCGCGCTGGCAAAACTCCTTCCGTATCAACGCGCGGATTTCATTGGCATGTTTAAGGAACTGAAAGGATATCCCGCTACCATTCGTTTCCTCGATCCGCCCCTCCACGAATTCCTGCCGCATGACGCAAAAGCCCAGCAGGACCTGGCCGCAAAACTCGGAGTGGAAGCTTCGCAGATTTCCCAACGCGTGGATGAGCTCCATGAGTTCAACCCGATGCTCGGTCATCGCGGATGCCGGCTCGGCATTGTTTACCCGGAGATCAGCGAAATGCAGGCTCGCGCCGTGTTTGAAGCCGCGGCGGAAGTTCAGAAGAAGGGCATCAAATGCAAACCCGAAATCATGATCCCGCTGGTTGGATATCCCAAAGAACTCCAGCTTCAGCTCGAAGTGGTCCACCGTGTGGCGGCCGAAGTGGCCAAGGAAAAGAAAATCAAGGTGAATTATCTGGTCGGAACCATGATTGAAATTCCCAGGGCAGCCCTGGTCGCTGACGAAATCGCGAAGGACGCCCAGTTCTTCAGCTTTGGAACCAACGACCTGACCCAGACCACGCTCGGGATGAGCCGCGACGATTCCGGAACGTTCCTGCCACGTTATCAGGAACTGGAAATCGCCAAACAGAATCCGTTTGCCACCATCGATCAAAAAGGTGTCGGCAAATTGATGGAAATTGCGGTGGAAAACGGACGCAAAACCCGTCCTGACATCAAGCTCGGCATCTGCGGCGAACACGGCGGAGAACCGAGCAGCGTGAAATTCTGCCATCGAATCGGCCTGGCCTACGTCAGTTGCTCGCCTTTCCGGGTGCCCATCGCCCGGCTGGCAGCGGCCCAGGCGGCCATCGAGGAAAAAAAAGCTCTGGCCAAAAAAACGGCCAAACCAACTCCCAAGAAACGGAAGTAATACTTCTCTGGAATTCTGGTTTTTCTAATACATCGGCCGCTCAGCAATGAGCGGCCTTTTTCTTTTCGACTGAGCAGGTCTGTGAACCGCACCGCGTTGCAAAACGAATATTCAGAACATCCATCGCCTCGCCATTACAAACATTACAAACTGCTGAAGTGGAGCTTCACAAAAATCCCCGTCAGGCCCGCGCATGCCTCTCCGAGACCAAGCGTAGCGGGTTGCCCTGACAAGTCCCTGTTCCTCGTCCGATGGTTTCAAATAGAATATCGATTTGGACAACCAATCGTTCTTCGTTCAGGATCAACTCATCCTGACTTATGAATCTCGCATCCCGATTTTCCACGCTGGTGCCAGTAGTTTTTTCCATCTGCATTTTTGGCTGTCAACACACGCCGCCTTCACGGAACGAAATGCTGATCTACAATCATGGCCCCATGCATGCGGAAGGAGCTCTTTTGAAAGTCCCGTTGAACCCGAAAAATCGAGGGAAAAAATGGGAGCTTCGATCCGGGGACGGCACCCGCCTCGCCGTCCAGCAGGTGGGACCGTCCGAAGGAATCTGTTTCCTTCCAGTCCTGCCTTCCGGACATGTCAAAAAATTTCAACTACGTCCGGCCAACCCGACCCGTGAAGCAGCCATGAAGGCTGAGGCGACCCCCGCCTCGGTGAAGTTCACGCACAACGGCAAGGAAATTGCCAGTTACCAGATTGACTCACGCGATCAAGCGGCTCGGCAGGGAGCGGGTCCGGATTTTTTCCGGGGGGGGTATCTGCACCCGGTCTTTACGCCGGACGGGAATTTTGTCACGGATGATTACGCAACAAACCACATGCATCATCACGGCATATGGACGGCTTGGACAAAAACCGCGTTTGAAGGACGAACTCCGGATTTTTGGAACATGGGACAAAAAAAAGCGCGGGTCGAACACTTGAAGCTGATCGAAACCTGGAATGGTGAGGTGAGCTCCGGACTGAGGGCGCTGCTGTTTTATGAAGATCTGAAAGCCTTACCACCCAAAACGGTGCTGCACGAAGAGTGGAGATTGGAATTCCTGAACAGCCACACCGAAAGCACGCCGTATCACCTGTTCGATCTCACCCTTTCCCAGACCAACGTCTCCGGTTCTCCGCTCGAGCTTCCCACCTATCATTATGGAGGACTTGGATTTCGTGGTCATGCCCAGATCCAGGGAAAAAACCCGTGGCTGATCCTGACTTCCGAAGGAATCACCGACCGGATCAAGGCCAACGAAAGCCGGGGAAACTGGTGCGACTTGAGCGGGTTGGTGGACGGCAAAATCTCGGGAGTGACCATCTTTTGTCACCCGGGAAACTTCCGCGCTCCCCAACCGATGCGGGTGAATCCCACCGAACCATTTTTTTGTTATGCTCCTCAGCAGATGGGTTTGTTTCAAATTCCGCCCGGCGGAACTTACACCGCCAGATACCGCTTTCTCATTCATGACGGACCAATCTCCAGAGAACAGGCGGACCGTGTTTTTCTCGGTTTCAGCGACACTCTATTTCCGAAAAAAACTGCGGATGCAGGAAATCACATGCGTTAACTGTTCCCGGGTGAGCTCGGGATACATGGGCAATGGAAGGACGGTTTCAGAAATCTTTTCCGCCACTGGAAACTGTCCCCTACTCCATCCTTTGTCCTCATACACTTTTTGCAGGTGCAGTGGCTGGGGATAATAAATCAAACAGGGAACACCCCGCTCCGTGAGATGGCGGTGCAATTCATCCCGTTGATTTGAAAGCACGGCGTAAACGTGGAAGATGTGAGAATTTCCTTCACGGACCACTGGAAGACTCAGCGGAAGATCTTTCAGACCTTCATCGTAGATTGAGGCAATTTCCGCCCGGCGATGGTTCCATTTTTCCAGGTGCGGAAGTTTCACCCGCAGCATGGCCGCCTGGATTTCGTCCAAGCGGGAATTCACTCCGTGCAGATCGTGAAAATAACGTTTCTCGATTCCATGAACCCGGAGCATGCGGAGCTTTTTCGCCATTTTTTCGTCACTGGTGACCACCATTCCGCCGTCGCCCGCCGCACCGAGATTCTTCGTCGGATAAAAACTGAAACAACCAAAGACTCCGACACTGCCCAGCCGCCTGCCACGATGGACGGCACCGATCGACTGAGCGCAATCCTCCACCAGGTGCAGGCGGCGAGTTTCACAAATCTTTTCCAGGGCATCCAGCGGTGCCGCCTGCCCGAACAGATGAACCGGCAGAATGGCCCTGGTGTTCGATGTCACCGAACCTTCAACCTGGATTGGATCAATGCAGAACGTTTCCGGATCAATGTCGGCAAAAACAATTTTTGCACCGCATTGATGGATCGATTCCGCCGGGGCGATGTAGGTGAACGGCGTGGTGATGACTTCGTCGCCCGGACCGATGTCGAGCGCCTTCAACGCCAGCGTGAGGGCATCGCTGCCTGAATTCACCCCGATCGCGTGTGTGGAACCGACATATCCAGCGATCTCCCTTTCAAACGCGGCGACCTCCGGCCCGAGAATAAAGTGACCGCTAGTGAGGACCCGGGCAGCAGCCTCGAGCAGATGACTGTGCAACGGCGCAATTTGCGCCGTCATGTTCAAGAAAGGAACTGTCATTTGAGAATGCGACGTGCGCCCAGATAATACCGCTGATAATAAGTTTCGTTGATCGAGGAAATGATCACCCCTTTAGACGTGCTCGCATGAAAAAAACGGGTGGCATCCAGCGCAATGCCGACATGCGAAGCACCGGAACCGTCAATGTTGAAAAAAACCAGGTCTCCTGGACGGAGCGATGACTTGGATATCGATTGGCCGGTCTTGAACTGAAGTTTGGTGGTCCTGGGAAGCGGGTATTTTGCAACCGCTTGATAGACCTCCAAGACCATGCCGGAACAATCCGTGCCGGACCGGCTTCGACCTCCGTAACGGTAGGGAGAACCGAGCCATTTATCAGCCTCTTTTTTCCAAATCGTGACCGGAATCGGATCGTTCTTGGTGGCAGATCGGGGGGCCACCGAAGTCACTGATTTGCCGGATGGCCGAGCTGTGGAACATCCAACGAGAACGAGCCCTATGATCAAAAAGATTGCCAGAACCTCTGACAGTTTAAACGCGGTGGCTTTTGCAGTTTGAGAATTTGGACATTTCAAGCAGCTCAGAAACTAAACCGCCCAAGGCTCTTGGCTAGTTTAATTTTGACCTCGAAAGCTCGGCTTTGGCCTCCGGCATCCAACCCCGCAATTGCTCGATACGTTTTTCATCCATGGGATGTGTGCGCAAAAACGCAGGAGTCCCGGATTTCCCAGACTGTTTGTTAAAATCCGAAAAACGCTGCCAGAAATCGACCGCCGCCTCAGGATTGTAACCAGCCCGTGCCATGTAGCGAAGCCCGATGCGATCAGCTTCTGACTCCTGAAAGCGGCTGTGAGGCAAAGAATAACCCACCTGGCTTCCGACACCGTAAAGCGCGGCGACAGCAGCCTGGGTTAACGGTTGAGCGTTGGCTGAAAGAGCGCCAACCACCTGGCCGCCGGTCTGCAAGGCCATGGCATGGCTCATCCGTTCAGCTCCGTGATGTAGCGAAGCGTGTGCGACTTCGTGCCCGATCACCGTGGCCAGCCCTTCCTCGGTTTTTGTGATCGGCAGGATTCCGGTGTAAACACCCACTTTTCCACCCGGAAGACAAAAGGCATTTGCTTCCTTGCTGTCAAAAACCACAAATTCCCATTGGGCACCCGGAAGGTTGGCGACTGCGGCGATCCGCTTTCCGACCTTTTGCACCAGGGCGTTTGCCGCGGCGTCCCTGCTGATGGGAATCTCCTTCTTCATGGCGTCGAAGCTCGCAAGACCGAGCTGCATCTCCTGTGATTCCGACACCAGACTGAGCTGTCTCCGCCCGGTCTCCGAGTTGGTGGTGCATCCGATCAGAAGACTAATGACCAGAGTGCAGCTTCCCATGTGAATCGCCAATCGTATCATAATATCCCTTTTGAAAAATTAAGTCCTGTGAACTGCACCATACGCCAATCATTCCCATTTTCAAACGGATCTCTTACGCGGGCCAACCTTCCGGGTGCGAATAAAGTCGGGTGAGCTGAGGTGCGGAGTTCCGGCTTTAGCCGGTGGAACTGGAATGGACAAAGGCATCTAAGGTAACAAGTCGAGTGGCTGGCATAAGCTTTGCCGCCTGAAGGCGGAACTCCGTACACGGGAACGTTCCCGTTCCCATCCATCTCACCCACTTCCAATCGAAACCCAACCTCCCGGTCCCGGCAAATTTTTCAGACAAGCAGTGTTGCCAACAACCGATCAGCTTCTATGGTTTTGGTGATGCACGTCTCACTCGCCTATGGCCGCGGCCAACTTTCCATTCGATTTCCAGAGGGCAGGACCACCGTTATCGAGCCTGCGCATCAGCCGGGGTTGACTGACGAAAAATCGGCGGTCATCGCCGCGCTTGAAAGGCCGGTTTCCAGCGCCCCGTTGAAAAAATGGATTCAACCTGGATCACGCGTCTGTATTGTCTTCACCGACATCACCCGCGCCACCCCCAATCACAAATTAATTCCATGGCTTCTCGAATTCCTGAGCGAGGTTCCTGACAACCAGATCACCCTGCTCAACGCGCTTGGCACTCATCGGCCCAATACCCGCGAAGAACTTGAGAATCTACTCACTCCGGCTGTTGTGAGCCGTTACCGTGTTCTCAATCATGAACCGGAAAATCATGGTGAACTTCGTCAGGTTGGAACGACGAGGGATGGCACTCCTGCGCTTTTAAACCGTCATTTGATCGAGGCCGATGTGAGGATCATCACCGGGTTTATCGAGCCCCATTTTTTCGCCGGATTCAGCGGCGGAGTGAAGGGGATCATGCCGGGTGTGGCCGGCTTGGAAACCGTGGTAAGCAATCACGGGGCGGCGAACATCGGCCACCCGTCGGCAACATTCGGAATCACGCGCGGAAATCCGTTGTGGGAAGAGCTGCGGGACATTGCGCTGCTTGCAGGCCCGAGTTTTCTTTTGAACGTCACCCTGAATGAACGGCGTGAGATCACGGGGGTTTTCGCGGGAGACATCATCGAAGCGCACCGTGTTGGGTGCGAATTCGTCCGCCGCTCGGCGATGCAGAAGGTCAAAGAGCCGTTCGATGTCGTGGTCAGTACGAACAGCGGTTATCCCCTCGATCAAAACCTCTATCAAGGGGTGAAAGGAATGAGCGCTGGGGTTCGGATATTAAAGCCCGGTGGAACCTTGATCCTGGCTTGTGAATGCATTGAGGGACTTCCTGCCAATTCACCCATGGATCAGTTTTTTCAAATGGTCCGCTCGCCGGAAGAGATTCTAGCCATGCTGGCGACTCCAGGCTTTCGTCGGCCCGAACAATGGCAGGCGCAAATCCAGGCGCTCATTCAAAAACGGGCCGAAGTTCACCTCTACAGTTCCCTCCCTGAAGATCTGGTGCGGCGCGCGCTGTTGAACCACTGCCCCGACATCTCGGAGCTGATCCATGGCAAACTTTCAGAAGCCGGGCATGAAGCAAGAGTGGCGGTCCTGCCGCAAGGGCCGTTGACCATTCCCTATCTTGGCTGATCCTTCTCTGGAGAAGGTTTTAGGTAAATCACGCGTTTGAAATAGGTGGCCCAAAACACAAGAATCAACGGACGTATTGATTTGGATTGTGAAGGCATCATCCAGCTCTTTTGATCGTTTCTCCTTTACCTGGCAACAGGATTCATGTTTTTAAGCGCTCCCGATGCCTGTCAAAGTCCAAACCCGGAAAGCCTTGCTCGTAAGCACCAATTTTATCGGCCTCCTGGTCCTGATCGAGGTGGCGGCATCGTTCGGCCCGTTGGATCTCAACCGGCTCGGCATTCGGCCGCGTTCGATCGAAGGACTAGTTGGAATCTTTTTTGCCCCATTGCTCCATGCAGACATCCGTCACTTGGCGGCGAATGCACTGCCGCTCTGGATTCTGGTCACGCTTCTTTTTGCCCATCAAAAGTACCGGCCAACCAGAACATTTTCCTGGATCTGGATCGGGAGCGGCGCGGGAACCTGGTTGATCGGGCGAAACGTCGGCAATGCTGTACATATTGGTGCCAGTGCATTGATCTTCGGCATCACCACCTATCTGCTTCTGTCAGGAATTTTGATGCGTTCGTGGCGCTCCTTCTTCATCGCCCTCGCGGTTTTTATCTGTTTCGGCGGAATTTTCTACGGATTGATCCCTCAAAACGGCATGGTCTCCTGGGAGGGCCACCTCTCTGGCGCCTTGGCGGGTTTATACATTGCCTGGCGGACTCATTGAGCATAAAACGTTTTTGAATCTTTATGGTCCAAGTGTTCCGGGCGAGGTTTCTGATTCAAAAAGCTCTTGTTCATGAGAAAGTCCACGATGGCCAGGGCGGAGGCACCAATCCCGCATGGATCTGTGACCACAGACGCTTTTTATTCTGAAAACATGCCCGAATAACGACCTACCGACCTAACCTATTTATGAAACGACTCCTCATCCCTTGCTTGATCACTTCACTTTGCCTCCTGACAGCCTGCCAAAAAAAGGAAGAGACAGCCCAAGCTGGGCCGGGCAAAAAGGCCAACCTCAACACGGCAACCAATTCCACGCCAGCTGACTTGGCTGGAAGCTGGACCGGAACCATCGAACTAGATGAGAAAAAGAAAATCGCGCTCCGGGTGGTGATGCACTTCACCCCGAATGCCGACCAGGGATTGACCGGAAAAATTGACAGCCCGGATCAGGGCGCCAAAGACATCCCGATGACTTCCGTCCTTTTCAACGCCGGAGCGCTCCAGGTTGAAAGCGAAGGCATTGCGGCCACTTACATCGGCCGCCTGGGACTGGACAAGAACGAAATTACCGGTCACTGGAACCAGGGTGGAAAAGGTTTCCCCGTCACATTTAAGAAGGGGGCACCCAAAGACATGGCACCAGGCTCCGTCAGTTACAAAGGCGGCCCCGGCGATTCGAAGGCCGTCGGTTACTGGCTCGGAACACTCGACCTGGGTGAAAACAAACTCCGGCTAGCCCTTCGAATCGGAAAAAACCAGGATAAAAAACTTCTGGCTTACATGGACAGCCTGGACCAGGGCGCGCGCGACCTTCCGGCAGGCGAGGTGAAGATTGACGGGGATTCCATCTCACTCGCATGGCCTCTCCTCAATGCCAAATACAAGGCTGAGGTCGGCAAAGCTGGAAATGAAATTTCCGGAACCTGGACCCAGATGGGAAAATCCAACCCGCTGAAGATGCAACGCACGGCTGAAAACGCCAATTCCATGGTCAAGGATCTCTCGTTCAAGCCCGCGCCGGACGATGTAACAGGCTTGTGGGAGGGAGTTTTGGAAGAAGAAAAACTGGGGCTCCGTCTGCGGCTTGGAATCAAGATTGGAAAAGATCCCAAAGGAGAATATTCGGGTTCCATGGACAGCCTGGATCAGGGAGTCAAAGATCTTCCGATTTCCACGATCAGTTTTGCCAAACCAGACGTTAAACTGGAATGGAAAGGTTTGAAGGCAAGTTTTGAAGGAACCTTGCAGCCTGACGGAAAGACCTTGGATGGAAATTTCGTGCAGGCCGGCCGCACCTTTCCATTAAAGTTGGTGCAGGCGGAAGCGCCCAACCAGAACTAAGTTTATACATTATCCCGGAGATTTGTTGCCGGGAAAGTAGAGAGCGGTTGTGCGGTGCATCCCTGACGCTCTTCTGCACCGGCTTGGAATGAACGACCGAAACTCAGAATCCCGCAGGTTGTTGCAACTTGCGGGAAGTTAATGGTGTCACCCATTCATTGTTATGAACAAATCCGCGATTTTCAGTCTTTCGATTCTTGCGAACGTAGGACTGGCTGCTGGTCTGGCCTATGTCTCAACCCGCAAACCCGCGCCACAACAGGCACCCGCCGCCGTGGCACAGCATGTTGAGACCGGTGCCATCGTTCGCCCCGCTCGAAACTTGACGCCGTCGGGCAAGAGAAGCCTGGACCAAGCTCGAGCCTCGCAGTTTAGCTGGCGTCAGGTGGAGACCGATGATTATAAAAAATATGTCGCCAATCTCCGGGCCATCGAATGCCCCGAGGAAACCATCCGCGACATTATCATTGCCGACGTCAATAAAGCGTTTCTGAACCGGCAACGAGCCAAGGCAGAACCGTATAAGTTTTGGAAAGCCAGCAAAAATTTTGGCAATGTCAACCCGGAAAAAGTCCAAGAACTGCTCGATTTGGCAAAAGAGAAAAAGGCTTTGCTCAAGGATCTCCTCGGTGTTGATGTCGGTCTTCCAAGCCTGGCCATGGAAAACATGGATCCGATGAATGAAATGCTCAGCTTTCTTCCCCAGGAAAAACAGAACAGGCTGACAGAGCTGGAGGCGGAATTTGGAGTCAAACAGATGAAGACCATGAGTAGTGAAAAGGGCCGTTCTGGCAAGGAAACCGTCGAACTTTACAAATCCCTCCAGGAAGAAAAACGGGCCGAAATGGCAAAAATCCTCACTCCGCAGGAACTCGAGGAGTATGATCTCAGGATGTCCCCCACTTCCCACAGTCTGCGTTCAAGCCTGGGCGAGTTTGAAACCAGCGAACAGGAATTCCGCGACCTTTTCAAAATTCGCAAGAAGTTCGATGACCAGTCCATGCAGCTAGCTTCGACCGGGGAATCGGTGGACCGGGACCAGCGCAAGCTGGCCCAACTGGAAATGAACAACGAGATCAAACAGACCATGGGCGAGGAACGTTACAACCAGTTCCAGCACGAAAAGGAATGGTCCCAAAGCAGCCTGAGAAAACTGTCCGAGGAGTTCAAAGTTCCAAAAGATAACGTCCTTCAAGCCTTCGACATCCGCAAGGAAACCCAGGAGGAAGCCTTGAAAATCCGGACGGATCAAAATCTGACCGACGAACAAAAAAAGGCTTCGCTGGACCAGCTCCGGAATATTTCGGAAGAGTCGTGGAAAAAAGTCCTCGGTGCGGAAGCTTTTGATGCTTATTCAAAAAAGTCATCGCCGTGGTTTGAGGAGGTCAGTCCCAGAAAACCACGCAGAGAAAGGTCGGCCGGACCCCAAACCGACGCCATCCAGCTTAATTTTTAACCGTAGCGCCTTCCTCGGACCGCGCCTGTGTCCCCGAGACCAGGCGCAGGCAAGGCATGCACGGTATCGTTGAAATTTTACAGTCCTCCATGATCCGGCTGAAAATTCCGTAATCATCCCAAGTTTCTGACGAAAACCACTCGTTTTAAATCCATTCCTGATCTTGCCCGGCTGTTTCAAGATCCCTGACTTCTCCCCTCCATCCGATGGAGGAGGGTCGGGGAGAGGAGGCTCGTTTTTGTTGGTTGCCCCTCTCCTCGGTCCTCTCCCCCGCGTTCCTCGCGGGGGAGAGGATCAGACATCCTGACCCCAGCCTTCCAACCGGGGTCAGGATGTCTGAGGATGGGGATCTTGAAACACCCCTGCTGATCTTCCCCGGCAAAAAAATGTTCACTTGTAATTTTGCCGTTTTATCGGCAAATCTTCGCGCTCATAAATAAAATATGTCTAAAAAAGCGCTGATCACCGGCATCACCGGACAGGATGGATCTTATTTGGCGGAGTTGCTCCTTTCCAAGGGTTACGAGGTCCATGGCATCATCCGTCGCGCAAGTTCCTTTAACACCGGACGTCTCGACCCGATTTACGCCGATCCTCATACCCAGAAAAACCGGCTTTTCCTTCACTATGGGGATCTCAGTGATGCCAGCGGTTTGTCGCGGCTGATTGGTAAAATCAATCCAGAAGAGGTTTACAATCTGGCGGCTCAAAGTCATGTGCGGGTAAGTTTTGACGCTCCCGAATATACCACCGACATCACCGCCACAGGTGCCATCCGACTGCTCGAGGCTATTCGCGAAACCGGCATCCGACCCCGGTTCTATCAAGCCTCGTCCAGCGAGATGTACGGCTTGGTGCAACACGTGCCCCAGACTGAAAACACCCCATTCTATCCCCGGAGTCCGTATGGTTGCGCCAAGGTTTACGCCTACTGGATCACGGTCAATTACCGTGAATCCTATTCCATGCACGCCAGCAACGGGATTCTTTTTAATCACGAATCCCCGCGGCGCGGAGAAACTTTTGTCACCCGGAAAATAACCAGGGCCGTGGCCCACATCCTGGCCGGGCTCCAGCACAAACTTTATCTCGGCAATCTCGACGCCAAACGCGACTGGGGTTACGCCAAAGAATATGTCGAAGCCATGTGGCTGATCCTGCAACAGGACAAGCCGGACGACTACGTCATAGCCACCAACGAAACCCACACCATCCGCGAATTCCTCGCCGTGGCTTTTGGACATGTTGGGCTGGACTGGACGAAATACGTGGAAATCGACCCGGTTTATTATCGTCCCGCAGAAGTCGATCTTTTGATCGGAGATTACAGCAAAGCCAAAAAAATCCTCGGTTGGGAACCAAAAACGAGGTTCTCCGACCTGGCCCGGCTGATGGTCGATGCTGACGTCGCCTTGTTAAAAGCCCACCGCGAAGGCAAAACCAGGATGGTCAACTAACTGAGACGCGGCTGGCAGCGTCGCCGCCCGCCAGAAAGTCGGCCGCATCACAAGCAGACCTCAGGAAAATCTTGAAAATGGGCTGAGGGGAGTCGCAAGTTCAATTCCCGCAGAATCGCTGGAACTCAGCGGGCGGCACTGTGGGCCGAAAACTCACCCCCGAGATTCAATCCTTTATTCGGGTGCGCTGGCCATCAAAAAATCGTGACCTCTCAAGTTTAGAATCCTGTTCATCCTGTCCTCTGCTCACAGGAGAAGGCATGGCGACAGGATTAACAGGATGGACAGGATGAACGAACCGAACTTTCCCACGAGTACTGAGTCGTTGCGCCTGCGCCGGCCATCAAGTAATCGTGACTTCTGCGAGAATTGGACATGCGAATCTTTTTTGCCACACTTGGAGCTTTTCCTGAGGTCTGCACAAGGGAGGTTGATAAAACAAAACTCCCTGCGTCTGTGTTTTGCGCCGATAAATCTTATCGATGGGCCTGGCCGATTTTTAAGGGCTGCCTCCTGAGATATCGGCGGGGGCTGAAAATCTGAAATTCGGAACATCCGAAGGTTTAAAGAGGTCGGAAACCGCTCCCTGAACCACAACTCTTCCGTGATTCAACACCAATACTTCATCACAGATCCTGGCCATTTCACCGGGCTCATGGCTGACGTAGAGCATCGGCGTCGAAAACTCATCTCTTATCTTCAGCAAAAACTCCATCCCGCGATCTTTCAAACCGTGATCCAGATTGCGCAGCGGTTCATCGAGCAAAAGGATCTTCGGTGAACTCATCAGTGCCCGGCCCACGGCCACCCTCTGCCGTTCCCCACCCGAGAGTGACGAAGGCATCCGGCCCAGCAATTTTTCCAGTTCGAGAACAGAAAGTATCTGTGCCCAAAGATTTTCATCCGTCTGTTTTCCATCCGTGCCGTACCGCAGGTTTTTTTCCACATTCATGTGTGGAAACAAAGCCAGATCCTGAGGAACATAACCTGTTCCGCGTTTTTCCGGCGGAAGAAAAAAACGCTGCGCCGAGTCGCTAAACATCGTTTTCCCGAGTTGAACAGTCCCCCTCGCTGGCCGCCGCAATCCGGCGACTATTTCCAGCAATGAAGTTTTGCCCGACCCCGACGGTCCAAAAATTCCGGTGACCCTTTTTGGAAAAACCGCTTGAGGGATCTGGAGGCAAAACCCGCCAATCTTCAGCTCGACCTGATGGAACAAGAGCTGGTTCATGGTTTTGCGGGTCGCAGAAACCGTTCTCCGCACCAAAGCGCGACGAAAGAGATTCCGATGGAAACCATCATCAGAACCAATGCCGCTTCGTCCTGCCCCAACTGGATCAGGTTGTAAATGGAGACGGAAATGGTCGCAGTTTTACCCGTGATGGCTCCGGCGATCAAAATGGTCGCACCAAACTCACCCAAAGCCCTGGCAAAAGCCAGGATGCATCCGCCAATGATGCCGCGTCGTGCCAGTGGTAGTGATATGGTCCTGAAAACCTTGAAGGGACCCGATCCCATGGTGCGGGCCACCTGTTCCAGCCTGAAATCCACTTCCTCAAATGCCGCCCTCGCGGTTCTCACCAGAAGAGGAAACGACATTACCGCCAGCGCTAGTAATACTGCTTTCCAGGTGAAAACAATTTCCAGCGCGAGGTTTTCCTCGAGAATTTTTCCGACAGGGCCGCGTCGCCCGAAAACTTTCAGCAGAATCAATCCTGTCGCCACTGGAGGAATGACCAGCGGAAGCGAGACCATGGTTTCCACCAAACTTTTACCCGGCCAGTTTCGTCGAGCGAGCAGCCACGCAAGTCCGACGCCAAAGGGCAGTATGATGGCCGTGCTCAAAGCGGCGATCCAGATGGTGAAAAACACGACATTCCATTCCTCCATTCCAAATTTCATCGCTTGGGCAGAAAACCAAATTTTTTGAAAATCGCCATCCCCTGATCCGAGGTTTTAGAGGTCTCAATTTTCAGGGAATTCGTGAGGCTGGCCGCAGCAAAGAGCGGCAAATCAGCCGAAAAACCATCTCTCAACTTCCGCATGATGATAAACAATCGTGGGCAAAGCATACTTCTATCGCAGCGTGAAACTTGTAGGCCGAGTAAAATTGAACCATGAACAGGTGTCAAAGGTTGGTTCTGTAAGCGGCAATCCCAGCGGATGCTTGCGGGTAAGAAATTGGAGCCGCTCGAATACGAGTTGAAGGCAGGAAGCTCGCCAGCGGAAGGATCGTCGGTTTCAACTTTTTTGTTCGCGGCATTTTGGGCATCATCCGCCCAACCTAAATCCGACCGAACAACCCTGCCTCTACATTTCGCCAGGAGAACACATTTAGAGTGAGGACTTCCACCTTCACCGATTCAGTTCGCTCACAGGCGCACCGCTGCGGGTCACGGACGTCACAGACCCGCGC
>Ga0163152_10004104_pt1 | contig 18370 bp, 15 predicted proteins | sample OliLakLV19MP8IB2_FD_148635 | JGI IMG/M metagenome (GOLD analysis project Ga0163152, IMG submission 148635) | Freshwater microbial mat bacterial communities from Lake Vanda, McMurdo Dry Valleys, Antarctica - Oligotrophic Lake LV.19.MP8.IB-2 | ecosystem: Environmental > Aquatic > Freshwater >...
GCTACTGACCAGGCCTGCAAGGGGTGCCGAGTTCGTGTCGACTTCAACGATATAGGTGTTGGCAGGGAGATCATCGAAGCGGTAGTAACCGCCACCCGCGGTGTTCGTGGTGCGGAAGATTGGCCCGTCTGCTGTACCGTCGTTGTTGGCATCCACAAACAGATTGACGGTTACGCCGTCGATGCCCACTTCCGCGCCGTTGATGGTGCCGCTGTTGTCGGTGTCGTTCCAGACGCGGTTGCCGAGGTCAAATGTGAACTGGAAACCAAAGTCGAACGTATGATCGTTGCTACCGGGAATACCGGTCGTGAAATCAAAGATTGCATCGTTGACAATCAGGGTGCCATCGGAATCGCGAATGTCGCTACCCACGCCGCTGGCGACATCGGCCGTGGTCAATCGCCGACCGACGATTTCCGCCTGTTGGGCCCCACCAGCCGCGTTCTGGATGCGAAGCGTGAAGTCCTGTCCCGGTTGCAGTTGGGGCAGGCCGAAGCGTCGGCTGCCCGTCGTCGTGCCTGATGCTGAACTGAAGTAGTAATTACCGTTCGAATCGGTTGTGGCCGAGTCAATGACCCCGCCGACATTGTCGAGTAAATCGATAACGACATTCTCGATGCCTTCCTCGCCGGCATCCTGAACACCGTTGCCATTACGATCGAGCCAAACGCGGTCACCGATTTCGAGCGGGGCCTGTGAAGTTAACGCAATCAGATCTCCGAGGCCGTTGGCTTTACTAAAAGTCGCTTCGAACGGAAGCGGGTTATTGACGTTCTGATAGATCTCGTAAGCCTTGGTCTCGGCTCCGGTTTGATTGCGGAACCACGAAATTCCGCCGGCCCGGAAGTCAGCACCGGGGTCCATGTTGGTCAGCGCGACATCCGGGAAGCCTGCGAGTTGCAGAATGCCGCCCATCGCCGTTTCGCCGTGGCTGCTGCCGTAGCTGTCCTCGAAGTAATATTCGGCTCCCCCCGGACCGCGATTGTTGCCCTGAGGCCCAGTTCCTTGCCCGCCAGGACCACGAGCGTTGCTCTCCAAAGTCCAGCCTGAATTGAGATCGTTCGGCGTGTTGATGAACGCGCGCAGAATGTCACCGGCAGTAAAGCCTTCGATGCGGGTGCCGCTGCCAGGATTGCTGAGTTGAAAGTAGCCGTTCTGGTCGGCCCCGCGATCGCGGATTCCTAGAACCATGTTCCCGTCGGGGTCGAACGTCAAACCGGAGAGCATCGGCTGCGGCGCAACACCTAATGCGGCAGCGGCGGCCGTCGAGAAGTACGCGGATTCCCATGGTTCCCAAGTGGATGGAAGCGTCCCATCCGGCGCAGGAGCGAAACCGACTGAGGATTGCGAGCGGACGTAATTCAATCGGGCCTGAAAAATGGGTGTGGCCGAGAACGTCAGCGTTACCGGATCGACGCGATAAACAAGGGCCAGCAGTTCGTTCCGATCATCCGTGGTTTCCGCGCTGTAAACCACTCCCACGTAAAGTTGACCGTTGTGATATTCGACTGCAAAGGGCCTCAGGTCGTCCGAGTTAAACGTCCCAGGAGCGATGATGGCCGCATCGGGATTGGTCAATGGAATCGAGACGCGTTGGATCGTCGTATTGTCGAGCACGCCACTCGTCGGAATGCGATAGAGTTGTCGGTCGAACAAGTTCATCGCGAAGATAAACTGGCCATCGTCTGAAACATCCAGCCCACCGAGAGAGGTTTTGCCCACGGCATTCCAGCCGGTGTTGCCATTGTCGGTGTCGTAGTCGTCCTGCAGACCATTGCCATTGCCGTCGACTGTGTCGTGCTGATTGGGCCCGGCCGTGCCGGCACCGAAGATCGCGTTTAGATCGGCATACAAGAGGGGTCCAGGCGGGGCATACGGCGCAGGGGGTAGGGTTGCAGGCACAGGAATTTGGTAGATCGCACCGGTGCCATCCGGCCCGAAGCCGGCGTGCCGCTTGAAGTAAGCGGCCGCGTAAATGTCGCGGCCGAATTGATCCCAGCCGAGGCCCCAGGTCGTGCCAATTTGGTTGGCCGGAATTTGAATTTCGTGTGGCGCTCCGGGCAGGGCATAACCGGGGTTAGACGTTCCCCCGCCCGCCGCGTAAGGGAAGCTCAGCAGAACGGTTTCATTTGGTGTCTGGGTGGCCTGATCGCCGAAGACATATTGGTTCGTGATCAAAAGTGGATTGTTCTCGGAGTAATCGGTCGGGCGAACGATGCCGAGGCTCAAGGTAGCTGCACCCCCGTCGGGCGCAAACTGCACGGTAGAACGAGAGTTCGGTCCGTCCGGGCCCGGGAAGAAGGCCGGCGGCAGACTGCTAAACTCAAAACGATATGGGCCTGCCCCTGTCGGAGTGAACGAGAAACTTCCGTTCGCTAGAGTGGCTGTCGATCCTTCGCTGCCGCCGGCAGTATTGAAGGCCGAGACTGTAATTCCTTCGATGCCACGATCGACGGCCACGGGAATCGTACCTACTCCGACATTCGCGATTGTTGTGGTCAAGTCTCGGGTGCCATTGGAATTGAAATCTTGAAAAACGACTCCGCTGTAGATTCCAGTAGGTGTGAGGCGATGCTCAAGTGTTTCGACCTGTAGCTTACGTCTGCGTTCGGACTGTTTGGTAACAGCTGTTCGTAGTATTTTCTTGGCTATTGTGCGCGCGAGAGAATGCATGAGCACGTGAATTGTCCTCGGAAACAGAACGAAACTAGCAGGCAAGTAGCGTGTGGTGTTCGAACTGCTCGTCCATCAAGTACGAGTGCAGAACTTTGCGAGCCGCCACTCCTTAACTATTTTACCACTCTTATCTGGTTGGCAAGGCGCGAATATCTTATCCATTTTGTTTAATTGCACAAAATCCGAGAAGAATGAAGCGACAAAGCTGCTATGACCTGCCAAAAAGGAAATTGAATGAGCGAGATTGGGGAAGTTCCACAAGCTGGGCGAGAGAGATTGGGCCGAAAGGTTGAGTGTTTCGGTCGATTACTCGAATGTAAGAACCTCGCCGCCAGTAGTCGCGAGGGAGAGCCCGTCGAGTGGCCCGGAGTTGCGAAGAGCGGAAGCTTCGAAACGAGCCAGGAGCGGATCAGCATTAACGATCGCCGATTTGATATATCGCCCGAGTGGCTGAGAACTGAGCGTGAGGGATCCTTGTGAAAGCTCGGATTGAAAGCTCGAATTGAACGCGTCCGCTCCGAATCGGTCAATAATTCCGGCAGTATTCACCGAGTTCCAGTTTGAAATCGCGAATTCGGCGCTAACTGGTTTCGCACCGATCTGAATCCCCTTCTTGGCCGGCAGGCCCGACACGGGGCCAAACATCGGCACGAGTGGCATCATCTCCGTAGGGAGAGTACCTGGCAACTCCGAGGAAGAATCGGGATTCAGGATGGAGTTAATGAACCTCCGGTAAGCAAAGACATTCATGCCGCCACCCATCGAGCCATACTTGGGGGCATTGGCACCCTGGATGAACGTGTTGACCCCAACAATCGTCAAGCCATTGGCGGTCGAGATGAAGCTCGGACCTCCAGAGTCCCCTTGACCCAGCTGAGTTTCGAGGGGCACACTCGGTCCGCCAAGTGGGCCATTTCGAGTGGGGCTGTCAAAATCAAAGCGGAAAACCTCGTTGGTCAGCGGTTGATTCCGATCATCTTGGATGTAAAAAGCATCGACGACGTTCTGGCCCAACCGCTTGACAGTTAGACTGGCATCCGTGTCGTAACCGATTATGCCATCACCAGATCGGCCATAGCCAACCATCGTCACCACCCGGCCGGGAGCGAGATCGAAGTTGCTGATCGCGTAGATCGGCACACCCTCGGGTAAATCCTCGGCCAGGGTCAGAATCGCAAGATCGTCATTGACGGCGGGCCGATTAAATCCGGTGAAATGGGGCTGAATGTCCACTTTCTCAATCGCGATCCGATGAGACTGGTCCTCGCCAAAGTTCAAGATGAAATAGGTTCCGATCGTATTGTCGCGTTGATTGAATTTGCCGTCGTTGTTGAGATCCACCACGTGAGCGGCCGTCAAAACATGCCGGGGTCCAATGGCAGCTGCAGTGCCAATGAAAGAACTCTTATTGGTTGTGACCAAGATGCTACCAACACCCGCGTACTGGGACTCGACCGTGTTCGGATCAACCCGCGAATTTCCCGCTTGATTCAGCGAATACCAGCTATCTTCGCCCTCCAGAACGGTTGCTTGCACATCGACCGATTGTAGGGGCGACGAAACGGAACTTGGCACGTCGCGAGCTTCTAGAAGTTCAACGCGCAAGTATGTACGGACACGGCAGATAGAAGGGCCGAACGTGGAACGACGATTCATGTCGGTTCCTTCGACTGGGCCAGAAGGAGTGGGTATAGGGGTTATTGTACACCGAAGGTCAAGTCCTGCCATCCACAATAACCCCACTTTTAATCTAACCCCGGACCATGGCACAAGGCTCGCAATGGGAAATCGTGATACAGCGGTGGTTTATCCCCGCAACATCTCCCTCGCCGCGTTCCTTCCACATGCCCCCATGACTCCGCCGCCGGGATGAGCCGCTGCGCCGCACATGTAGAGTCCTTTGATCGGCGTGCGGTAGTTGGCATAACCCGCCACCGGCCGCATCGAGAACATGCTCGACATCGACATTGTCCCTTGCATGATGTTGCCGCCGGTCAGGCCATACACGCGTTCCATATCGGCGGGCGTCAGCACCTGGCGATTGATCACGGAACTCTTGAAATTCGGGGCGTACTCGTTCAACACATCGAAGCAACGGTCGGCGAACTTGTCGCGCTCCGTGTCCCAATTGGCGTCCTTCAAGGCGTAGGGGGCATATTGAATGAACATGCTCAGAATGTGCTTGCCCGGCGGGGCAAGCGTGCTGTCGAGCGCCGTCGCCATCGTGCATTCGAGCATCGGGTCGCGCGACCACCGGCCATACTTGGCGTCGTCGTAGGCCCGTTCGATGTAGTCCATGTCCGGGCAAATGTGCATGGTGCCATGATGTTGGGGGCCGACGCCATCGCCCGGCAAGCACTTGAATCGCGGCGGTTCGCTGACGGCGACGTTGATCTTGACCGTCGCTGAGCTGTAGTCGATGCGTTTGATCGCCGCGACAAATTCGGCCGGCAAGTCTTTCTGGTCCATCAATTTCAGGAATGTGACATTCGCATCGGCACAGGAGGCGACTTGGGATGCGTGAAACTCCGTGCCATTCGCGAGGGCCACACCGGTTGCTCGACCATCGCGCGTGATGATCTTGGCCACAGGCGAGTTGACGCGAATCTCCGCGCCATGAGCTTTGGCCGCCGATGCAATGCTGTTCGAAATCATGCCCATGCCGCCGCGAACATAGCCCCAGACTCCTCGCACGCCGTTGCATTCGCCCATCACGTGATGGAACAGGACATAAGCCGTGCCGGGATGGGATGGCGGAGCAAAAGCCCCGATGACCGCGTCGGTGGCAATCGTCGATTTCAGTTGGTCCGATTCGAACCAACGATCCAGAATCGGCCGGGCGGCACCCGTGAGAATCTCGATCGCTTCGGTGGCGACGTGCCGGCCGAGTTTGCGGAACTTCAAGCCGATCTGCCCAAGCTTGATTGTGTCGAGCAAGCCGCCGAACGGATCGGGGGGCGTCTTTTCCAGCAGTGGTTCCAGGAAATCCGCGACACGAGTCAGCATGTCCTCGTACTTCGGATAGGCCTCAGCGTCTTTCTTCGAGAACTTGGCGATCTCGCGATGGGTCATTTCCTTGTCCGGGCCCATCATCAAGTACCGACCATCGGGATAAGGCGTAAAAGAGGAGGGGCTTCGAGGCAACATTTCGAAGCCGTGTTTCTTCAACTCCAGATCGCGAATGATCTCCGGCCGCAACAGGCTATTCACATACGCGGCCGTGGAGACTTTGAAACCTGGCCACAATTCTTCGGTGACGCAAGCTCCGCCGACTAACTCGCGGCGTTCGAGAACTAGAACCTTGCGGCCTGCCTTCGCGAGATAGGCAGCAGTTGTGAGGCCATTGTGGCCACCGCCGATGATGATGGCGTCGTATTTTGTTGGCATCGTATAAGGAGTAAGGAGTGAGGAGTGAGGAGTGAGGAGTGAGGAGTGAGGAGTGAGGAGTGAGGAGTGAGGAGTGAGAAATGGCACCGACTTCTTCACTCCTCACTCTTTTCTTCTCACTTCTTGCGGTTAGGTGAAGGGAGTACCCATTCTCCGGAATGAACTCGCATCGACACCAACATTCGGATTACTTCTTCACATGTATCAAAGAGTTCTTTGGCCACATCCCGCTTGACATAGCCACACTTTACGGCGAACTCGATCCACACCTGAGTTTCAGCGGCCTCGCCTTCCGAATCATTGAGCTTCGCTGCAAATGCAGCCTCGTAGCAGCGTTTTCGCCAAGCTTCAGCAAGATTGGCACAAACAGATCGCGAGGATCGACGAATCTGATCGGTCAGTGAGTAGGTTTCCTCTTTCGGAAATTTACGCGAATGCTCCATGATCTTTCCAGCAACTTCAAATGCCTTCTTGTAAACATCCAGTTGCCAGTGAGATTTTACCATGGGCATCGGCCAAACTCCAAGGGGTCCGATTTACTCCTCACTCCTAACTCCTAACTCCTTACTCCTTACTTCTTCGGCGACGGAATGGTCCACAAAAACAATGTATGCTCCTGCCCGGTGGCGTCCTTGATCGTGATTTCCTTTTCGGGCTTCCAATCGTCGCGCATTAAGAAATCGTGTGACACGACTCGCGAACCGGGCTTGAGCGTCTTCTGCAACATCGGTTGCAATCGCTCATTCACTTCGGGAAACATATAGAGCATCACAACCGTGGCGTCGGCCACGCTGTCGATCTTCAACACATCCCCCTGGCGAAACTCAACCTTGTCCTCCACCTTGGCGTCCTTGGCACCTTGCTTGGATTCCTTGATCCGCTCGGGATCGAGATCCACGCCAACGCCGCGTTTGGCCTTGAAGCTCTTCACGGCCGTGATGACGATTCGGCCATCGCCGCAACCGAGATCGTAAACGACATCTCCTTCCTTCACACCGCCGAGCTTCAGCATCTCATCGACCACGGCGTGGGGAGTCGGAACATACGGCACCTTAATGGTTGACTCGTCTTTCTTCGGAGCAGGTTTCACTTCCTCCTTCTTCGGAGTCGGCTTTGTGTTCTTCTCGAAGGGAACAGGCTTCTCCTTCTTGGGCTCGTCCTTCTTTTTCGGTTCCTCTTTCTTAGCCTCGTCCTTCTTCTTGATCTCGGGCTGCTTGGGCTCGGGAATAATCCAGAGATACAGTCCGTGTTCCTTGCCCTCTTCGTCCTTGACTGTGATTTCCTTTTCCGGTTTCCATTCATCACCCATGTCGAAGTCGTGCGAGACGATGCGCGATCCCGGCTTGAGCGTCTTCATCAAGATCGGCTTGAGTTTCAGGTTCACATCGGGCAGCAGGTACATTGTCACGACCGAAGCTTCCGAAAGGTCGGTCAGCTTCAATACGTCTCCTTCACGAATCTCGATCTTGCCTGAAACGCCGGCCTTTTCCGCGTTTTCCTTGGATAGCTTGACACGTTCCGGGGCCAGTTCGATGCCGACGCCTTTCTTCGCCTTGAACTTCTTGACGGCTGTAATCACGATCCGGCCGTCGCCACACCCGAGATCGTAAACGACGTCCCCTTCCTTAACTCCCGCCAGCTTGAGCATCTCCTCAACCACCTTGTCGGGGGTCGGCACGTAAGGAACATCGAGCCGGACTGCCTTCTTCGGCTCCTCTTTCTTCGGGGTAACCTTCGGTTCTTCCTTCTTTGGTTCTTCCTTTTTCGGAGTAACCTTTGGCTCTTCTTTCTTGGGTGTAACCTTGGGTTCTTCCTTCTTGGGGGTGACCTTCGGTTCTTCCTTCATCGGAGGAACCTTCGGCTCCTCCTTGTTGGGAGTAACCTTCGGCTCTTCCTTCTTGACAACGCCCTTGGGTTCATCCTTGCTGAGATCGAATCGCGAAGTCTTGCCTCCTTCAACTTGGATGACTCGTTCCACGCTGACGGTTTTGCCGTCTTTCACGAAGGTGAAAGCGATCGTGTATTGAGCTTTCTCGCCGATGCGAAAAGGGGGCGTAATCAGCCGGCGTTCAGGACCAGTTTGGCTAACCGGCACGCCATCAACGGCTAGCTTGGCGTCGGCTGGAACAGTCAGATAAATCAAAACCGGCGAAGGTTCTTGAGCCGACGAGAGCGAACCGAGCGTGACAGCCAACAGCAAGGCGGCGAGACTGAAGGGCAAGCCAAGTGAAAATTTGAGCTGGGGAAGGCGAGACACGATAATGCTCCGGGGGTGCGACAGAGGTTGTAAAGCCAGTATAGGACGTTGTTTAGTCGCGTCGTGGCCGAAGTGCCCGTTTCTGTGGAACTCGCTCAATCACGGCCACGTGACACAGGCCCCAGGGCCCATCGCCGACGAGATCGTCGAGGATTTTCGCCCCGGTTCCCCCGTGCTTGACGGCCGTTGACTCCGTGACCTTCAGCTGCGGCGGCAACACTTGCTTGAACGTCTCAAGTGAATGGCGATGGGTGAACAATACCACCGAACGGTCGCGAAGAATCAGTTCTTCAACCAGTTCCTGAGAAACTTTCGTTCGGCAACTCTTCAGGTCGTCGCGGTCTGTGTAGAAGGCAACCGAATCGACGTTGCGAGGGAAGCAGTACATCGGCTCTTCTTTCGCATCGTGCAGCTTGCTCGCGATTTCCGGAATGCCCATAGGCGATCGCAACTCCGCATACCACGGTATGGCAACATAGAATCCGAAGGCGAGAAGTGCGGCCATGCCGCCAACGCCCGATCGTGTCACCAGTGCATTGCTCCACTTCGTGCGAGCGACAAAGTCACCAAGAACTAGGCAAAGGCATGGGAACGCCGGCAAGATGTAGGTTGGCAGTTTGCAGCCGGACATCGAGAAGAAGAAGACACACCACAGCCCTGTCAGCAGAAAGAAACCCTGAGCTGGCGTCCGCGACTCGGCCTTTTCCGTGTCGCCGCTCATCAAATAGCGGGCATAGGCGTATAGAAGCAGGGTGCCGGGTAATAATCCCGCCAGCACGATTGGCATGTAGTACCAGACCGGTTGCAAGTGATCGAATGGCTTGATGAACCGCAGGATGTTGTGTTCCCAGAAGAAGTACTTCAGGAAAATCGGCTCGCGCATGAAGACGGCCGTGTACCACGGGAGATTCACGGCCGCGATGACGGCGAGAAACCCGGCCAGATGTTTGAAACCGATCTTTGTTTTGCTCCCCCTCTCCGTTTCGGAGAGGGGGCCGGCGGGAGAGGTTTTCGGCTGTCGAATCGCAGACCTCTCCCCCCCAACCCCCCTCTCCGAAGCGGAGAGAGGGGAGTAGGACAGTCGCCGCACGAGCCAGATCGGTGGAACGATCAGCAACAGCGGAATAGGCCCCTTCGTCAACACACCCAGCCCGGCGGCAAGTGCCGCGAGATACCACCAGCGGGATAGAAAGCGTTCGCCTCGAACAGCTTCATAAGTTGCAAAGAGCGCAAGTGTGATCCAAAAGGTGAGCAAACCATCCATCAGCAGAATTCTGCCCATGCCTGTAAATCCGGGAGCGACGCTCAGAAACAATGCCCCCCAGAAAGCAGAGCGCTCTCCCAAACTGCGACGGCCAAGAAGATAAACCACAAGGATGGTGGCATGAACCGCCAATGCTGGGACCAGCCGAGCCGGTGCTTCCGCAACGCCAAAGATCGAATAGCTCACCATGACCAGCCAATACAGTAGCGGCGGCTTATCCAGATACGGCTGGCCTTGAAGATGAGGCACGATCCAGTCGCCACGAGCCAGCATCTCGCGAGGAATTTGGGCGTAACGTCCCTCGTCCGGATCGAGCAGACGGAACGAGAGTGTGGGGTAGAGCAGCAAAGCCGGCAGGACGATAAGCAGCAAGAGCGACGGCAAGCGGGCTGTAATCGATGCAGTTTGCTTTCCTGGGAAGAGGACACTGGACCATAGGTAGGGCATCCAGGCAAGAAAATGGCGTGGCCGATCGGTCATTGTCGCTCGTCCTCCGTGACGGTTTGTATGTATCATCGCATAGACAGTGGCTTTCGGTCAACGCCGACTCACCAACTCACCAAGACCGAAACGCCAGCGAGGCCAATTTCTACAGTAATGAGTTAGCCTCGCTAGCGTTTCGGCCTTGAATTCGTATGGTCTCGCTGGCAATCGCTGAACCGAATATACTCACATTCGGGCCGATCCAACTCCGGGCTTCAGAACATGCGTTTTCTCGCGGCACTCTTCACTTTCGTTCTGCTGACCGCACCCGCACGGGCGCAGGTCATTGCCCAGGCGATTGACTATTCCCACGGAACGACAAATCTTCAAGGTGCAGTTGTTTTCGAAACGAGGAACAAGGGCAAGCGGCCATGCGTCCTCTTGGCCCACGAATTGGGGCCACTTCACACGCTCACTCGCAATAAGGCCGTTCAACTCGTTGCGCAAGGGTACATCGTCTTCTGCATGGATTTGTTCGGGAAAGGTGTCACACCGAAGGATGGTGCCGATGCCGTGCAGCGGTTGGGCATCGGCGGAAAAGATCGCACCCTGCGTGTGGCAGCGGCTCGACAAGCGGCTGAGAAACTGCCACAAGTCGATGCGAAGCGGGTTGCCGGCGTGGGCTTTGGCGTTGGTGGCACGGCGTTGCTCGAACACGCCCGTGCTAAAGGGGATCTCGAAGGCATCGTCTGCATTCACGGCGAACTTTGGCCAGGCGACGATGGCAAGAACACGGGGGCTTCAATCCTTGTCATCGCTGGTGCGGACGATCCACGGGTTCCCCGAAATCATGTCACGGCCTTCGAAGACGAAATGCAAAAGGGGGGCGTCGATTGGCAAGTCGTCCGAATCGGCGGCGTGGCCGGCGACTTCACCAATCCCCAGGCCGGCCGCGATCTCAAAGTTGGACGGGCCTACGACCCCGACGTCGATCAACGGGCGAACGATCTCATCCGTACTTTTCTGACCGAAATGTTCGCAGTGCCGGTAAAGGCCGTTGCGCCTCCAAAGAAACTGGCACCCAAGGGCTTTCCGGAAAAGGTACTGAAAGTGCTCGCCTACTTGGATGAACATGGCGAGGCGATGGACAATTTCGAAGGTGGCCGAACTTTCGGAAATTTCGAGAAGCGGCTTCCTCAGACGAGTGACAAAGGCCAACGCATCAGATATCGCGAGTGGGACGTGAACCCACTTCGTGCCGGAGTCAATCGCGGTGCGGAACGTCTCGTCACCGGTTCCGATGGCAGCGCTCACTACACCGTCGACCATTACGCCACCTTCAAGAAGATCCGCTGATCGGGAGAATCCGTGACGATCGTTCGCATTGATGCTCGCAAACTCAAAGACTCGGCAAGCCTGCATTCAGTGATGGCCGAGGCATTCGGCTTCGCAGCCATCTATGGGAATAATCTCGACGCCCTCATCGATTGTCTCACGCACCTCGACGATCCCAAGGCGGGCATGAGCCGAGTCCAGGTATTACCGGGAAATTTGTTGCTGCTGGCTATCGAAGAGGCAGGCGACCTCAAAAAAGGGCAGATGGAACAACTCAATTCACTCAACGATGTCGTTGCATTTGTAAACTGGCGGCGACTGGAGAACAATCAACCGCCGGTGCTGGCTTTGGCCTATGAACGCTAATGGCACGGTATTTTGTTTGTCCATCTCTAGCGATCCCGTATACGACTTTGAACGTGTTCGTAGGAAAGAGCGATGATGTTTGAGACTCCACGCCGTGCTCTCGGGTGGCTGATCGTGATCTCCACAGGGCTGCGGTTGGTCTGGGGTGCCGTGCTGGGAGTTGGAAACGACGAGGCATATCACTCCCTGTTTGTCGTCCATCCCGATTGGAGTTACTTCGATCACCCGCCAATGACCATGTGGGTCGAGCAGGTCGGTGTATTTCTCGCGGGCGGGATCACTCCACTCACATTGCGGCTCGGATTCATCCTGATGTTCGCCGGCTCGACATGGGTGCTGTTCAAATGGACGGCCCGTTGGCACGGCGAGTGGGCCGGGTTCTACGCCGCCTTCGCATTGAATATCACCGCTTACTACACTGCCGCGGCCGGAGCGTTTGCTCTTCCAGATGGCCCACTGCTTTTCTTTTCGCTGCTCACCTTGTGGGCTCTCTCGGATGCACTCATTACTCGGCCGGGCCAAGTGCTGCCTTGGGTTTGGGTCGGTCTCGCCTGGGGCGGGGCCATGCTGAGTAAATATCACGCGGCGTTTCTTCCAGCGGCTGCTTTTCTCTACGTCCTCGTCACTCCGGCTACACGGCGGTGCCTGCGGACTCCTGGCCCTTATTTGGCAATCATCTTGGGAATCGCAGCGTTCTCGCCCGTCCTCATCTGGAATGTCCAGAACGATTGGGTGTCGTTCACCTTTCAGGCGAACCGTGCGGTCGGCTGGCAATTCAAACCCGAGTCTTTGGCCCGCACCATTGGCGGCCAGGCACTCTACCTGTTCCCATGGATTTGGGTGGCACTGCTGCTCGTACTTGTTGCACAGGTCAAGATCGGGCGACAAAGTGCTGGAATCGAACGACTGATGTCAATCCAGTCGGCCGTGCCGCTGGCGTTTTTCCTGGCCATTTCGTGCGTGCGAACGAATCTACCACACTGGTCGCTCGTCGGATTCGTTCCGATGTTTCCGGCCCTGGGTGCCAAGTGGGCCCAGCAAATGCAGACCAGCCCGACACAGATGCGCCGCAAGCTGGTTTTCGGAGTGACGATTACGATCGTTGGTGCGATTCTCGCAGCGGGCCAGACGAGGCTGGGGATCATTCCGCTGAAAAAAGATCCGACCTGGGACATGAGCGGATGGCCATCGGTCACCCGCGAACTGGAATCCCGCGGCCTGGTCGGCAAACCGAACACCTTTTTCTTCACCAGCCGTTGGTTCACGAGCGGCCACCTGGCATTCGAGATTGGCAACCGAAGCCCGGTCTTGTGTTACAACCCTGGTGACGCTCACTCGTTTGCCGACTGGAGCCAGCCTGAAGACTGGGTCGGCAAAGATGGAATTCTAGTGTCCCTGGATGATCGGATACACGAGGCGGAAATGTATGCTCCGTTCTTCCGGCGCGTCGAGTTGATTGCTGAATTTCCCATGACCCGAAATGGGATCCCCTTTCGAACTGTCAGGGTCTATCGCTGCTTCGAGCAGTTGCTTCCGTTCCCGTTCAAGCGGGTGCGGCCTGGAAGCTGAGTACATTCGTAGCGGGCACGTCTTTCCCGATGAAGCGTCCCGAGGCTCAAGAAGTTCGAATCGGTGTTAAAAAATGAGCGAAGCACGACAACGTGATTCGCTCATTTCGTCTCTGAAATGCTGTTGGACTAGGCCGCAACGCGTTCGAGGCGGGCCACCATTACCGGAACCTTCAAGGTCGTTTGATGTTCCCAGTTGCCCGCGTCCGGTGCACCGTGCCAGCGTTGCAACGAGATCGAAATGATCTGCTCGCGTTCTTCTTCGTCCAGCAAATCGCTGAACGATTCGATGTAGCCCTGGCGAACTTGCGTCGAGGAACGCCCGAGAAGCAGGAGCGCTTCTCGGCCATCTTCGAACTTGGCCATTGCACGCCAGCCTTGAGCCTTGCTTTCGGTCTGGTAAATCATGGACATGGAAGACCCTCCTTGGTCAAAAGAACAGGATGTTAGTCGGAGGGTTAAGTTCGCAGATCAGGCGTCAGCTGTCAAGTACCATTTTGTAATTTTTACGTGAAGTTCCTGAAGGCCGTTGCCGGGGAAGAGCGACCAAATCGCTTAACGTGCCCGATAGACAATTCGGCCACGGGTTAAATCGTAAGGAGAAATCTCGACTTTCACACGATCGCCCGGAATAATGCGGATGAAATTCTTCCTCATACGCCCCGCGACGTGTGCAATCACCTCGCCCCCCAGGTCAAGTTCGACCCGGAATTGAGTGTTGGCAAGCGCTTCCTTGACGCGGCCCTCAACCTCGATTGCTTCTTCCTTCGCCATGTTTGCTCGTCTAGGTGTCTGGAACTGAACACCGGCACCGCTTGCCGGGTGAACGACTCCTTCCCAACTATCTTATGAGAAGCTCAGTAACGGCCACCACGATTACTGAAGCAGCCCCAACGATCTGAAAAAAGACTGAGTACGGTGTACTCAGTCCTGTGGCCTGTTTTTAGTACCGCAATTCCAGTCCCAGCGATACTCCTTGCACGAACATTCCTGATCGCTGAATGGACGATCCAGGCACGGCCGGGCCGGTTGTGGGCAGGGCCGGAGGAATCAAATCCGTGTTCACGCGCGAATCGATCTGGCCGCCGGCTCGTGCCACCTGTGAAAAGTAAAGGCACGAATAGCCACCGAACACGCGAATGTAATCGCAGAAATTATGTCCGATCTGCAGGTCTAGTTCCGGAACGGCAGTCCAGGCCTTCTTCGTGCGTCGCCCCAGATTTGAATTCAAGTTGTACGTTCCGCCCGGGAAATTCTCGGTCGGCAAGCCCGGCACAATAATCGAGGTGAACCCGCCCCGATCGACAATTTGCTCCCCCTGGCCAAGAGTGACTCGCGGCCGGGCGTTGAACGACCAGGTTCCGCAGCACACTTCCCAGTTCAGGCCCAAGGCGAGACCGTGGAAGTTCGTGGATGTCTCCCAAGTGTCGTCACATTGAATTTGCGTTCCTGGAACAACCGGGATCGGGCCATTCGGATCGGGCACCAGCGTCTTGCGGATGCTGAGTCGCTCGCCGTAGTTGAGTTGGCGATATCCAATCAACCCATCGACGCGGCCGCAGATTTGATTGGACAGCAAAACTCGAGCGAGAACGTCGAAACCCGTCAAGCGGCTGGCTTCGTAATTCACAGAGGAAGATCCCCCCACAACACCCGGGAATCCGATCAGCACGCGTTGAGACTCGCCGGTCAACGCATTCACGAACGGCGAGGAGGCAAGAATGCTGTAGTTGGAAGAACCGGCCGTAAAGCTCGTCGAATCGCCATCGAGTGAAAAGTAGCTCGCCTCGACACCGAGCATGCGATCTCCCGACAGCCACCCGCCGGCACTGATGCGATAGCCGGTGCGATGGTCGTCCAAATAATCCTTGCCGCCGAATAGGATCTGCGTCCCCGGTGCTCCCAATGCACCGGCATTGGCAATATTGGTTCCACCAGGAGCCGTCGTGATGAGCGGGGGCAGCTTGCCGCCGCCCGTGCTCCAGTAAAGTTGCTCGTAACGCACCCAGCCACACTGGGGCTGTTTGCAACAGGTTGACAGGCATGAATCAGCGCTGACAGCAAGATTCGACCAGTTCGCGTTCGGGAACGGATTCGATTGCAATACCTGCATCGAGGAAGCCTGGTCCGAAACGACCACGCCGCTGGGCAGCTCCGACGCGAACACTGCCCCTGGGGGAAGCGGAGCCCTGTAATCGACCGCAAAGAGCGAGGGACCGGCAAGCGACGAGGTCGCCGGGATCCTCGTTGCATACTCGACCGGGGTCACCCAGGGCAACTGAGCCCCCCGAGCAACATAGGTTGGCGAGCCGGCTCCCCAAGGAGTCTGGGCCATCGCGGAGAGAGGGATCGCCGCGACTAAGACGGCAAGTAGAATTCGCAACATGATACCGATCCTGATGGCTAGGACTGCCCGGACCTAACGGCCCGGCCGCTTCATAATCCGGAATATCGGCAACACGGGGAAAGGAAGTGAAATCGGTGGGACGCGAAAATGGCGAATGCTGAGTCAAGCTGGGAAAATAGGTAGGGCCGCGATGGTCGTATTGACCGCTCTAACCACCCCGAAGGGTAGGGTTATAAAGATGCATTATCGGGTTCCCCGATCGTATTTGGAATTTGGCTCAAGTCCGAAGCTCGAATGGTCAAGTCACGCCAATTCGTCGTACCTCGACAATATCCTTCTGCAACTGTTCCTTCAGTGCATCGACTCCTGCGAACTTTGTCGTTCCACGAAGCCGTTCAACAAACTCCATAGTCAGCTGACTTCCGTACAGATCGCCCGCAAAATCGAGTAGATGAACCTCGATCTTTCGAACCTGCTCGCCAAAGGTTGGATTCGGTCCGAGGTTTGCCGCTCCGGCAAATCGCCCGTGCGATGTGTCTGCAACAACGGCATATACCCCTTCCGCCGGCACGAGTGTCTCGATGCCTTCGAGATTGGCAGTGGGAAAGCCGATCGTGCGGCCACGTTTCGCTCCGGCGACCACTTGCCCCGTGAGGTGATAGTGGCGATTCAACAGTGACCGAGCGGCAGCAACAGCCCCCTCGTTGATCGCCCCGCGAACCAGGCTGCTGGAGACTGGCTTACCATTCAGTTCGAAGGCAGCGACTTCCCGGAACGTCATTCCCGCCGTGCCACACAGTTGCCGCAGCAACTCGTTCGACCCCGCTCGATTGTGGCCGAAGCGGAAGTTGAATCCCTCGGCCATGCCGGAAGCTTGCAATGCTCCGCGAACGATTCGCTTGAAGAAATCCTCTGGTTCGAGGGCAAGCAACTCGCGAGTCGTTTGCAGCACGACCACATGATCGGCCCCGACTTCATGCAAGTGCCGGGCTCGAGCCTCGATGGTTGTGAGTGGCGGCTGATAGCGTTCAGGGGCCAAGAGTACGAGCGGATGCGGGTCGAAAGTAACGGCGACCACCTGCTTCGACCCCGCTTCCTTCCGAGCAGCAGCAATCAGCGCGGCGTGACCAAGATGCACGCCATCGAAATTGCCAACGGCGATGATGCCGCCGTGAATTGGCTCAGGAACCGTTTCACCTATTCGAAGCGGAACAACCGCCATGTTTCTTCCTAAACATTCACAAGAGTTATTGTGTCACCCCCTCATGATAAGGCTGAATCTGGTACAATGCGACTTCCGCGGGCCGGTCGGACGACCGTCGCTGGCGCAAGCCAGGGGAGGAAAGTCCGGGCTCCACAGGGCACAGTGATGGCTAACGGCCACCGCCTTCGCCCATGATGCTCTCCGGTGCGTCATGGATCCGGAGGCCGGGAAAGTGCAACAGAAAGTAGACCGCCTGCGGAAGGGATGAAAGATGAAGGATGAAGGATGAATCCATTCGGACATCCTTCCGCTTTCATCCTTCATCCTTTCCGTAGGTAAGGGTGAAACGGTGGGGTAAGAGCCCACCAGCGGCGTGGCGACACGCCGGCTCGGCAAACCCCACTGGGAGCAAGGCCAAACAGAGAGCAGGGGCTGCCCGTCCCGTTACGACTCTCGGGTAGGCTGCTTGAGCCGTCGAGCAATCGACGGCCTAGAAAAATGGTCGTCACCGGGCCGCAAGGCTCGGAACAAAACCCGGCTTATAGACCGGCTCGCGGAATACCGGTTTACTTCATCGAGTTCGCTCTTCGACGTCGATGCGTCGAAGCCCTACTCCGCTTCATCGCGTTCCACTTCCAGCTTCGGTCGACATCCAACCGCCAAAGCGTATTTGCCTAGCGTTTGCCAAGTCGGGTTCACGATGTTGCCGGTTTCCAGCCGTGAAAGTGTTTCCAGGGCCAGCCCGGTTTTCGCGGCGATATCTGCCAGCGTCAGACCAAGTTCTTGGCGAATCGACCTCAATTCGGCAACGTACGAGCGAAGGACAAAGTAGAACGGTGCTCCATCCGCGAGGTCTTCCGGAGAGACGAGTTCCGAGATGGGGGGACAGTGCTTCAGTGATTCCCGGATCTGCTTGGCACGTTCGCGAACCTCGTTAGGAACTTTTTCCAACGACTTTCCCATATCGATTTCTCTCATGCTGGGGGCGGAACTTCGTACGCAGTGACCGGGTAGATGATCCGTGGATCTTTACTCACCTCGTCCCAGATGACGACGATGTGCAAGCCGGTAGAGGTCCAGCCAAAACGACATGGCCGGCCGCTCGACTTGCTCCGGTCCGTTGTCAGCGTGTCATCCAGAAGAATTTCATCGACTTCTTCACGCGTCAGACCGTGCTCAGCGACATGAGTCGTATTACCTTCCGGCTCGTCCGGTTCATCCCAAATGATCGTGAGCACATAGACCTCATGATTTGATTTTAATGTCAAGATCACGATTCCGCAAGCGATCATCCAAGCCTACTTCCCAAGCGGCACATTGTACATCAGCACAAATTCCTTGCTCGCACCCCGATCCACTGACGTCGGCATCTGTGCCAGCGTCTTGCCGTCGGGCCCGATGAACCACGAACCACTGGCCCAGCCGGTGTTGGTATCCTTTTCGGTCGGTGGTTGCATGGCCGAGTCATACAGTCCGGCGTGGTTGTGCAAGGCCGCGTGGACTTTCATCTCGGCAATCCAGCCTTTTTCGCCGCCCCACGCGG
>Ga0163152_10004105_pt1 | contig 18362 bp, 16 predicted proteins | sample OliLakLV19MP8IB2_FD_148635 | JGI IMG/M metagenome (GOLD analysis project Ga0163152, IMG submission 148635) | Freshwater microbial mat bacterial communities from Lake Vanda, McMurdo Dry Valleys, Antarctica - Oligotrophic Lake LV.19.MP8.IB-2 | ecosystem: Environmental > Aquatic > Freshwater >...
AGCCGGAACGAATACAGCAGTTTGAAATTACGCCATTAGCGTTTGAGCGGCGTTATCAAACCAACATACCTGGTTCGTTTGAATACCTTAGCTGGATCGGACCGGACTCGTGGTTCCGTCTATCGACGGAGGAATTCTTTGGAGTGGATGATGCGCCAATGGGCGCGCTCGATAAACCTGCTGCGGACAGCAACACTGCATTGGTATTGGAGAATGCAAAATGGGATGCGCCCAGAAAGTTTCAGCATGCAGGGATGACTTTCACGGAACGACGGTGTCATACGAAGTACAGCGACAAATATCTTGCCGGTGTGGAGTATGTTGCGATGGATAATGGCAAACGAGTTGTGGTTCGTTTGGTCGGTGATGCAGCCGAGGAGGACGAACTCTTTGAGCGTGCAAAAGCCACGCTGCAAACTTTGCACAGGGTGTCGGTTCCGCATATCGCAGCGACCGTACAGCAAAAAGCGCATGCGGATAAAGTGCATTCGCATAAACGCAAAAAAGCGCATACAACGCTGAAGGAGTCCAGGAATAGGTAGGCATGTTAAGCGACTTTAGTTCTATTGGTGTTGAATTGGATTTTGCGGCGCCCCCGGCGGGTAATATGGTTGTTGCCCCGGGTAGTATGGTTGCTGACCCTGATATGGTGGCTGCCCTTGGTATGGTTGTTGCACTGAATATGGTGCCTGCGCGCGATCTGTTTGCGTGTTCACATTAGGAGCAGCTATTGTCTTGCCTGTGTAGAGCAGCGTGGCTGTGTTCACATCGCGGTAAGAAAGTATTGGGCGCACGCCTTCGTGTCCGACAAAATACATGATGTCCTTGTGATGATCGCTGTGACCCGCTAGTCCGATGGCGTGGCCTATTTCATGCAGAGCGATTGCTTTGATGCCCGCAGGTGTATGCTTTTGCTTATCGGCGCCTCGGTATGTTAAGAACGCAAGATCAGCATGAATATAGGCGCCATGGCTGGCTGTCGGTGTGCATCGACCGCCTTCATTTCCGGTTGCATCGCTGATTATAACGTTGGGATCATCGGTCCAGTTGCAAACAATATCCGCGCCATTGGGATTGAATGTACGCGTGAACTTGACTGCACCACGTGTTTCCTGGTCCCACATAGTGAATGCTTCGATCAGTGCTTGCTCAAAGGCTGGCTGGTAATCGCGGCACTGACCTGGATGTATGAATACTGTCAGTGGCATTTTCGCTGAAGACCACCTGAGTCCATCAGTGTTTACTAGGTTCAAATAGTTATCGGCTGTTGTCGTCTGGTCGCTAGTCGTTTCGCCTCGGCGTTCGCGTCGACCGAGTTCTCGTTTTGCGACTGCCATTTCGGATGTGATCAGCTCCCGACTAGCGCCATGAGGAAACTTGCGCAAATAGCGCTCGCCCATGGCAAGGGCGTCGGAAGTTCGATTGAGCAACAGTGCGGCCCCAACATAATTCACATAAGCTGGCTGGTTCGCAGGATCGAGCTTGAGCGTGATTTCGCTTTCTTGCATTGCTTCCTCCACGCGATTCAACCTTCCGTACGCGGAAGCGAGATTCGAGTGAGCGTTGACACAATTGGGATCGATGCTTACTGCTTTTTCGAGATTTTCTGCTGCCCTTTCGTACTGTTTGCTTTTCAGAAACTGGTAACCACGACTGCAGTATTCAGAAACCATTTGATCTCGGGATTCGTTAGCTTGGGCGGCAACTAAGAACGGGGCGATGAATATCATCAGCAGAAGGACACGCATTACAAGTGTCCTTACTCCATGTGCTGCTGCCCATTTCATGCGGCTCACCTCGTCTTTGGCAGAATTCAAACGTATTGGTACAAGCTGTGCTGCGTATAGTGTTCCCCATCTTCCGAGACTTGAAAATCCAAAGCACTTAATGATTGACCACGCCACCTCTAATCGGTTGACGGTTGTTTAAAACTGAGGCGCCGCAGATAATTAATAATCGGCAGGAAGCCTGCTCTTCCGAGCGAAGTCGAATTTTTTCATCGTCCTCCTAATTTTCTGAGGACATTGGTTAAGTAGCCAGAACAAGGGGGAAGCTTCGGATGAACAATACGGACATACAGCAATTGTCAGCTGCCGAAATGGAAGAGATCGTGGGAGGCGCGACAGGCCTTGAGTTCGCGATTACACTAGCCATGGCAGTGGTCATTCCTATAGCGACGACGCGCTCTGCCAATCAACTCGAGAGTTTTAAACCGCCGTTGGCTGAGTCGAGAGATGTCCAAGGGCTTTGCCAATGATCGGTGGGCTGACACCCTTATGTTGACCAATCACGGTTTAACTAGGCGGGACGCCTGCGCTCCCGGGTAAGTAGTAGTGCTGTCACCACAACTGGTGGCAGAGCCGGAATCAATGTGCTCTCAGGTCTCCGTAGAAAAACAGCGCCTTTTATGGACTGTCTTTGATTGGTTGAGGAATTGCCAATTGCCGCAAGGCTTCGCCGATGGTCGAGGAACCAGCAGACTCGCGCGGGTCGGATTTTTTACGAGGACGCCAGAGATTTGCAGAGTCGCCAACAATTTTTTCGAAATCCTTTTTGAATTGCTCGTCCTTGTCTAAGTTAGCGTTGCCTATGGCAGAGTCGATCATATGCCATTCTTTAAGGTCTGGATGGCGCTTGACGGCTTTGAGAATCAACTGTTTGGTTTCCTCGTACTCCCCGGATTGAGAACATACCAGAGCCATATCAGCTTCAAGAAGAGCGCAGAGACGATTAATGTTCTTCAGATTGACCTGCTCTTTGCTCAGGTCACGCACATCGTCCTCGCTTAGGGTGATTTCCTTTTCTTTGTGTTGTGCCAATATTCGCTCGACTGCCTGCAAGCGTTTGACCGACAATGGTGCATTGTCTGCAAACTTCTGCACTTCTTTAAGCTCTGCAGCCTGTTTAGTCGTAGCCGCCAGTGTTTCTCGTTCATCTAACAATAGTGCCGGAGCGATGTCAGTTGCGGGGGCGTTGAACTTCCTGGCCTCGCTGAGTCGGTCAATCGGCAGCAGTCCGCCGTTTATTTGTCCTTTCATAAGTCGCTCACAACGCCACTGAACTTCTGAACTACTGCTTTCAGTCATTTGACCTGCTGGATGATTGCCTTTAGTCATTTCCTTATAAAGCATAGGTAGGATTTCAACTCCGAGATCTTTCAATGCCTTTGATGCTGATTCGCGTTCACGCCACGATTTGTCGCCGAGCTGCTTAATTAACTCGGGTACTTTCTTGAGCTGCTCTTTGGAAAGTTTTCCAGCTTTGCTGTCAGCCTTGTCGCCTGCAGAACCAGGAATATCGGTTGCGACTATGAGCAGGTTTGGAAACGGCGCATGCTTCTCCGAATAACTCGGTTCCTTACGAGCTTCAGGAGTCATCGACCCTTTAGCTGCTGGAGTGAACGCTGCAAAAAATAGGATTTCTCCAAGGTTTTTTCCGGCGTCTTGTTGGCGGTCTATATCATGTCCGGAAGGACTGGCATCAGACCAGTCTGGTTTGGAACCGTTATTCGCCGTCATTGTTGACTCCCCCGCCGAAGGATAACCTCGGGTTGGCCATTGGCTGGCTCGCCAGTTGCTCACTGCACGAGAAAAACCAATTCCTTTGCCCGACCACAACGATGAGCGTATGGCTCTAGATTGGCATGACGCTGACAAACTAGTTCGGTTGCAAATGATGTTGCGTCAAAGCAATTCCCGGGAACGTGGGCATCCTGCCCGCTCCTGGGGGTGGCGCAAGGCGCCACCCGGGCAGCGCCTTGCGCTGCCCCTACAGTCTCCAGCAGAGAATCTCCCGGGTTAGCTGCCCTGGGTAAACTTGCAAACAAAAAGACCGTCCGAACAAGTTCGCGACGGTCTTTTTGCTACTGCCTAGCTGCCTGTTGCACAGGCTCAGTATTTCCTCACGCTTCAGCTAGTCCTTCACGTGTGGCGAGCTACTTGCTGACGTTTCCGGATTGCGCAATCCTGATGTTTCTACAAGGCTCCTCGGCTCGTTGCGATAACTTTGCGTTTATCGCTCACCGGTTATGCAAACTAATCTACGCCGATGGACGGGATTCGAGAAGTACCCCAAAAGATATTGATTGTGCTTGTGGTGGCATGTCTAGGGAGTGCGCGCAGGCTGGCAATTGGGTGTTGGTGTGGATTTATCAAGCGCTTGAACTACTGCGCGGGCTGAAGAATGGCGAGAAGGGTGCGAGCTGCATACTGTTTCGTGCTTTTTGTGACCGATCGGCTGTATGCCTTGAGCGTCCTTTGGATATAAAAGTGGGGATTTTGGGGGCTCGATAAATCGACGCTCATACTTGTACAGTACCGATTTTTGCTATTCTGACCAGGCGATACGGAGGACGGTGATGGCATCGATGTGCATAAGCCATCACATCCACTAAAGCCTTTCCTTTCCGAATCAGAGTTCTCAAAATGAAACTACAAGCTCTCATTCTGTCCGTAGCACTTGCCGCCTTGCCATGCGCCGGACAGGCTCAGTCGAAAGTGATCTCGCAGAAGGATCGCGATGCCATAGTGCTGAAGTTTCAGACGGATTACGCAGATACCTTCAACCGCAGGGATGCTAAAGCTATGTCTGCGCTTCTTACTGAAAATGCCACCATGCAAAACGAATGGGGCGATGTGACCCAGGGACGAGCCAACATTGAATCGCTGGTCACACGGCTGATGACACATCTACCGGAAGGAACAAAGCTCGAGGATACGTCGCTGGTTTCTCAGTCGGTGGGTCCAAACGTGATTGTGAGTCAGGGCATCTCTCTCCGAATCGTTCCTGACGTCGAACCCGTGCAAATGTTCTTTACTAGGGTGCTGGTACGTGACGGACAGCAATGGCAATTGGCTGCCACTCAAATCGCCAGACCCTCGACGGTGCCCAAGCCGACCGCGTCACCGCCAGCGAAGTAATAAAATCGCAAAGAAATCAAAACTGCCAGCTACTGCAGCCAGCGATGGCAAAAAAACCTGCGGTTGGGTATATCTAAACAAACCTATCCCGAAGAACATGTCACTCGAAACGCTTCCACTTGTAAAACTCATTGAGCTTGAGCATCCTCACCCAGCGGACAAGCAGTCTGCTGTAGAGTGGGCGCGACTCCTGCTTCAGCGAAACGATTGGGTAGTACTGGATACTGAGACAACTGGGCTTGATGCAAAGTCCGAGGTAATCCAGGTGGCAATTCTGTCGCCTGATAACGAAGTTCTGTTAAACAGCTATGTGAAGCCGACGCTGTTGAAGGAGATTCCAGCAGCTTCAACAGCCGTGCATGGTATCAGTATGCAGATGCTTGCAGAGGCGCCGACAATTTCTGATTTGTTGCCGAGGCTAGAGGCTGTTTTAGAAGGCAAATTGATTGTCTGTTTTAACGCGGCTTTCGATATGCGTTTGCTCAAACAGACCATCGCGATGAGCCCGGGGCGCGGAAACTATCTGCGTCTTCGATCGGATTGTGCGATGTTGGCATATTCAAAGTTTGCCGGTGAATGGTCTGATTCAAAGCTTGATTACAAATGGCAGAAACTGCCGAGTGGCGATCATTCGGCATTGGGCGATTGCCGGGCAACGCTTTCTCTCATTCGTCAAATGGCAAACTTTGTTCGAATCTCCGAGCAACCAGCACCAGCGCAGCAAGTTCAGGCAGAAGTTGTGTCTGGCACCACTCCTTCGGGTAAGCGCTCCTGGCTCGTCCCGGTTTGTGTCGTGGTGCTCGTTCTGGGGCTTCTGTTGGCGGGTGCTTGGAGCCATAAATCTGATGTGCCCTCACCGGTCCGTGATGCCCAGCACGAGACGCCGACTCCTGTTCCAGGTACTGAGTCAGAAGGGGCTTCAGGTGATACCACAAATCCGCAAGCGGTCAAAGCGTGGAATCCAATCAACTTGCCCGACAATTTGAAAGCCACATTTGTCACTTCGCTTCGACCGGCAGGTGGAGTTGATTTTCATTTATATGTATCTGGCCCTGCGAATCTGACGCAGGCCATTCTTGATCAAGACATTCCAGCGAATGTTCACCTGCTCGACAAAGATGACAAAACGATTGTTGGCTTAAGTGTCGCTGGGCAACAGTGGTTAAAGGATGGGCAGGGAAATCTGACCGTTAAGGATTCCGTCTACTGCAGTCCTTCTGAGTACGGGCAGATGAGTGCCTGGGAGATTCAGCTGCGAAAGGTGGTTCCCGGACCTGATCCATCTACGACAGCAACAGGGCTCGCTGGTGAGTCACCATCGCCATTGCCGACATCGACATCGACGCCTGCCGCGGTCAAACCAGATGTGGTGCCTGAGGCACAGCTACCTCCAACAGCACCGGACATTCAGAAACGCCCTTCGCTCCAAGGAGAAAATCAACGCGTTCAGCCGAAGTCTGCTATTCCGGCCACGAATGCCGCGGCCCAAGACAGTCAGACGTCGAGTGATCGGTTTAGCAAGATGGAGCAGGAAATCTTTGGCGAGTCTAGTGCTGGACTCCCGGCTTCGCAGAGGCTTGAGAGATTGGAGCTCGCTGTTTTTCGAGTGGCGCATCCGCAAGATTCCGTCGCTATTCGATTGGAGAGACTTCAACGGACGTTGTTTGGAGACCGGTAAAAGGCAGTTCATTGTAGGAGTTAACCTGTGCCAAAATCTAATTCCCTTCAGGCCCAAGTCAAAATAGCGAAAGAGGCTGAAAAAAAATTTGAGCAAGGGCATAAGTATGCCGAGGCCAAGCAGTACAAACGAGCCTTGGAGTGCTATCTGTTCGCATTCGACAATGGACACCTTGTGAATGGCTGGGGCGGCGTGCGGCTATCGTATGTTCCTTCTGCAATTGCGCAGGTCGGAGAAGAATACCCTCCTGCTGTGGATGCGCTTCGCGACCGCCGTGATGCTCGCGAAAAACTAATCAGCAAAGGCGAAACCAACTTCGACGTTATGCACGAATGGACAGCACTCAACTACTACCTGAAGGATAAGGAGCGAGAACTTGCCTTTGTCGAGAATCTCGAAAGTAAGGGGCGCCTGAATGATGAACTCCGTCAACTGGTCATAATAGACAACCGAGAACTCTTGCTTAAGCGCCGAAATTACAAAGTGCTTGAAGCGTGTTTGAGCAGACTTGCGTGGTCGTTTTTCTCGGAGGTTGGTGACTATCATGCAGAGAAAAATTTTCCGCAGAAAAGTGATCAGTCTGAAAGCCACAAAGAACGGCTGTCTGATGCTAAGAAGTCAGTGCGGGAAAATGGAACTCAATGTTTTGAAATTGCACTCGGCTGCGGTCGCCGTACCGCTGCGGAAGTAGTTCTCGAACATATCCTGTCGATCTGCAACGATAGTCTCACTTACTCAGCCCTGATGAAGGCTGCTCAACGAACAAATGAGAAACGTGTGGCAGAGAATTTGCTGCAGCGCGCAAAGGGGGTGCTGCCCGCAAGCGCGCTCCAGAAACTGCGTGCCAAGATGAATGACAAAGGCTGATTTCAGAACGCGGATTTGATTGGTTTGGGCGATAAGTCTTCGCGAAGGATTCCGTGCTTGTCTGGATTTCCGGTCATAGTCTTGCCACCATCAATGAGTCGGCAATAGAACATCTTTTGGAATGCTCCTTGCTGTTGATTCAGCGCCTGGAGTTTCAACATATTATTCTTTTGTACCTGTTCTGTGATGTTACTGGTGTTCCAGCCAAACTCTGTCAACCAAAGTTTCTTGTCCCCAATGCCGGCTGAGCGCATGAATTCCCGTGCCTGCGCACCGGCAGAAATGATTTCTTTTGGTGTGCCATAGACGTGAATTGAGACGACGTCAGTGGCTTTCGCGCCCCCTTTTGCGAACACCGGTTCGAACAGCTCAGCCAGAGTGGCGGCGTCAGCTGCTTTCCTTGTGGTGAGACCCGGAGCCACGATTATCGCTTTGCCATCGATTTTCTGGATAGCGCTCGATGCCTCTTTCAAGATAACTTCTCGATAGTCGTCGAGACTGCCGCTGAAGAAAAACGGGACGTTCGGCTTGTTGCCAACTTCCCAAGCATCAACGCGATTGCGATAGTGGGTGACCGCTGCCGTAACGAATCGCCTCCAATACTCAGGCGTTGGAATTTGCTTATGTGCGTCAGGTGAGTTTGCCAGAGTCTTGTCGCGAACAGCCCAGCTCGGAGTATCGATCAAGACAGCCATGACTTTGTATCCACGAGACTTCGCTGCATCAACGAAGGCATCAAAATCTGTCCAATCGTATTGCCCGGGCTGCTTCTCGACTTTACTCCAGATTAGTTCTTTGCGAAGCCAATCGATCTTGCTGGAACGTATTGCATCCAAGGCTCGCGAATTAAAGTTGGTGCCTGCGCCAATGCCGTAGGTCTTCTCGTTCTGGCAGGCGCAGTCGCGAAACTTCTCTTTAGTGGTGGCAGCCTTTTTGCTTGCGACAACAGTTATTGGACACGCCAGTACCAAAGCGGTGAGAAGAATCGCAACTTTGATGGATAGCTTTGTCATTAGCGAAGTGTCTATTTTGTCTGCGTGACTTTAGAGCCCAGTTTTGACGGCACCGCCGCGCATCGTCGCCGGCCAGTTGATGCGAAACGTGCTGTTTTGCTGCTGGTCCCACACAAGTGTACGTCGCGGTGTTCCACGAACATGATGATAAAGCAGCCCAGCTCGTTCGTAGAACCCTCTGGTGTGAAAAGTGTTGGGCATGTCCATGCTGACGACATCTATGTGGTGGCACAGCTCGTGGCACAGCGTACTTAGCAGCGTTCCGTACGATGTAGCTTTTTCCAGAATCGCAGTGCGCATCCAAAGTCGAATTTCGGAGGTCTCGAAGGTATAGTCGCCGTATGTCTCATGGATAGCGCCCTTTGATTCTTCGAGTGGGCGCACACCGAGAACCCGTATGTGTGGCGCTTCGACCTCATAGACCTCGGCGACGCATCCAGCGATCTTGTTGCAGAAAGATTGAATCGCGCGACGATCTTCCTCACGCAGTGCGGCTTCAAGTAGAGCTGCGTAGGTATTGACCGGAAGTTCCGGTGGAAGACTCAGCGTCAGCGTTGTGTCGCTACGCTGGAATTCGTCTTTACATGAGGCTTTTCGCGGAGGTTTATCTGTGAGCAAATCCAATTATCCTCAATCGGACATGCCAATTGTACAGTACGATCGCCAAGGACCCGCGCGACACATTGGTCTTTTAACCTGCGCAGGTAGCCACCCCCTATGGGATGTTCCACAACAGAACTGTTTCCAGTCCATAAAGACCCACGATAATAGCCGCGCCCGTCAAATCGACTTTCCTTTGATTTGTGGTCTTCGGCAACAACCAGTTGTAGAACAACTTCTTGAAAATGGGCATCGTTATCCAGGTGAGAATCACGATACCTATACCGTTGAGCAGAATGCTGATGAATGCATGGTTATACTGTGCGAAAGATGGAGCGATAAGGTGCGTTTGCAAGAAACTTACGGGCTGTACCCCTAACAGAACTAGCATTGCTGCTTTCCAGTTTGCAGTCTCTTCTCCCGTGTCGGGATCAATCGGTAGCCAGCCAGGAAAGGACGAGGTCATGCGGTGAATGTGTTCCGATTCAATTAGCGTTTTTCCCTCATCTAGAAGTTTGTGGCGACGCTCCGACTCAAACCAATTGTCGAGATATTCTGGTGTCTTAAAGCGGAGCAGGAACATCCACAATCCGGGCGTGCCGCTGGTCGGTTGTTGCAAGTAAGTGCCTTCGTACCCGGGAAATTGCGACTGCGCAGTTTGAATTTTTTGCACCCATTCGCAATATTCTTTTTCCATTCCCGGACGAACATGACTGGCAACAGAAAGCGCCACGCCGCTGCCCACAGTGTGTGGCGATAGCTCTTCGTGCACAGTTCTATCCGGCGACAAAAGTTCGCTGATGATAGTGCCCCGTTCCTTTGATGAGCGCCAGGCTTGGGCTTGCGCCTCTGTTCGGAAACGCTGCACGATTGCCCACTCTGAAGTGTTGCCTTTGCCCACCTGAAGCGGAGTCATCTCGGCGTTCAAGAAACCAGGAAAATTTGCGCTGGCCATCATTAGCCTGGTGAGCACATAAGTGCAGGATGCCGAGTCCGAAGACCCAAGTGTTAGCCTCGTAGTCAGCCCGGTGGCTGGCTCGACATCCATAGCAACCTCTTCGTCCATGACTACGTGTCCTTGATTAAATTCATGCTAGGCTTCTAAAATTCGTTGACGCCGCATCAATAATAGCGAGACGTTCTGCTGTTTATAGTCTAAAATGTCGCGACTTCGATGCTTCAAGTAAAGTCGGGTTCCTAGTTTAGTCCCTAACAAACAATAGGATACGAGAATGAGCGTGAGCAAGACTAAAGAAAAAACATTTGTCAGCACTCTTGTGAAAAATTCCTATGGAAAGAGTCTTGTCAGGCTTACGAAAATTAAACGCGACGGCAAGCATCCAGAATGGAAAGAGATCACCGTTGAAATCGTGCTCACTGGTCCTGAGTTTGCCGGCTGTTACTACGATGGCGATAACAGCAAAGTAGTCGCTACGGATTCTATGAAAAATACTGTTTACGTCGAGGGCGCAAAGCATCCGCTAAACAGCATCGAGGAATTTGGATTGACGCTGGCTAAACATTTTTTGGAAAAGTATTCGCACGTAGCCGAAGTTAACCTCAAATTGGTTGAAGAATTATGGGCTCAAATTCCGATAAATGGGGGACTTCATCCCACTTCGTTTGTGAAAGGCGGAGAAGATAAGCGGGTCACCCAGATCACCAAGACCAGAATGGCAACAAAGGTTGAGTCGGGGATAGACAACCTTATTGTTGCGAAGATAACTAATTCAGGGTTCGCCGGTTTTATTAGGGACGAATACACGACGCTGAAAGAAACTCACGATAGAATATTTGGCACCAAAGTAGAGGCGCGTTGGACGTACAAGAATGAGTCTTGTGATTTTAATTCCGGCTACGCAACCGCTCGTAATACGATGCTTGAGACTTTTGCCAATCACCACAGTCTTTCTGCCCAGCAGACTATGTATGCCATGGGCGACGCGGTCCTGGAAGCCGTTCCTGGCATCGAAGAAATCTCGTTTGTGATGCCTAACCTGCACCGTATTCCGTTCGACCTGATCAATTTTGGTCTGGAGAATCGCAACGAGATCTTCATTGCCACCAGTGAGCCACATGGCACCATCCAGGGTACGATCGCGCGCAAGAAATAACGATCAAAGGTGATGACATAAAGATCCAGCGCACTGAAGAGCTCGTTCTATCTAGGCTGGGTTGCGCGGGTACATTGGAATCGATTGAGTAGGTTCAGTAATCAAATCTTGAATACTTGACTCTGCTATTACTTTCTCAACGACTGCCATCGCTTCATTTAACTTGTGGTGCATCGGGCACAGATTGATACCGTGATTGGTTAATCCCGGCGGGCAGTAATCGATTCGACTCCCCGGGGTCATTGGCCGGCTAGACTTTGGTTGGAGCGGGCTGGTAGGCGTGCCATACAAACTCGTGCCTTTCTCGCAAATGAATCTCTCTCTACGGTATGATCATGAGCTGGGTGTCTGCTGCGCCCAAAAGTGGATTAATTATCTGAAGTGGAGACCATTATCCCGCACCCTTCAACGCTCTTAGATGGCTTCGTTAAGGTGCGCGGAGCGCAGCAGAACAACTTGCGCGGAGTTGATGTCGATATCCCGCGCAATGCCTTCGTCGTTTTCACAGGCGTATCTGGGTCCGGCAAGTCTTCGCTTGCCTTCGGAACTATCTACGCTGAGGCGCAGCGCCGCTATTTTGATTCAGTAACGCCGTTTGCGCGGCGCTTCATAGCGCAGCTTCCGGCTCCGCATGTGTCGGATATCCAGGGATTGCCTCCTGCCGTGGCCCTGCAGCAAAGACGTGCAGAACCGGGAGCGCGTTCTTCGGTAGGTACATTAACGAAGCTATCGAATTCGTTGCGGATGCTGCTCTCGCGAGCTGGAACATACCCTGCCGATACAACAGAGCGTCTCGATTCTGATGCATTTTCCGCTAACACGATAGCCGGGGCGTGCCAGGCTTGCCATGGCATGGGCGTCATCCATACCGTCAGCGAAAAGTCGCTTGTGCCTGATCCCGTGCTTAGCATTCGTGAGAAAGCGATTGCCGCATGGCCTGGCGCATGGCAAGGCAAGAATCTGCGCGATATTTTGTCCGTGCTCGGCTATGACATTGACAAGCCCTGGCAAGAACTGCCACAAAAGGATCGCGACTGGATTCTCTTTACCGACGAAAAGCCTGTTGTTACTGTTCACGCCCAGCGCGAAGCGCACCGGATACAGCGTCCTTACCAAGGAACTTATCAGAGTGCCTCTAGCTACGTGTTGCATACTTACGCCAACACAAATAGTGCCACCATGCGAAAGCGGGCGGCGCTGTTCATGGAGACTACTCGGTGTTTGATCTGCAATGGAAAACGCTTAAAAACCGAGTCATTGGCGGTCCTCTTTGCTGGGCACGATATTGCAGAGCTTGGACAAATGCCTGTGTCCGAACTAGCAAAGGTGCTAGCGGCCGCACCGGAAATGAAAAAGCGCCTCACTAAGGGCAAACCGCCGAATTCCGTAATCAACTCTGAAGTGGCGACACAGATTGCCGGCGACCTGATAGATCGCATCAGTTTGCTGAGCGAATTGGGGCTTGATTATCTCAGCCTTGACCGAGCCACACCGACGCTGTCCGCAGGCGAATTGCAGCGGTTACGCGTGACCACTTTGCTGCGCTCCGGTCTTTTCGGAGTGGTTTATGTTTTGGATGAACCATCGGCTGGACTGCACCCGGCCGATGCCGAAGCACTTATCAAAATGCTCAAACAATTGCAGGATGCAGGCAACTCTCTGTTCGTTGTGGAGCACGAGATGGACATTGTGCGTCAGTCCGATTGGATCGTCGACATGGGTCCCGGCGCCGGTGACGGTGGTGGATTGTTGCTTTACAGCGGACCTGTTGCAGGTCTGGCAGGCATCAAGGACTCTGTCACAGGCCGCTACCTGTTCGATACAGAAAAGGTTGCCGCCCGGACACCACGAACTCCTGCAAGCTGGATGCGACTGACTAACGTGTACCGGCACAATCTACAAAACCTGGAAGTGGAATTTCCGGTGGGCGTGTTAACAGTCGTTACCGGCGTATCAGGTTCTGGTAAATCCACGCTGGTCAGTCAGGTTCTCACCGATACGCTCAATGAGCGGCTCGCGACATTATCTGCAGCCAAAAAAGAAGACGACGACGATGAAGATGATGAAGAAGGAAGCTTCGAGCTGCAGGACGAACGCATTGCATCGCTTGATGGTGCGGAGGCAATCCGCAGGCTGGTGTCTGTCGATCAAAAACCCATCGGACGAACCCCGCGCTCCAATCTGGCTACTTATACCGGGCTTTTCGATCACATTCGTAAACTCTTTGCCACCACTAAGGAGGCCAAGGCTTGCGGCTACAACGCAGGGCGCTTCTCCTTTAATGTCGACGGTGGGCGCTGCACCGCATGCGAAGGTGAAGGATTTATTTCGGTCGAGTTGCTTTTCCTGCCAAGCGTGTACTCGCCGTGCGAAGCCTGCCAGGGTACTCGCTACAATGCAGAAACGCTTGCCGTGACGCACCGCGAACTTAACATCGCCCAAGTTTTGGATCTGACTGTGGATGCAGCCAGCGATTTCTTCACGGAAATTCCAGCGGTAGCTCGAGCTCTCCACACTCTCCGTGACGTTGGTCTGGGTTACCTGAGACTTGGTCAGCCGGCAACCGAACTGTCCGGTGGTGAGGCGCAGCGAATCAAGCTGGCCACAGAACTCCAGCGTGTCCAACTTGGCACTACCTTGTATTTGCTTGATGAACCAACGACAGGCCTGCATCCAGCTGACACCCAAAAGCTGATGGACTTACTTCACGCCCTTGTCGAAGCGGGTAACACCGTTATCGTGGTCGAGCACGACATGGACGTGGTGGCACACGCTGACTGGGTCATAGACCTTGGTCCAGGTGCCGGCAAAGAAGGGGGAAAAGTGGTTGTAAGCGGACCGCCAAACGAAGTTTCCAAATCACGTAACAGTCGCACCGCTCCGTATCTGGCTCGGAGACTAACAAAAGTGAGCGTTGTATAAATTCTTTTTCGCAACACAAGCAAAATGCATGAAGGGTAGCAAATGAACACACTAACCGACGCCATTGTATTGATCGCCCTCTTCGTTGGAATGGCTCTGGCAGGGCAATGGTTGGTCAATCGCCTCGTGACGCTAGAGATTCTGCGAGAGCACCATAGCGCAGGCGAAGCGATGATGGGTGTGGTCGGGACGCTCTTCTCGATTCTGCTTGGTTTTATGGTTGCTTCCGCAATGGATAATTACAAAGATGCTCGCATGCACGACGAGAATGAGGCGAGCAGCGTTGCCAGCGTATTTCGCATAGCGCGTGGGCTCTCGTCAATTGACAGACCTAGGATGCGCGAACTGTGTCGTGAGTATGTTGATGATGTCATCCTGAATGAATGGCCAAAGATGCAGCAAGGAGTAAAAATAAATCACGGTTGGGAAACCTATCAGAAACTTTGGGAGGCGACTGTTGCCGTGGTTCCAGAAAATGATAGGCAGAGCAATCTGCAACAAGGTCTGATTGATTCGATGAAAGCGATCGGAGAGAATCGTCGAGCGCGCATAATGTTAGCGCAAAAAGGAATGCCGCCAGCACTGTGGTGGGTAGTTGGTCTCGGCGCAGTTGTGACCATTATGCTGAGTTATGTTTTTGCTAGCCAATTCCCCAAAATTCAAGGCTTCATGACCACGCTGGTGGCAACAGCTCTGGCTCTGAACGTCTGGCTATTGTCCGCTTACTCTCACCCCTATAGCGGCGAGTTGAAAATTCAACCAACGATGTTTCAATTGCTCAAAGACAGCATTTTGGTTGTGCCGGATTCTCCCTCTCGTTATTTGCACGATGCGAAGGCCGTGGAAAATCGCGCGCGGGCGGCCGACCAATGACTGCAGAATAATTTCCGCGGCCAGGCGCAGGGGAGAGGCTTGTCCCCTCCCGTCAGGTGGTGTGCTGTAGGGGAGAGGCTTGTTCCCTCCCTTTTGTTTTTGGTAAAAAACCAAATCGGCCGAATCGACAACATAGAAGGGAGGGGACAAGCCCCATACTGTTCACTTAACGCTTGGGCGAACCCCTGGGAGCGCCGGCGTCCCGCCGGCACCTGATTGCACTTCTGGTGGCAGCATTCTATGCTGCCACGCCTGCAAGGATCAAAAGCCGGCGGGACGCCGGCGCTCCCAGGATTGGCAAGGACAGCCACGGACAGAGGGTTTCAGGCCGCCTAAGTGAACAGTATTGGGGACAAGCCCCTCCCCTCTTACTCTACCGTGACCGATTTGGCCAGATTACGTGGCTGGTCGACATCTTTACCTAGGTAGTCGGCAATGAAATAGGACAACAGCTGCAACGGCAATACGGTCAGCAACCGAGTTAGTTCGGTATTCATAGAGAATTCGAGAACTTTGAGCTGTATGCAAGCCAGGCTAATCGTCTTCTGGATGACGTGGCAAATCCGAAAAATGGGCATAGAAGAGAAGCCCTGCCCATCGGAGAGTCTATGCCGAGAATTCTGCCTTATTTGCTGTGCTTTGCGTTTGCTTTTGGAGCAGTCTGCCTAGTTGCAGAAGCCGAAGACGGTCTTGGCATTGATTCCCGATTCGTTGCTTATGACAGCGGGGGCTATGACCGCCAAGGGGAAGGTTATGGCAGCGCCAGCGGGACACATCAACGCTACGGCGAAACCTATGGTCGTTACAATGAGCCACTGGGTTCAGCTAGTTCAACAAGTGCATTTGGGCGATACGGTGGTTCGGGCAGTGATATCCATCAACGCTACGGTTCGTATTATGGTCGCTACAATGAGCCAGTCGGGCAGAGTGCAACAAGTTCGTTCGGTGGGTGGGGTTCTGGAAGCTCGGCCACTGCTAGTGCTCCGGGAAATCGTATGTTGAGGACGTACATGATGAAGCGTGCCTACGAGTCCAGAGAAAATCCTTCAGTGCAGAATGAAAATCAGAGCAATATCGAATCTCCTGACGGCACACAATCTCATCTCAATATCCAAACTCCAAACGGTACTCAAACTTATAACACGACCTCAAGCACGGAAGCTGCTCACGAGCTCGCCAACGAGGTAAGCAACGACTTTAGTGCGGTTTTGCAAAGCGCGCGTACTTCAATTCAGAACGGCGTCATGCGTTTTCAGAATGGCAATAATGCACCCTCGCCTTATGCTGGTACGCGATACGTAGCTCCTGTTGGAGCTGAGCAACTGCCATACCATTCGCAGGGCCTGATTCCTGAATTCACTACGTATGCCAGCCGCGGCCAATGAGTAAAGTGCGGCATGAATAACCTAGAACAGTTCAAAGAAGCCGCCCCAGCCTACGTCCCTGGCCTGGTAGTGCTGTTTGATCTTGCCGATACCAAAAGAAGAAACTGCCACCTTGGTCACAATGTCGTCGATAAAGATATCGACGAATTCGATCGATTGATCCAATCGTCAGTCGGTGCATCCGGTCTAGCTAAACGAGTACGCGGAGCCTCGTGGCTCGCTATGTATAGATTGGAATCTCTTCAGTCCATCAATGAATTATTAGGCTCATTCCATCGGAAGCAGGAGATGAATGTAGGCTGGAGATCTACAGGTGAAAGAAACGGTGCCACCAAGGTAACCGAGAAAATAGTTCCGGCAACGATCATTCGTGCTACACGCTGCCTGTATTCCGCAGTAATAACACCAAAGTCGCTGAATGGATTAATCGACAAGCTCTTTGAAGAATGCTATGGATTTTCCCCGGACATGCCTATCGAGCTCGGGAATGTTGTCAACGTTGAACGAAATTTTTGGAGTTGTGTGACCTCCTATCCGCCTGAGACGCCGTTCTGTCCATTTTGTCAACGGAGTGATTTTGAGTGGGAGGACGGAGACGCCAGCGTTTATTCAGGGTCCGGGACCTGCAAGAACTGTAGCGCGTACGTCGATATCAAAGGAGTCGAACTTTGAGAGGTTTGAATACCCAGCAGGTAATTCTACGCCATCACATGTGGTGCCTGTGTGTCGCCGGTTTCGATTTCCAACAAGATATTCTGAATGATGGCGCAATTCAATCCCTGACTGAAAAGAGTCGGAAAATGGTAGGCTTTGTGACCATGGCGCGTTTTATTTACTGGGCACTAAACAGAGCTCACTGCGTCATACAAGAGGGCACTCTAACTGAGTAAGCCTATGCGTGCGGCAAGATACAGGAAGCAAAAATGAATTCTAATTCGATGGGTAGAAGAAGTTCGATATGGCCCCGTTTGATCATTGCTTTGATCATCGCCGGTTTTTCACTGATCACTTATTTTAGTCAAAACGAATTCAATCCTGTCACGCAAGAAAAGCAGCATATTAGCTTGAGCACCAAAGACGAAATTGCTTTAGGGTTGCAGGCGGCTCCCGCAATGGAAGCGCAGCATGGCGGAGAATCCGCTAATCCTGCCGATCAAGAACTGGTTGACAAGGTTGGTAAGCGTTTAGTCGCTACTACGGCGGCAGCATCAACGCCTTACAAATTTAAATTCACTGTGCTTGCTGATGATAAGACCATCAATGCGTTTGCTTTGCCGGGAGGTCCCGTCTATATCACCAGTGCCTTGTTGCACAAACTAGATACAGAGGGGCAGGTGGCTGCTGTTCTTGGTCACGAAATTGGTCATGTGGTGGCGAGACATTCCGCGGAGCATTTGGCTAAGCAAAAGCTGACTCAAGGGTTGTCTGGAGCTGCGGGTATCGCGATGTATGATCCGGAAAATCCTTCTTCACGCAATAATGCGGCGATCGCAGCAATGGTTGGATCTCTCATCAACATGAAATTTGGACGGCAAGACGAACTGGAGTCTGATCGATTAGGTGTGCGGTTCGTGTCGGAAGCTGGTTACGATCCTCGCGGGATGTTAGGAGTTATGAAGGTTCTCAGCGAAGCCAGCAAATCACATACACCAGAATTCTTAAGTACACATCCAGATCCCGGCAACAGGGGCGCAGTGATCACTAAGCTGATTGCAGAGCGGTATCCGAAGGGGGTTCCGGCAGATCTGAAGAAGTAGCAAAGTTGGAGCCGCCCGCGCAATGGGGCATGCTTTTGATTATTACTTCCGGACTAAGTTGCCGATGCGTTAATGCACCGCCGACTCGTCAACTAGAACCCGTTTGCTTGCTTCTTGCGAGTCGAAAAACTTTTGCGAGAAGCCTAAGTTCAGCAGTTCGCGAGTGAGGACAAGCTCTCTCGGTAGACGCTCTTTCAGTTTCTCGAAAAGTTCGCCGTGTGAATCAAGCTCTTG
>Ga0163152_10004110_pt1 | contig 18342 bp, 16 predicted proteins | sample OliLakLV19MP8IB2_FD_148635 | JGI IMG/M metagenome (GOLD analysis project Ga0163152, IMG submission 148635) | Freshwater microbial mat bacterial communities from Lake Vanda, McMurdo Dry Valleys, Antarctica - Oligotrophic Lake LV.19.MP8.IB-2 | ecosystem: Environmental > Aquatic > Freshwater >...
TTCTAATTTATAATCCATATTCAATTAATTATTTGTAATAGTATATAACGACTATTTTCGAGAAATTGTCTGAATATTACCCATTTTAGCTCTTAAATGTTCTATAACCTGAACTGCATTTGCATATCCACACAAAAAACATTCGATAGGATGAAACAACCACATTTTTTCCCGATCAATCAAAAATCCATATAAGCCTCTAAGTGTTGGCAGAACAATACTCAAAGAGTAAATTGGCCATACATACATTCTCATTCTTTGTAATAAAGATAAATCAGCCGCACGATACGCTATGCCATAATTTTTTGCACTCAGTGCATTTTCAGTAGCCCACCTTTGTTTTCGTATAAATTGTTTGTAATCACGATTTGTATCATGAAAAACCGATATAGAATGTATATAGGCAATTTTTTTACCTGACTTTATTATATCAATAACGGGTGTAATATCATCAAACATATCCTTTTTTTTGCGTTTATAAGTACCTCTTATGGTAAAACCTTGTGAAAATGACATCATGGGAACCTCATCTCTCGACTTAAAATCGTATATGTCATATTCATCACTTTTGAATATTGTTTTATAGATTTTGTGAAATGTTCGAGTGTTTGATGCATAGCCGTTTATGAAATGATTAAAGGGATCGGTAAACGTATTATGATATTTAGTAAAAAGTGAATATGTAGGTTTACTATTGTGTTTTAATACAGCAGCATACACATCTTGGTTTTCATATATGTTAGAAATTTTTGCAAGTGCATCCTTACCATCAAGGAAATTATCAAGAGCCAAAATCATTAAAATATCTGCTCTACCTGCTTCCATTCCAAGGTGAATGCCGGGCTCTGCAAGTTTGTATGGATTGTTTATAACTCGCACTCCCCTGTTTTTAAATAACAATACTGTTTTATCTGTTGATCCACCGTCTGCTGCTATTATTTCAATTCCATTTTTATTAAAAGTTTGTTTTTCAAATGACGTAAAAAAAGCATCGATATCGTGTTCATTATTGAGTGTAGGTATTATAATTGAGAAGCGTGGAATAGATTTTTGCATGTTGATATTGTATCAAAGACCAACTTATTTATGTTTAGAAACCGCAAAATTGAATTACTATTTTTATTTTGTTTATCAGTATTTGTGTGCATACTGTATGGCCGGTTTGCATATAATGATTTCATTTCCGACGACAAGCTTGTTATTGTGCAAAATACTCAAATAGGCAATCTCAAATGGGCACTATTTTCATCGCCATTTACGTTTTTACGCAATTTTGAATATTTCCTGATCTATACTTTTTTTAAACTTTCACCTGTTGTCTACCATCTATTGAATATTTTCTTTCACGTGGGCACACTTGTTGTTTTTTTTGTGTTACTTCGAAAATTGTCTTATTCATTTTTATTTTCAATGGTTGCAGTTTCCCTATTTGCACTACATCCAGTCCACGCAGAAGCCGTAGGTTGGATTTCTGGTGGACCATATCCACAATATACATTTTATCTTCTTTTATCGTTTCTTTTTTTTACTGGTAACAATGTTCGAGCGACAACTTTATCTATCCTTTTTTTTGTATTAGCTCTTTTCTCATCTCATATGGCACTCGTTTTTCCCATTATTATTTTTATGTATTTGATTAGTTTTGAAAAAAAGCCATACCTTACAAAGGTAGCTCGAATATATATACTTCCCGAAATTATTTTTGTAATATACTATCTCTCACAGCTGACTACACGGATTACAACAACTCAAGCCTCTGGATTGATTGAAAATGTATTAGTTAACCCCCTTACGATATTCCCGCTACAACTTACTAGTTATTTTCATATGCTTTTATGGCCACAAAAATTATCTTTTTATCACACTGATTTTAACTTGAGCATACAAGCACAAATAGTGCGGATATGTGTCATAGGTTTATTTTTTATAGTTCTTATAATTTCTTATAAAAAAAATAAACGTATATTTTTCTGGCTTACCTTTTTTTTAATAGGACTTATTCCAACAATGTTGCCTGTTATGATTTCGTGGATTGTAGCTGAAAGATATGTATATTTTTCTTCGATTGGTTTTTTTGTTGTATGTGCATATGCACTAACATACTTACTTAAAAAAATAACTATACCATTCGGTCGCATACTTATATGTGTGAGTCTTTGTATTATTTTTTCTATCTATATTTTAAGAGGGCAAATAAGATTAAATGATTGGAAAAATGCAGACACACTCTGGCTTGCAACAGCAAAGACAGATTACCGAGCTCCCCAAAATCACAATAACCTTGGAGACTTATATGCACGACGAGGCAATTTTCAAAAAGCAAAAGAGGAGTTTAAAATTGCTATTTTATTAAAGCCCACATACGCTGATGCATATCATAATTTAGGACTAATTTATATACATCTAAAAGATTATACGAATGCGATGTATTCGTTTAGAAATGCTTTGCGCTTGAATCCAAATATCTGGCAGTCACATCAAAATATAGCCTTGCTCTATTTCAGAGAAAAAAACTTTATTGATGCCCAGAAGCATATTCAAGAAGGTTTAAAAATAAATCCAGAAAACAAAAATTTAAAACAAAACCTACAACAGATACAAGATGTACTTAAACAAAATGAAAACTATTAATACTAGTAACACAACTAAGCAGAAAAACATTAACTTCGTTATTACTTTTCTTCTTTTTTATAGTTTTTTAATCTTCATTTTTGCCCCCACACTTAAAACATATGTTTTAAGTGGTGATGATTTGTTTAGCATTTCCAATGCTTATGTTACATACGAGCAGGTAGTTGCACAATTTACCGTATTTTCGGGTGCATTTCGCCCCCTGGGACATATTGTTTTTAACATATATAAACTTTTCCTACCCCACTTTACGACTATTTTTTTAATAAACTTGAGTCTTGTTGCACTTGTCCAAACACTTCTATTTAATTTTTTAAGAAAGATTGTACCTCAATGGATTTCAGCTGCTATAGCATGTATTGTGTTTCTCTCCCCCATTTTTTACTATCATATATTCACTATCTCAGGGACAAATAATATTCTTATGTTGGTGGCACACTTGTTATTGTTACAACTTGTTCGAGTCGAATATGAAAAACACAGGCCAATAAAAATTATTTGGGGGTTAATGATATTTATTATTTCAATATTTATTAAAGAAACATTTCTTCTCAACGGCTTGATACTTTCACTTATTGCCTATCAAAATAGCGAAAGAAAGAAAACTTTTTATATGTGGTTAGTAGCTGTAATTGGTATTACTGGTCTTTATATCGTCTTTCGTATGGGCCAATATATAGTGACAGATGTTAATTATAGTTTTGTCTATACTCCGTCAAAGCTGCTCGAAAATCTTGCTTCCATTGCAAGCTGGATGTTAAACTACCCTCGAGGGTGGCAATATGGAGCTCCACTTCCAAAAACAATTAGTACATTTTTGATAGCAGGTTTAACGTGTTTAATTGCAGGGCTGACACTGAGTATTCTTATGATAAAAAAAACAAAATTGGGACTTTTTCTAGGTATGGCTTTTATATTGTCACTTGCGCCTTATCTATTTTTAAATAGGATACTCATATATTATCTCGACGGGGCGATAATAGTCTTTTTTATATCGATTGCTTTTGCACTTAATAATTTTCCAAAGAAAAAACAGCTATTTTTAATTGCTCTACTTATAAGTATTTGCATGTCACATTTTTTTATTATTTACCCTCAATGGCACAAGTATTCATTTGTTGCAAATGCCAATGAGACAGCAAAAAATTATATATATACACTCAGTAAATCTAATGTTCTCGAATACGATGCTATCTGCATTTTAAATCATAATAAGGGTGCTTGGGCTACAGAAAATGGAAATCTTGCAAATTTTTTATACTCCAAAAAATTCAAGATAATCTCAACACTCGATACAAAAAAACCAAAAGAATGCGGTAAAGAGTCATTAGTTTTAATAAATGATGAGAGAAGTTATCTGCTATATGATAGATTTAAATATTAATTTCTTTTACCATCTAACAGATCTGGCCTCATTGCTAGGTATCCACCTGATGCAAGTCCATGCGCTTGCATAAATATGTTTTTAAGATCTGCTGGCAATCCAGAACTAAACTGATCAAAATCCTTTTCACTTAAAGCTGTTACAAGGTCTTGAATTGCCACCTTATGATTGCGGTTTCTACTTAAAACATGTGATAAAAATAAGAGTGCACCTTCATCTCGGGGGAACTCTCCTGGATTTTGAGCCGTATGGTTTACTAATAGTGTAAAACCATCAGCAAATTTATCTGAAGCACTTCTAAGTCTCTCTCCATTATTTCCAATTGAAATACAATTGAATATAGATCTCAATATCGCAGCTCTTGTTTCTTCAAGAAGAACAGATGTGCCATTTGATCCAATCAAATGTCCCTCTTCATCGCACACGTGGATTGCAAATCCAACCTTATCAACTGTCAACTCATGTGGTTGGTAATCGCGATCGTTTCCATATTCGCGTGACACGTTTGAAAAATCAGTTGCAACTAGAGAATGAGTTAAATCACCTGGCCATATTTATTGGTGGTTTTAATACAAAGCCAGTAAATGCTAGTTGTCTATGTTTACCAGATGCATGTGCTAATTCTTCTGCAAGTAGATTTTCAAGGCTTTTAGGTTTGTCTTGCTCTCTATCAGCAATACTTTTTCTTATTACTATTCCTACCTGGTTTATCACCTCTTGGATACATATAGGCGCCTTCACCTCCTTGATTTTTAGCTAATATAAGTTGTTGTGCCATTGGGAACGGGCAGTCTGAATGTGCTAATGCAAGTTGATCAAATTCCTCATCTGTCACTATCCTTGCGACTTCGAGTATAGGTCTTACTCTGTGGCCAATTCTATTTGGAATAAATGGGTGGTCAAGAACTCCCTTTAATGAACCTATAGCTTGTTGTAAATCTGGAGTTACTGATCCATGCTCAGCAAATATCATAACTTATAGCATAACATGTCTACTATAAAGCGTCAATAAATAAGGGAATGATAGTTTATTACAAATTAACTGCACTGTCTACGAGTCTTATGGCGCTTTTTTCAGCGTCGACTGAAGTTTTAGGAGTGATGAGATGCTTACCAAGTGTTGAGATTGCATTTTTCCAAAATTTGGGTGAAAAAAAGCTTACTTTTGTTTGATTTGGATCAAAGTCAAGTAGGTGTCCAATAAGTTTTCTTCCCATATAGAACAAATACATAAAATCATGAAGACTTCTAATTCCTAATAATTTTCGCGTAATGTATTGTGGAGTCATAAATGCAGAATATAAATCTTGCTCAAGCTCGAGTATTTTTTCTTTTGGAAATGGTGTTTTCATAACGGGTTGTCGCATGTCGTAGTCGTCATAATCCTCGGTTAGCAGCCATCCATTTTCTTTACACTGCTTCCACAATGGAGTTGCAGGATATGGAATTACAATGGTTGCCTGCATTGTTTCGTAATAGCCCTTTTTAAATGCATATTTGGCAATTTCTATGGTGCGTTTTGCATCTTCATAACTCTCCCATGGATACCCTAACATAATCGTAATATGTGGATCAAGACCTGCATTTCGAGCCATGCGTGGACCATTTATTGCATCTGCCTCTTTTGTACCTTTGTCGAGTTTATCAAGTGTTTTTTGATTTCCAGATTCCATACCATAAAGAATAAATCGAAATCCAGCCTTTCCCATAAGGTCGTAATATTCCTGGTTTACAGCATTAAATCGCATATTACAGCCATACTTTACTTTTTTGTTATAGCCTGACTCAATCATAAGCTCACAAAATTTTTTGAGTTTTGGTCCAATAAAAATAGTTCCAGCGTCATCAAATATTTCTTTCACTCCATACTTATCAACTACATGTTTTACCTCTGCAAAAAGACGTTCGGGAGTGAAGCTTCGATAGGAGCCGATAGGGTTTATTGTGTGATCCCATACGCAAAATGTACACCTGTTCCACCAACAGTCTCGGCCTGAATACATATAGGTTGCTGGAGTGTATTTATAGTTTCCATTTTCATAGGCATACAGTTCCCACTTGGTTAAGTCTCGATCTACAAATGGCAATTCATCGAGCTTGTGTTTGAGAGAAGCTGGACCTGAGTTGTAAATAATTTCGCCAGAAGTAAGTTTTTTTTCAGTTCTATTTTTTGTTTTTATATCTTTATTACTTCCTCTCCACCACACTCCTCCTTCAAGCTCTTCTCCTAAATAGATATGTTTGAGAATGTTTACGGATACAAAATCATAGTCACCACCAGTTATAAGATAATCAACGGGTGAGTTTTCCATGGTTTCTTGTGGGAATGCTGAAATATGATCTCCTACCCAAATAAGTTTGAGAGTAGGAATTTTCTTCTTTAAATCGGCTATTTGCTTCCAGTGAGTTTTAATAATGGGAGATTTTGTTTCAACCAGAAGATAATCAGCCTTTATTTTTTTCAGTTCTTCAATATAGTCATCATATTTTTGTTTTTGAGATATACCATCCATCCAATACGTTTTAAATCCGTGTTTTTGCAAGTTGGAAGCAGTATAGGCCGGCACCATGGGATAGATATATGTTGGAGCGTTGAAATACTGAAATTGTCTGTTTTGGGAGAGAAGAGGTGTGCCTTTTTTGGATGTGATTGGAGGGTAGCCTACTACTACAACAATATCTTTAAGTTTTTTTATTGTCTTACCTTGCGTATTGGTATTTTTACGAAGTTTTATGGTCATGTGCATTTTAAGTATGACACAATTTAGTGTGGGATGTCAAGCAAAGCTCAATTATTTTGGTTGTTTCGGATATAATTTTTTACCTTTTTGGAATATCTCAATTGCTACTACGGGGCACGATTGTGCTGCAGCAATTATTTTTTCAAGTCTGTCCCACTCACCATCTTTTACGATTGCAATATTTTCCTCATCAAGGTCAAACGTAGTGGGAGCGTATACCACACATGTTGCGGCACCTATGCAAAGTGGGCGTTTGATATGAATTTCGAGATCTCCTTGTTTGTGTATTGTCGTATTTTCATCAGCCATAAATATGTTCTTTTTTAACGAAACCCACTACAAATCCATATACGAAACGTATTCCATAATACGCATGCATCAAAAACAACACTATAGATGAAAAAACACTAATTTTCAAGGATTTGTTTGCTTTGTATGAACGTAATATCTGATAAACAAGTAGTGCTTTGTATAAAAAAAGAGGAGATAATAGCAGGAGATAATTGATAGAAGTCAAATAATATGCAAACGGCAAAGAAAAAAGATATAAGACAAAAAAAGTGGGGATAAGATAGCTAAGCCTCATCGAATTTTTGTCTCCATGGGCAAAAAATGCGCCTCGATGAAATCCATAATTGCCATGCTGTTTTAGAAAATGACCTAGATCCGGACGTCTATGATGATACACTTTAATAGATGGATCGTAGAGGATTTTGCTCGAAAGACCATAAACCAAGTCTTCACATAATTTGCTATCTTCTCCTGGCCAGAAATTATTATTAAATCCGCCTACTTTTTTAAATACATCTGCCAAGACCAAAAAATTCATCGATGGAAAGTCATCGACAGCGCGAGAGTTTTGAGGTGTAAAACGATAGGTGTATGCCCCACTTCCAAGTGGCGAAGTAAGAACTGCGTCAAACACTTTTTCTAAAAAAGCACTATTTTTAGGTATTATTCCGGGCCCACATACTGCAACCACTTTGCCAGCATATATATCTTTTGTGTTTTTATTTTTTATAAAAGTTTCATGTTTTGAAAAAACAACAACTGCCTTTTCGAGCCAATTTAGCGCAGGGTAGGCATCATCGTCTATAAATGCAATAATTTCTCCCTTTGCGAAACGTACTCCTATATCGCGTTTTTGAGCAGGACGAGTGATCTTATTTGTTTCAATAATTTTTAAAAAAGGATATTTTTTAATAAGTAAAGCATCATGTTTTGTTTTTTTGTTGGGCAATAATATTACTTCAAAATGTTTGTACGTTTGGTTTGCAAACGCTGGGAGACCTTCATGTAAAACATAATGAGTAATTTGCCTAAGGGGGATAATGACAGAAACAAATGGTGTAACGTTTGTCATGCTTTTATTTCTTATTATAATATTTCAGGATATTTTTTCTGTAAAAAATAGCTAATGTATCGACAAATATTCCCCAAATTGCCGGCATGTTTGCAGCTGATGTAAGTGGACTCATGTTGTAATCCAATTTTATGGGCGCCTCAAAAATGCGCTTAAAGCCAAGTGAATTGGCAACCACAAGTATTTCAAGGTCACCGGCAAATTTTTTCTCAACCAGTAGAGGCAACACTTGCTCTAATACCTTTTTTTTGAATATTTTAATGCCAGCTTGTGTATCGCGTATTTTAAGTCCAAATAAAAATGTAACAAAATAATAATAACCATAGCTAAAAATCTTGCGATCAAGTGGATATTTGATTTGAGAAGCAGGATGGCGCTTAGATCCTACAATAATATCTGCATCATACCACTCCATGTGCTCGAGCAACATTGATATCCCATTGGGGTCTATTTCAAGACCTGAATCTATAAACATGGCATAATCCCCCTGTGCTTTTGAAAGTCCAAGTCGAAGTGCCCAAGCTTTGCCCTGATTTTTTTTATATGCAATGGATTTAACTTTATCTAAATGAGCTGATTTTATTTTTTTATATGAATTATCAACCATACCGTCCACAACAGTTATAATCTCGTAATCATATCTGATAGTGTTGAGCACCTGCTGAATTTCCTTCAAATTTTTGACGATTGTTTTTTCCTGTTTATATATGGGAACAATAAGACTTACAAAGTGGTTTCTTTTTTTAATTTCCATGAAAAGTGGTGCTTTTAAACGAATAATATGTTATCCTAAATTGTAGCATACATGTCCCTATTATACGTTCAACGTGCTTTAATTTAACTATGAATATTAAAAAAACAATACTATTTGCGCTTTTGTTTATTGCCGTGTCAACGACAACTAATGTCGCGCATGCAGCAGTTAAGCAGGCGGGCATTTCAGTTACTGCGAGTGTTAAGGCTAAAAAGTCGGTTGTTGTCTATTTTAAAAATCTAAATAAAGCATCGTCGGTGTCGTATGTACTAAGCTATAAATCTAAACAAGGTCCACAGGGAGTAGTTGGAACAATTCCAACTAAGGGCAAATTTAGCCTTACTAGGGAATTTCTTCTTGGAACATGTTCAAATAAAATTTGCCGCTACGACACTGGAATAAAAGACTGTGTACTTGAGGTTACGGCACGACTTAAAAACGGTAAAAAAGAAGTAAAACGAATCAAGCTGCGGGTGTAACTTTTTCAACTCTAAATAATCCGACAATACTTATTGTAAGGATAATCAACGCTATATTTATATTTATCCAAATAATGTTTTCAAGTGTGTGACCAAATAGATAAAGGCATAGTCCATAAACGGGCGAAAATAATACTGAAATAAGTGCAAAGTGTGAATTTTTAGCTAAGAAATACGTATTTGTAATGGTTATCCCGCTATATAAAAATCCAAATAATGCAGACGTATGAATAAGTGGGAGTACTTGTAGAAAGGAGTTATTAAAAATAAGCAACACAATTTGCCGACCGAAAAAGATGTAGAGGAAATGAATCATAATCGCGATAAAAAAAAGCAAGGATAAGATCATGATCAGAACATGTTTGTGCCTCTTTTTTTCATTTGCAGCAGAAAAAAATATTAAACTAATGGCCTGAATTGGACCAATTACATAGAGTACTATTTTGGCAAGCAAGCTCCATGCCCCATATATTCCGCTCACACTTGCTGGAAAAAATTTACGTACATATATGATATCAAGATTGCTTAATAGTGTTATTCCAACGAGCGATCCAATGGTTACTATGAGTGACTTTGAAAAAAGCACGTCTCGCAATCGCTTAATCGAGCGAGGCGATTTTTTTCCTGGTGTACGTTTAATTAAAAAATATTTTGAGAGTAGAATCGAAACGAGTGGGCCTGCGATTAACAAGAGATAAATAATACTTATATCGCCAATGTTGAGTAAGACTAAAATCGGACCGAGTAATTTTAAACCAACGCCAACAAAAGCCACAAGGGTAAATAAAAAAAATAATTGTGTGGCTTGCAACACCCCTTGATAAAAAGATAATACGATCGACAACAGCAATAACAATAACAATGTTCCTGATGCAAAAAATGACAGATTGGTCAAACGAGGTAAAATAAAAATACTCAAGAAATAAGGGACAAATAATAATTTGTAGCGAGATAGCTTGTATATTATCCACGACTCCCATGACGCTGCTCGAATTAACTTGTCATCTGATACAGTTCCCAGTCGTTTAATAAGTTCGGTTGTGATGACACTTAGAGGGACTGATAAAATTGTTACATACGAAAATAGCGCAACAATCTCGCCATATCCGGAAGGCCCTAACAAATGCGCGCTTAATACATTAAAAAAATAGTTAAAAAAGTTTGCAACTACACCGGCGCCAAAAAATAAAATTCCTCCCTGAAAAAAACTATTTTGTGCTAAACGCTTCATTTTCTGTTTCATTTTTATGTAGTATAATTCTACAGCACATATGGATAAAGATATATCACACATATTGATATTTGGCTCCATGGCGTACGACGAGATAATGGATTTTCCGGGAAAATTTGTAGATTTTATCGACGCAACTAAACTCCATCAAATAAATGTTTCATTTGTTGTAGACAAACTTGAAAAACAGCTTGGCGGGATTGCAACTAATATTAGCTATAATCTGCGGCAATTGACTGACAAAAAAATCAGTGTGATATCGGCAGTAGGCAAAGATGGAAGTGTTTTTTTTGATTTTCTAAGTTCACACAAAATCGATACCACATATCTTTTGAAAAATGATGAAATCTACACCTCAACAGGCAAAGTAATAACAGACAAAAACGACAATCAGATTTGGGGATATTTTTATGGCCCACTTGAAGACGCAAAGAAAGTATTAATTTCAAGTAGTATTGGTACTTTTGCCATACTTTCTGCAACACAAAAAAATGCTTTTCTTAAACACCAAAAAGATCTTATTTCTCTAAAGATCCCCTATCTCTATGATCCTGGCATGACACTTACGTGGATTTCAAATGGAAACTTGCTCGGTGGAGTTTTACATTCGCACTATTTAGTTGGTAATGATTATGAAATAGCCCAAATTGAAAAAAGAATCAATAAAACTAAAGAAGAATTATTACCAATGGGAATTCGAATCATTACAACGCTTGGGGAAATGGGAGTTTTGTATGAAGATATAAATGAATCTATTAGAATTGATGCATACAAGTCATCCTCAGTCGTAGACCCGACTGGTGCGGGCGACGCTTGGAGGGGTGGATTTGTGGCTGGACTTATTGAGAAAAAGTCAATTCGAGATTGTCTTGTTCAAGCAAATGCGCAGGCAAGCTTTGCAGTAGAGAAATATGGCACGGTAAATCATGCACCAAGTAAAAGCCAATTGCATGATAGAATATCGAGTATCGAAAAAAGTATAAATAAATAATTACAATTTTAATTTAATTTCTAAATATGAAGCATGATGTCAAAGATTTAAAACTTGCGAAAGAGGGAAAAAAACTTATTGAATGGGCACAGCGAGATATGCCCGTGTTAAAGCTAATAAGTGATGAATTTAGTAAAAAGAAGGTCCTCAAAAATGTCATTTTGGGAGCATGCCTTCATGTAACATCAGAAACTGCAAATGTTGCAATTACACTCAAAAAAGCAGGAGCAGACGTTGTGCTTTGTGCATCAAATCCACTGTCAACAAATGACTCTGTTGCAGCGTCTCTTGTAGCCGATTTTAATATTCCTGTTTTTGCAATAAAAGGAGAAGACAACAAGTCATACTACAAACATTTAAATGCGGTTCTGGACTTCAAACCAAATTTAACAATGGATGATGGGGCTGATCTTGTAGGACTTATTCATAGCTCGCGCAAAGAGTTATTGCAAACAGTTGTAGGTTCTAGTGAAGAGACAACAACCGGTGTGATACGTCTTCGCGCGATGGAGAAAGATGGAGCACTCAAAATACCAGTTTTAGCTGTAAACGATAACATGACAAAACATTTATTTGATAATCGTTATGGTACTGGTCAATCAACAATTGATGGTATTTTAAGAGCTACAAATATGTTGCTTGCAGGATCAACCTTTGTTGTATGTGGGTATGGATGGTGTGGACGAGGAGTAGCTACACGCGCGCGAGGCATGGGCGCACATGTTATTGTGTGTGAAATTGATCCAGTCAAGGCTTTAGAGGCTCTTATGGATGGATTTCGTGTTATGCCACTTGTTGATGCAATAAAAGTTGCTAATATAGTGCTGTCAACCACAGGAGGTAAACATATTATTGATCAAAAACATTTTAACGTTGCAAAAGATGGTGTAATTTTGGCTCAGTCAGGACATTTTGATATTGAGATAAATAAGGAAGTCTTGAAAAAAATGTCTAAAAAAGTAAGCAAAGTGCGACCCATGATTGATGAATATATGATAGGTGATAAGCATATATACCTTCTAGCTGAAGGTCGACTTGTAAACTTGGCCGCAGCCGACGGACATCCAGCGTCGGTTATGGATATGTCGTTTGCAGGTCAGGCGTATGCAGCAAACTATCTATGGGAAAATCGTGGCAAGCTTGAACCGAAAGTTTACTCGCTGCCTCAACACCTAGATCAACAAATTGCAAAACTAAAATTGAAGGCACAAGGAATTGAAATAGACAAGTTAACACTAGAGCAAAAAGAATACTTTTCATCATGGAGACATGGAACCTGAGTATGCATGATTTGATTTGATCTCCTATGCAACATTGACAACGGTTGTATTGTTTGTTACGATTTTTAGTATCAAGAGAGATAGGTAAGAGAACTAGCTCGTTATAACCTATCCAACAACCGATCCCGACAATACGTCAGGAAACGGTGTTACAGCTAGACCGAAATTCGGAAAAACGATACGCCCTGATTTTTCAGGGAAAATCTCGCTCCCTTTTCGGGAGCTTTTTTTATAAATTTTTTACCATTTTTGCCAAAAAAATATATGTCATATACCACATTCACCTCAGAATCAGTTTGTGCCGGACACCCTGATAAAATTTGCGATCAAGTCTCAGATAGCATTTTAGATGCTGCTCTTTCACAGGATAAATATTCTCGTGTTGCGGTGGAGACTCTTGTAACCAAAAATTTTATTTGTATGGCCGGAGAGCTTACTACTAGTGTAAAACTTGATTATGAAACTATTGCAAGAAAGATGATTAAGCAGCTGGGGTTTACCGATAAGTCAATCGGGTTTTGGTACAAGTCTCCCATGGTCATAAAAATCCATACTCAGTCGACCGAGATAGCTGCAGGAGTCGATAGGCTTGGTGCGGGTGATCAAGGCATGATGTATGGTTTTGCTTGTAACGAATGCGAAAATTTCATGCCTTTGCCTCTTACAATTTCTCATGCATTAGTAAAAAAAATAGATGAAGCACGAGAAAAAAATCGCATTCCTTTTTTGCTGCCTGATGGCAAATCTCAGGTGACCGTAATATACGAAAAGGGTCGTCCTGTAGGTGTTGAAAAAGTTGTTGTTGCAGTGCCCCATGATAAAAAAATCACAATTGATGAAGTTAAAGAGTCAGTGTTTAAAAAAGTAATTGTTCCTGTTCTTGAAAGTTTTGGTTTTTCAGTTTCATTTGACCAGGTAATCTTAAATGGCACAGGAGTGTGGCACCTACCTGGACCTGCTGCAGACACGGGAGTAACAGGTCGTAAGATTGTTGTGGATACGTATGGTGGTGTTGGACATGTTGGAGGCGGCGCTTTTTCAGGTAAAGATCCTACAAAAGTGGATAGATCTGGTGCCTACGCGGCACGGTATCTTGCTAAAAATATTGTAGCAGCGGGTTTGGCCGATAAATGCGAAGTACGACTTGCATATTTTATAGGAGCAGTCTCGCCCGTCATGCAACAGGTGGAAACATTTGGAACAGCTAAAAAATCTGACAAAGTAATTGCTGACTTTATGAATGGCTTGCTTGATACATCGGTCGAAGGCATTATTGAAAAGTTTAATTTGCGAAGACCGATATATGCAAAAACGGCCAGCTATGGACATTTTGGGCGAAACGAATTTCCTTGGGAGAAAATAGCAAGTTAATAAGCGTACGAAATTTGTATACTAATTGAATGAGAAAATGGCTGCTCGTTAGTCTTTTGTGTATCGCGATCTATACTCGATTTGTCGGAATAGATTGGGGGCTCCCCTACCCCATGCATCCGGACGAGCGCAACATGGCGGATGCAATTCAAAAATTGGAGTGCTCTTTATCTGATCTAAAAAATTGCTTTAATCCTCAATTTTTCGCATATGGCCAATTACCTCTGTATATAGGTTATTTATTAGTACAAGTATTTCACGTAGTAATAAATCGATCAAGTTTGCCAATTACTTTTTATGAAGCTACAATAGCATTGCGATTTATTTCAGCCACTGCCTCGATCATAAATGTTTTTGTTCTATTAAAGATTATTAACTTGGTAATTACAAATCAGAGAAAAAAGAAACATGAAGTAAAAATATCAAGCTGGTTTACTGAGTTTATGGCGGGATTGATATGTATTTTCGCACCATTTGCTATACAGTTTGCTCATTTTGGTACAACAGAATCTATTTTAATGTTACTGTATTCGTTAATAGTTTTGTTGTGCTTGCATTTACTAATACTCAAAAAAAGTAAAAAATATGTAGTATTGTTGTCATTGTATTTAGGACTGTCATTTGGTGTAAAAGTATCCTCAGCTGTTTTTGCGCTCCCAATCCTATTTGTATTTTTGTATATAGATATTTATAAAAGTAAATCTACATTTCTAAAAAAAATTAAGGCATTTATTGTAAATCTACTTATCGTTGGGGTTGTATCAATTTTAATGGCAATTATTTCATCTCCGTATAATTTTATTTCGTTTGAAGCTTTTCTAAATACCATAAGATATGAATCGGCCGTTGCAACGGGTGATGCGAGAGTATTTTATACCCAACAGTTTGACAATACAGTTCCAGTATTTTTTCAGTTAACGAGGATATTTCCATACGTTTTGGGTGTGCCCATGTATGTATGTGCATTAATTGGATTTATCTTTTTATCGTGGCGGAATATCCAACACAATTTTTTACGAATAGCATTTCTTGTTTTTTTTATTCCCACATCTTTTTTGTATGCAAAATGGTCTAGATTTATAAGTCCCGTGCTTCCATTGATGAGCATGTTTTCGGTTTTATTTATTTTCAAATTAAGTGATTTGATTCAATCTGCTATATATTCAAGAGTTAAATTACAAAAAATAAACCGATCTTATAACTATTTAAAAAAGTATCTTTTAACAGCGTTCACTCTTATTATTATTTTGCCAGGATTGGCATATATTTCTATTTATACGAATCCCGATGTAAGATTTTTGGCTTCACAATGGATATATAACAATATAGATGAAGGTGCAGTTTTGCTTTCTGAAACTGCAAACGTGGTAGATATCCCCCTTCAAAGTGAAATTTCTCAGAAATTGCGGTATTATCAAAATACTTCATTTAATCATTATGATCTGGATACAGACTCAAGACTTTTCGGCCAACTTAACTCACACCTTGCTAGCGCAGACTACATCGTAGTTCCATCACGCCGTGTGTTTGCAAATTACAGTTGCTGGAAACCAGATTTAAAATATTCTAAAAAAGCCGTCGGATATAGCCCTAATCATTGCGATAAAATTGAAATGAAGTATCCTCGCCTTTCAATGTATTATCAGCAGTTATTTTCAAATACAACAAAATATCAACAAGTAGCAAAGTTTACCTCATACCCTAATATTTCTTTTTTTGGCCGCACACTTCTTGAATTCCCCGATGAAATGGCCGAGGAAACATGGACAGTTTTTGATCATCCAGTGATACGAATATATAAGAGAATATAGCCTTATTCTGCTATAATTTACTCGACATATGCAATCAATACGTAATTTCGCGATTATCGCTCACGTCGATCACGGCAAATCAACTCTTGCTGACAGGTTTTTAGAAATAACGGGGGTAGTTGAAAAAAACAGGCACGAGGCGCAACTACTTGATAAAAATCCAATTTCTCGAGAGCGAGGGATAACCATAAAACTAGCCCCAGTTAAAATGGAATATAAAAACTATATTTTAAATCTTATAGACACTCCGGGACATGTGGATTTTTCATATGAAGTAGAGCGCACGCTCGCGTGTGTTGAAGGTGCACTTCTACTTGTTGATGCCACACAAGGAATTCAAGCGCAAACGATCGCCCATACATATAAAGCAATGGAGCAGAATCTAACTATTATTCCCGTTATTAATAAAATAGACATGCCCCATGCACAAGTTGAAAAAACTAAAAGCGACATATGTGAGTTTTTAGGTGTACCCGAGTCTGATATATATGAAATCTCAGCCAAAACTGGACAATATGTAGAAGAGTTGCTTGAAGCAGTGATACAAAAAATACCAGAGCCACACGTAAACGAGCATATAAATTCTGAGGCATTAATTTTTGATTCGTATTACGATACATATCGGGGTGTTATCGCATTTTTACGGGTGTTTCATGGAACACTAAAAAAAGGCACTAAAGTAAAACTTGTAGCCACAAACCAAGTGTTTGAAATAGAAGAGGTCGGGGTGTTTACCCCCGAACTTAAAGCCAAAGACTCACTTGAAGATGGTGAGATCGGATATGTGGTAACAAAGCTTAAAGACATCCATTTAGTTAGAGTGGGAGACACTGTCTCAACTGATCTTCAAAATCCAAAAGCTGTGCCGGGATATAGGCCAACAAAGCCTATGGTATATGCTTCTGTTTTTCCAACCGATGCTGACGACTTTGTAAAGCTTAAAGAATCACTTGAAAAACTTACACTTAACGATGCGGCGCTAGCCTATTCAGGAATATTTAGTAAAGCGCTTGGCAGTGGATTTAGGACGGGATTTTTGGGTTTATTGCACGCTGATGTAGTACGAGAACGACTTGAGCGTGAATTTGATTTGTCTATCATATTAACACCTCCAACTGTTGAATATCGAAACGAAAACAATACATTTGAGGAGCCTATTGCCGATGTTGCTATAGTTACTCCTAACGAGTATACGGGTCCAGTTATGCGGCTTTGTGAAGAGTCGAGAGGAGTATTTAAAACAATGGATAATAAAACACATGTGTATTTGCAGTATGAAATACCGCTTTCAGAGATAATTACTATTTTTTTTGATCAACTAAAAACAATTACATCGGGTTATGCATCGTTTGATTGGAGTTTTAAAGAATATCGTGCATGTGATGCAGGACTGCTTAGCATCATGCTTAACGGAGATGAGGTTGAGGAATTTAGCGAATATGTTGTATATGAACGAGCCGAAAAAAGAGGACGTTTTTTGGCTGACAGACTTAAAGAGCTTATTCCACGTCAGCAATATGAAGTTCGTATTCAAGCAAATTACAAAGGTAAAATTATAGCTTCTAGCCGCATTGCTCCTTTTAGAAAGGATGTAACTGCAAAGCTATACGGCGGCGATAGAACTCGAAAAGACAAGCTTTTGAAAAAACAAAAAGAAGGAAAAAAGAGCATGAAAAATGTAGGAAGTGTAGAGATTCCGAAGGAAGTGTTTATGAAATTATTTAAGAGTTAAAAGCGAGCTATTCTCATTGTTGCATTTTGGTAGCGAGGTAAAGGTTGTACATAAGATAGGCAATGTCAAACGGCCCAGTACCTCCCGGGGTTGGAGTATAAAATGATGCAATATCTTTAATTTCGTCTTCATCATAATCCCCTCTCCACTTTTCATTTTCACGACGAAGGCCAATATTTATCAGCATAACTCCTGGTTTTATATTATCTTTTGTTATAACTTTTTTTCCAACACACGTTATTATCACATCTGCCTCGCTGTAATATTGATCAGGATCGTGCGTTTTGGTATTTGTTTGTATAAATGGAATCCCCATCATTTGTAGTGTGTGTCCGATTGGTTTTCCACCTGTTTCGCCTCGTCCGGCAATAACTATTTTTTTTCTCTTGAGAAACTGTTTAAAAAGTGATTGGTCACGTTTTATATCAACAAGTAGATTTTCAATGTTTGTTATATCAAGGGGAGAATAAATGTACTTGATAACAGTTAGAGCGGCCAGTGCAAGAGGTGAGCAAAATGGGCTCTTTTCTTTGTGGCCTTCTATTTCTTTTTTTAGTGGTACGTAGTTAAATAA
>Ga0163152_10004115_pt1 | contig 18327 bp, 15 predicted proteins | sample OliLakLV19MP8IB2_FD_148635 | JGI IMG/M metagenome (GOLD analysis project Ga0163152, IMG submission 148635) | Freshwater microbial mat bacterial communities from Lake Vanda, McMurdo Dry Valleys, Antarctica - Oligotrophic Lake LV.19.MP8.IB-2 | ecosystem: Environmental > Aquatic > Freshwater >...
GCACCAACGCTTCTATTCAAAGACAAGACGGTACTGGCGCAGGGGCTGATGACATACACCGCCCCTGGTGGCAGCAATGATCTTGCACTGACAACTGCCGTCGACTTGAAAGTAAAGAAGACTGACAAGGAGACTTCTCGTGTTCCGAATGCAGCGACCTGGCAAAACGATCAGTATGGAAAAATAGACCTTGCCGGGAAAATTACCGTCACCAACTACGGTACTGAGCCAGCCCAACTTGAAGTCAAACGAAACGTTCTGGGTAAAGTGGGCACGGCGGATCACGGCGGCATTGCAGAGATGATCAATGTGTTCGAGGATCCCTCATTTAGTGCAGAAGGATTCTATCCGTCGTGGTGGGGTTGGTACAGCTGGCCATCATGGTGGAGCCATTTCAACGGGGTTGGGCGCATCACATGGAGATACAAGTTGCCAGTCAAAGAGACCGTTGATCTCGGATACACCTGGTCGTATTACTGGCGATAACAAGATCGCAGCGTTGAGTCGCCAAAGTCCCGGGATAAAAGAAACGGCGCATCATAGATGCGCCGTTTCCATTTATTTATTCAATGCTGGATTGCATTATCTAGATGGTTCTTCTTCGCGAAGCACGTAACCTTCGCCTCTAACCGTTTGGATCAAACGCTTGGTATTGCCGTCTTCCAGCTTCGAGCGCAAGTACCGGATATACACTTCAATGACGTTGGATTCGCCGATGAAGTCGTAGCCCCAGACTTTGTCGAAAATGAATTCGCGAGAAAGCACTTGTTCCGGATACTGCATAAACAATCTAAGCAGATCAAACTCTTTCGCCCGCAGATCGAGTTGACGGTCTGCACGTTTCACCACGCGGTTCAGCTGGTCCATCCAGAGATCGGCATAGGTAAGAATGCCTTCTTGTGGTTTACGACGCATGACTGCTCTTATACGAGCAAGCAATTCTTCTGTGGCAAACGGTTTAGTCAAATAATCATCCGCACCACCATCCAAGCCGGCGACGCGATCTTGAAGACCATCTTTTGCCGTGAGCATGATGACAGGAACCTTGGAAATTCCGCGAAGCCGCTTACAGACTTCAATTCCATCGAGGCCAGGAAGCATGACGTCCAGAAGAACCAAATCTGGTTGTTCCTTCTTGAACACGTCGATGCCTTGATTTCCTTCATGAGCGACGCAGACTTGGTAGCCTTCGTAACCGAGTTCCAGTTCGATCAGACGGGCAATATTTACGTCGTCTTCGATAATCAGGATTTTCAAGAACGTACACCTCACACCAAAATGCCAGCTTTAATATTAATCCCTACTCAACCGTTGATTAAGCTTTGGTTTTAATCTTTTCGATTTCGTTACACGATCCGTAGCCGAAATCGTGCAGTAGGAGACACTTACGGGAATTATAGTCCCGCTTTGTGCGCTCACCTAAACATGTGCGTTTAATATTAAACGACTGTACCAGCCGCTTAATGTTCTGAACAGGGGAAACTCCCCATGGAGGCGAATCGGTCAGGTGAAAAGGGTTTCAGGCGCTTGACGACAGCTCGGTTTGCAGTCAGTACAGCAAGTGACTTGGCTTCGGCGGTAGCTGCTCCTGTCCGGCTCTCTGGCGTCGGTTCAAACAGTTCGTACTGACGAATCCTCATATATGAAGAGCAAAAAACCAGCGACGTTATATTACAAATAAACGGTAAGCACTTTCTCCGTCCAGGCCATTACCGCCAATTCTGACATCACTTTGCCGACCAATCCGGGCCGCTTCTCCAGGCGCCAAACGCCGGAAGGCAAGGTTGCCGGGTTGACGAAGCCAAACTCCGCTCTTGGATGGACAGAGCCCAGCCTGGGGATGGTCCGGGACCTCACGGATGTAAAGACTGTGTTCGTCACGCCCCAGATATGCGGCCAGTCGGGAAATGGACTTGACTGGTATCGACTGATAACTCCGACCGAGAGGCACTTCGTGGTTCATCGCCGGGCGCACTTCAAAAGGACCAATTTTCAACGACCGGCATTCTGAATCGTCGGCAAAATCCATGTCACTGAACGATTGGTCTTGTTGGACGGGAAAATTGTTGATTGTGTCAGCGCAGCTATAAGCAAAAGCAGAAGATCCACAGTGGGCAATGATTGCATTTGCCAACTGCTGATATTCCAAAGCAAGCTGAATATCGTCCTTCTGGGAAGCGATGGTCATGCAACCTTCTGGCGCTGCGCGCGGTTGTTGGTAAGGCGAACGCCTAAATCTAACACACTTAACGACGGTTGTCAGCAGGCTCAATCAGGGCCAAGCGCTGAATTAAGGTAGGTCACACAGATAGAGATAGCCTCTCTGCTAGCCTAATTCTGAGGACAGAAGGAACCGACATGCCGAACAACAGTGTGAAGCTACCAGGATTACTGATGAAGAAGCACTTTTTCGAAGTGCCTCTCAACTACGACCAACCAAACGGAACGAAAATTGAGGTTTTTGCCCGTGAACTTGTCGCGCCAGACAACTCCAACAAAGCGGATTTGCCGTGGATGCTCTACCTTCAAGGGGGTCCCGGGCTTCAGTCGCCGCGTCCAGAAGGCCTTGCCGGAATGTGGATGCCGCGAGCACTCAAAGACTACCGTGTGCTGTTGCTTGATCAACGCGGCACAGGGCTAAGTACACCGCAAACACACCAGACGATTGCGGCGATCGGAAATCCAAAAGCTCAAGCTGACTATCTGCGGAACTTCCGAGCTGACAATATCGTGAAGGACTGCGAAATCATAAGGAAACAGCTGGCAGCTGGTCGCCCATGGACTGTGCTTGGACAAAGCTTCGGTGGATTCTGCCTTACTACGTATCTTTCTTACGCCCCTGAGGGGCTCAGCGGTGCCATCCTCACGGGCGGGTTACAGCCCCTGTGCACAGATCCTGACCCTGTTTACCGCGCGACCTATCCACTCGTCTTGAACAAGAACCGATTGTTCTATGAGCGCTATCCAGAAGACATTCAGAACGTGAAGAATCTCCTGGCACACTTGAACGAGCATCAGTGCATCTTCGCCTCGGGAGAACGAATTTCCGCCAGAAGATTTTTGCAACTGGGGCTCAACTTCGGCGTCCTATCTGGTTTTGAAAAAACCCATTATTTGCTGGAAGAAGCAATGGTGCAGATAAATGGAAAGCAACAAATTTCATACAAGTTCGCACACGATCTCAACGGACAACTTGGTTTCAACATAAATCCGCTTTACGCGATTTTGCATGAATCGATTTATTGCCAGAATAAATCATCCCGTTGGTCGGCAGACAGGCTTCTGGCAGAGTTCCCACAATTCGGCGCCGAGCGCTCACCGGTGATGTTTACCGGTGAAATGGTCTATCGCTGGATGTTCGACGAGTATGCCTGTTTGAGACCTTTGAAAGAGGCGGCCGAAATTCTGGCAAACTACGAAGATTGGCCAGAGCTCTACGACAAGTCGGCGCTCAAGAAAAATACGGTGCCAACTGTTGCCGCAGTCTATTGCGACGACATGTATGTAGATAGGACACTGTCGGAAAAGTGCGCTTCAAACATCAACGGAATCAAACTGTGGATAACAAACGAGTACGAACACGACGGCATCCGCGCTGACGGTGACAGGGTGCTCGACCGACTTCTCGGCATGCTGCACGGGACTGTTTAAACCCGGCATGCTATGAACTAATCTGTGGATACGCATCAGCATTGCCCGCAGGATGTTTATAAAACCCATGCTTGCTTGATACCGAATAGTCTCAACAGTGGCTTTCTGATAATACCTTGACCATCGGCGGCGAGACATAACCGAGAATCTCTGCATATTTTATAGAAGGAGATTGACGACATAGCTTCAACAAGGAACCGGGACGCCAGGTCGCTCTATCGCTATAGCACCAATACGCAGCAAGGTAATTCTGAAGATATTTTCTACTGATCCCATGACAGTGCTGGATGACAAAGTCGATAGAGGCTATAACAGTGACGGTCATGTTGTTTCCGCTGTCGTCACTTCGAAATGAATTTGCAGTAACAGAATGCGGCCCCTGCTTGCAGCGAACATAATGGTCGCCCGGCTCTCGATTAACGAGCTGGGCCAGCTCCAAAATCAATAAGCTTACCGCGACGTCTGCAGCCTCCAGTCCAGTTAAATCGCATAGTTTGTCGACAGCTACAGGCTTGTCTGACAACGAATCGTATATCGCCTTTTCATGCCCAGAAAGACCTCCTTGCCGGCTCGCTGAATCTTCCGCAGCTAATGCACCTGCTGTTCCTCCAAGTTCTGCTTCATCTAGCTCACTGCTGCCTGATACGTGTTCTTTCTGCTTCGACTTTTCCACAGAGCGTCCGAAATATCTTGCTCCGATATCCGCAGCTAAAGATGCAGCTACATCTTTCACTGCGCCGCTTCCTGCAGCGGACGGGTCGTCATGCGATATTCTATCTATTTCTTCTTGCTCTGCGCGTGGGTGAGCTTTAGCAGGTGTCATGAAGCTGCGCTTGCGGAACACAGTCACAAAGACCGCAGAAGAGATTGTCGGTCCGTCGTCGTCCATGTGCATTCGGATGATCGCTCTAAGTTTTTGTAGCATATTCAGCGCAGTTGATTGAGCGATCCCGAGGACTCTGTGAAATCGCGATGAGCTAACGAAAACCCCGTGTTCCATCAGGTAAATGGCAGCTAGCCAGGCTCTTCCCAGCCGGATCCCCTCAAAGAATGTCCCGGCCGTATGCCATGTTTGCCTGCTGCAGTTTTGGCATCTGCTTACGCGGTCGCCGAATTGCTTATTCACAAGAGAATTTCCGCAGTGACGACATTCTGGCAGCGATGTGTCGGCCCTTCTGCATAGCTCCTCAATGCAATGCTCTTCGGTTGGAAACTCTGCATTGAACTTCGCAAAGTAAAAAGCCAACTTCACGTCGTTACTAGGAAATGAGGCCCCGTGGGGCCCGCAAACAAAAGGTACAGGTGGCATCGCAGCTCTCCAATAACTACTGGTGTCAACGCAGTTGATGCAAATAAAGTTCAACGAAATGACCTTGAGATACCGTCTTTTCAGCTTAAGTGCATCTAAACTGAAAGCCCCAAGAAGTACTTGCAAACGGCGTCCTAGCAGCAGTTTGGTCGAAGTCCCCATACGTGGGTGAACCGATAACGGGGCACCGTCGCAATCCCTATATGCGGGTGAACCGATAACGGGGCACCGTCGCAATCCCTAATATGTGCGCGAACCAATAACGGAGCAGCGCCGCTTGATAACGCAAATTCGTTGTGCCTGCAGTGTGGGCACAACGAATTTGCCTGAGCCGTTGACGGCGTGGCATCGCGTTCGGCGCTTAAAAAGTGCGTACTACAACGAGCTGAACTGCTTTTGTTACAAGCGAATTACCTAAGCTGAGTCGATTAGCTAACGCTCTAAGGCTGTGAACTCTTGTTCCAGTAAATCTTCTTCAGTTGTGTATGCCATACTGACTTCGCCAGCTACTGCAGCTCGTCTTAGCCCGTCTGCTTCGCGCAGATATTGTGCCAGGTCAGCGGCCGGATGTGCCAAGCGTTGGGCAGCTTCAACGTGGACGGCATTTCGCTGGTCGATGCGGCGGTTCATGCTTGAGACCCACGGCCAGCGCATCAGCGGCATCAGAATAAAAAGTCCGGCATAAGCTGCGATCCCCAGCAAGACTGGCCGCAACATCAACACATACTGGTAGTGAGACGCATGCGTCAATAAACCGATGGCCCCGGCGCTAGCAAAACAGGCAAAGCCCACAACCAGAGCGACTTGCCCGGCAGGAATTCCGGTCAATGTCCAAAACTGTTCTTGAATAAACGGCGGCAATGCTTTCGCGTTTACATTGGCGACAGCTTTGGCCTTCTTCTGTTTCAGGAATTTGGTATAGATACTATTGAGCTCACTTGCGGCATTGCTGCCTGAATCCGCCGATTCATACATCTTTGCCTCGGAAACATTATTTTGCGGCAGGAGCGAAGGAAAGCTATAGATAAATTTGCCACTTTCAGTTACCTCCGGACAGCCATTGAATCGAATGAGAATGGGCAACATCCAATCTTCATTTCCAGCTTCTGTTTCTACGTATGGGGCCAGGTCTTCAGCAATAACTACTCCGGACTTCGCCTTGATCGCCCGGGCAACTATTGACCACCTGTCAGCTTCGCGCTGAGCGTTAGGATCACCGGTGCCGAATAGCACTGAAAAGCAATTGTCTAGGAAATTGCTGTCCGCATCCTGCCGTTTCGTTGCGTCGCTATCTTCAGAAGCGGTATTACCTGCAGTATCATTTGAACGGACGCTATCTTTGTATGCCAGGCGCGAAGAATTCTCAGAATAAGAATCGCTGCCCCAATTGTCAGAATAATCGTATCGGCTGCGATACCACGGATCCCAAGGATCCCACCAGAAATATCTGCCTGGCCATAGCCACCAGTCCCAAATCCAATCAAGCGTCCAGTAGCGAATTCCGCCGAACCAGTCAAAACGGACTCCGTCTCCAAGTCCACCCAACAGGTCGTCGCCAGCGTCGCCACCTAGATCACCTGCCTCGCCAGCGCTGCCGACCAGTCGCACAATCAGACCGACTACGGCCGCTACAATGAGAACAACTACCAGTACCACAGACGCTATCAATAGAAGGCCAAACGAAATCCTTATCAAAAGGAACAAGGTCAAACTAAAGATCTTGATGGCAATCGCCGCTGCGTTGAAGGCCACACGAAACGTCCAGCGGAAGAAGTTTTTCGAACCGTTGATTAAATATTTAGATTCAAATCCGGGAGCAAATTTGTAAGTGACGCCACCTGCCGAATCAGCCACAAGTTGTCCTTGGGTCTCGTAAGCAATGCGATTTAGAAGAGCGGTGACCCTAAGAACAGGAAGCCCCGTTTTCTCGACGACCGATCCGGCAGTCACCTTGAAGGACAGATTGTTAATTGCATCAAGGACCTGGCGCTTTTGCTTTGCGTGGTTTGGCGCTTGGAGCGTTTCTGCTACCAGAGTCGCTCCAACGCTCCTCTTACCAGGAACAGAGGTCATCGTCCGCAGCCTGTTGCCGTTCAATTTATCTTGCCCTTTCAAGCCCCAGCCTACATCTTACGCACCTCTTGGCAGCATCGGAAGAATATAACCGTTCTTTAATAATGTGCCGCAGAAGCGATTGCTGGACACCATCGGGGAATCAATGGGGAGCCTTATGCAACGAAAGATCTAGGGTTTTTCCGTCACCGATTTAACTGTTAAAGACTCCAAAATCCCTTCCTGACGAGCCCATTTTATCTCCGCCGCGATAGCGCATGACAATGACGCTTGCGGTGCAAAGCCTGTCATCTCGACGATGCGATCTACGTTGCACGTGGTGGTCGTCATTAGCTTGTTCATTTTTTCCACTGTAAGTGGTGCCTTCTCGCCGAGAATTGCTCCCCCGAGCATAGCGCCGGCTCTGACAAATAGCTCCGGCACTACTGGCGGTGCTGCCTTACTTAAATTGCGCGCGATATCATTGCATAAGTCAACCACGCCTACGGATTTCGGGTTAGCAACGTTGAGAACATGAAAGCCGGCCCCCAGATTATTTAGACAGGCTTCAATAGCCACGGCGACGTCCGCTGAGTAGATGATACTCTTGCGCCCCTGGTTGCCACCAATATGAAAAAACAATCCTTTGTTTATCTGCTTGATCAGCGAGACCATGTTTCCGCGATCACCTTCACCAAAAACCAATGATGGACGCAAGACAATAGTTCTTTGAGCGACCGAGTTCTGCTCCAGCCATTGCTCGCAGCGCAGCTTTGATACTGCATACGGTGTGTCCGGTTTTGGCTCAGAATCCTCACGCACATTCACAAACGGTCCGGCACCATAAACGGCAGATGTGCTCAAAAAAACAAAGGAATCCACTTTCGCCTTTTTGGCGGCGGTACCTAGCATCTGCGTGGCACGAAAATTGAGCGACTCGAATGCTGCCGCATTGGCGGTAGAGTTGTGCACCAAGCCAGCACAATGGACAATAGTGGTGCAGCCGGCGGCGAGACGATCGTAATCTGGCTGATCCGCCGTACTGAAATCTACCGGTACGACCTCCAGATTGGTTTGCACGGACAATCCGTACAACGCGGCAGCGACGGACTCAGCCGAGCGTCCCTGTAGGCGCACAGACTCTCCGGCGGCCAATACTCTGGCCGCCAAGGCACGACCGATCAGGCCGCTGGCACCAGTAACTAAGATCATTTTGGTCCTGCAGTTCCAACCGGTGACTTGGACTGAACCGTCTTCGCCGAGCGCGCTTCCAAAACCTGAATCACCCGCCGTTTGCGAATGAATGACTGCACAAAGCTAAGCACAATGAAGAGAATAGCGCGAGTCCAAATTCCAAGATAAACCAAAACGTTGAATATTGGCCAGTATTGGTGTGCAAGATGCTTGCGGTAGAAGACTTCCATCCCCTTGTGCAAATTGATTGTGGCGCCGACCGGGCGCAGCCGACTGGAGGCGCCATGGTAATGATAAACAACTGCGTCCGGGCAATAGGTTACACGCCAGCCGTCTTCCTTGATGCGCCAACACCAGTCGATGTCTTCACCGAACATAAAGATGGCTTCGTCCAGCAATCCGACGCTATCGATAACAGACTTTCGCACCATCATTGCTGAACCGGACAATGCATCAACATCCAGCTCTTTGCCAGGGTCAGCAAACGTCAAATTGTATTGCGCAAACGTCTGATTCTTCGGGAAAAGTTTGCTTAGATATGTGAGCCGATAAAACGATGCCGCCGGTGAGGGAAACGAGCGGCGGCAGGCAAGTTGCAAGCTGCCGTCCGGATTAAGTACCATCGGACCAACTGCCCCACAGTCCTTGTTGGCATCCAGATAAGCTGCAAGCTTAGACACCGCGCAATCAGTGACCACCGTATCCGGATTAAGTAGAAATACCAACGGCGCGGATACATCGGGAATTACCTGGTTACAAGCTTTGCCAAATCCAACGTTTTGCTCGTTTGCAACCACACGCACCAATGGGTAATCGCGCAGAACAGCAAGCGAGTTGTCGCCGGATGCATTGTCCACGACCCAAATTTCAAAATCTGCCGCACAGGGATCCTCGGCAATGGAATCGAGACACCCGGCTAACAGCTCTGGTGTCTTCCAATTGACGATAACGATAGAAACCCTAGGATTCATCCCCATGATTCAACCACAGAGTAGGCACGGTTCCACTGTTTCTAAGCTTAGATGATGTAAAGGAGATTAGAGGGTGACCGGTGGGCGGAACTTTCCGAACGCCCGACGTAATGTATTGCTAATCTCACCTACTGTTGCATACTCGGCCACAGCGTCGGCAATACGAGGCACAAGGTTGTCATTACCACGGGCAGCTTCTTCAAGTTTTGACAGACAGTGATTCACTTTTTCTTCGTCACGAGCTTCCCTGACTTTGCGCAGTCGCTCTACTTGCCGATTTTCAATAGCAGCATCGATGCGCTGAATCGCAATTGGCTCGGATGCGTCGTCCATGAAACTGTTCACGCCAACCACAACGCGGCCCTTAGTCTCCACTGCCTGGTGGTATTCGTAGGCAGATTCTTGAATCTCCTTTTGAATAAAACCTGATTCGATGGCTGCGATCGCTCCGCCCAGCTTGTCAATTCGAGCAAGATAGACCTGAACCTCGTCCTCAATCTGCTTGGTGAGATCTTCAATGTAGTAAGAACCGCCAAAGGGATCGACGACGTTCGCCACGCCTGTTTCATAAGCTATGATTTGCTGAGTGCGCAGTGCTGTGAGAGCCGAGGCTGGAGTCGGGAGCGAAAGCGCTTCATCTTTGGAGTTTGTGTGCAACGACTGAGCACCGCCAAGCACAGCGGCCATGGCTTCGATGGATGTTCGCACGATGTTATTGTCCGGCTGTTGCGACGTAAGACTTGAGCCGGCGGTTTGAACATGGAACCGCAACATCATGGACTTGGGGTTCTTGGCGCCAAATCGCTCCTTCATTATCTGCGCCCAGATGCGGCGCGCAGCACGGAATTTGGCGATTTCTTCCAGTAAGTTCATCTGAGCAACGAAGAAAAAACTAAGTTGTGGAGCGAATGTATCCACGTCCAAACCACTTTCTTGCGCCGCCTTCACGTACTCGCAGGCGTTGGCAAACGTGAAAGCCAACTCTTGTACAGCGGTCGCTCCTGCCTCGCGGATGTGATAGCCGCTGATGGAAATAGTATTCCAGAGCGGCATTTCCTTCGAGCAGTACTCAAAAATGTTGGTGATTATTCTCATTGAAGCGGTCGGCGGAAAGATGTATGTGTTGCGCGCCTCGTATTCTTTAAGGATGTCGTTCTGAATCGTGCCACGCAGAAGCTTCGATTCCACGCCCTGCTTCAGCCCAACAGCGCGGTACATCATAAGCAAAACACTGCTTGTGGAGTTGATCGTCATCGATGTCGACACCTGGGCAAGGTCGATCTGATCGAAAAGACGCTCCATGTCTTGCAAACTATCAATAGCCACGCCGGTGCGTCCAACTTCGCCCATGGCCATTGGATCGTCGCTGTCGTAGCCCATCTGCGTTGGCAGATCGAACGCCACGGATAGCCCGGTTTGCCCATTTGCCAAGAGATAACGGAAGCGCTCGTTCGTTTCTTCGGCGCTGCCAAAGCCCGCGTACTGCCGCATCGTCCACAGCTTGGAGCGATACATGTCGCCGTGGACACCGCGAGTGAAAGGATATTTACCCGGCTGTCCAAGCCGTTTCTCGAGGTCTATGCCCTCAACGTCAACTGGTTTCCAAACGTATTTGTTCACTGCGCGTATAATTGGGAATCCCGTCCCGACACCTTTGTAATGGAGCTTCGACCGTGAAGTACGCTAACACAATTCTTGAATTAGTGGGCTCAACCCCGCTTATCAAGCTGAACAAGATAAACGCAGGCCTGAAGCCGCTAATTCTAGCGAAGGTTGAAGCCTTTAATCCGGGTGGCAGTATAAAAGATCGGCCGGCAAACGCGATGATCGAAGCGGCCGAGAAAGAAGGGCTCTTAAAGCCGGGCGGCACAATAATTGAACCAACCTCAGGCAACACGGGAACGGGATTGGCTCAGCTATCGGCTGTCAAAGGTTATCGCTGCATCCTTGTCTGTCCGGACAAAGTCGCACCAGAAAAGATAAATCTTTTAAAGGCCTACGGAGCCGAGGTAGTGATTGTGCCAACGAGCGTTTCGGCAAATTCCCCCGAAAGCTATTACTCCGTTGCAAATAAACTAACGAACGACATTCCGGGTTCGTTTCAGCCTAACCAATTCTCCAACCCGCGCAATCCGGAATCCCACTATCTGACCACCGGTCCGGAAATCTGGGACGCCACTGACGGCAAAGTGACCGCCTTTGTAGCAGGATTGGGAACCGGTGGCACCATATCTGGTACCGCGCGATATTTAAAAGAAAAAAATCCAAAAATCAAGATCATTGGCGTTGATCCAGAAGGTTCGATCTACTCGGGCGACATGCCCGGAGCTTACAAGGTTGAAGGTATCGGGGAAGACTTTATACCGCGCAACGCTGACCTTAAATTGATCGATGAAATTTATCGCGTGTCCGACAAAGATTCATTTGTCACCGCCCGGCGGCTAGCACGAGAAGAAGGAATACTTGTCGGTGGTTCAGCCGGCACTGCCACATTTGCGGCCATGCAATACGCCCAGGGTCTGACCGAAAATGACGTGATTGTCATATTGATGGCAGACGGCGGCAGAGGGTACCTGAGCAAAGTGTTCTCAGATGAATGGATGCGTGCCTCTGGCTTCTTACCTTCAGCCGATCATAGCTACTATGTAAGCGATCTCGTCGAGCGCAAAGCCAAGCACAGCAAAATACCGAAGATGGTCGTTGTCAAACCGGAAGATCCAGTCCAACGAGCGATCGAGCTGATGCAGGAGTACGCAATTGATCAGCTGCCGGTAATTACCAAGGAAGGTCAAAACGTCGGATCGATAAACGACGTAATCACAATGCAAGTTGTATACGAGCGTCGCGATCCCTCGCAAGTACCGACGAGCAGCGTCATGGGACGCCCCTTTGCGCAGTTCGAAATGAATACAGAACTAGATCAGCTCTACAAGGCGTTTAAGCTTGGCACGGCGATGATAGTAGTTACCGAACAGCACAAAGCAACAGGTGTAATCACCAAGTTCGACATGATGGCTCACTTGCGTGAGTTCATCACCAACCGCCAGAACGTAGAAACAGAAGATACGGTAGGAGCAAAACGGTGAAATTTTCCACAAAGGCCATACACGTAGGGCAAGAACCGGACCCAACTACAGGCGCTATCATCACGCCAATTTATCAAACGTCTACCTATGTTCAAGAAGAGCTGGGCAAGCACAAAGGCTACGAATATGCCCGCACAGGCAACCCCACGCGCACGGCACTTGAACAATGCCTGGCGTCGCTGGAAAATGCCAAATACGGATTGTGTTTCAGCACTGGACTGGGGGCAACCAACACGGTGATGAACCTGCTTTCCCAGGGCGATCACGTTGTTGTTGGCGAAGATGTTTATGGTGGCACCTATCGCATTTTCGACAAAGTCTACAAGCGTTACGGCATCGAATTTACCTTCATCGACTCCACTGACGTCAAAAATACCGAAAAAGCACTGCGTCCAAACACAAAAATGATTTGGATGGAAACACCAACCAATCCACTTCTGCGTTTGGCTGATATCGAAGAGCACGTAAAGCTCGGACGAGCCAAGAAGGTTATTACGGTCGTCGACAACACGTTCGCCAGCCCATACTTTCAGCGCCCGCTTGATCTCGGCATCGATGTGGTTGTGCACAGCACCACGAAGTACCTGGGCGGGCACAGCGACGTCGTTGGCGGAGCCATTCTTACAAGTCGCGATGATCTGTACGAAAACCTCAAGTTCCACCAGAACGCAGTCGGCGCGACGCCTGGTCCCTTCGACAGCTGGCTGGTTATGCGCGGGTTGAAGACTCTGGCAGTGAGAATGAAAGAGCACCAGAAGAATGCAATGACGATAGCGGAAATGCTGGAAAAGCATGACGCGATCGAGCGCGTCTACTACCCGGGCTTGCCTAGCCATCCACAGCACGAGCTAGCGAAGAAGCAAATGCTTGGATTTGGTGGCATGTTATCGGTCATCGTTAAAGGCGGCGCTCAAAACGCCAAGAACTTCCTGCACGCAACGAAACTTTTCTCGCTTGCTGAAAGTCTTGGCGGAGTGGAAAGCCTGATCGGACATCCGGCGACGATGACCCATGCTTCAATTCCACAAAAGGATCGTGAAGCTCGCGGCATCGGTGACGATCTGGTCCGACTTTCAGTGGGCATAGAAGACATTGATGACTTGCTTGCCGATTTGCACAATGCTTTGAAAGTAGTCTCCCTCGGCGTTCTTTCCAAGTAAAAATTCCCGGCCCATTTGCAAAAGCACTGCATCAGCTACCTGAGTGCAGTGCTTTTCCTTTGGCAGAAAGAAGATCCTACTGGCTGGCCTTCACCGCCAGCGCTTGCTTGTAGTAAGCATCAGCCCGGGCGAAATCGCCCTGCCCTTCTGCGGTCTTTGCCAGAGAATTGAGCGTGCTAATAACGTCAGGATGCGTCGGAGTCAGTTCACGCTGCTGAATAGCCAGCGCTTTTTTCAAATTACCGTCCGCTTTTTGATACTCTTGCCTTGCCAACTTAATCTCGCCAAGCAGCGCATAGGCACTGCCAATGTCCCGACTGGCGCCCTTGCCATTGCTCTTCAAGGCTGAAATAGCCTTGGCGGCGGCTTTATCAGCGTCAATCAGGTTGCCACTGCACATGAGGGTTTTAGCCAAATCCAAAAGCTTCTTTGGATCGCTTGGAAAAATCACTTTGAAATTTGAATCCACTTTAGCTGGAACCAAAGTTTTGGTAGACGCGCACGGAGTGACGCTGGTGGGAATCGGCAGCTGGCCCGGCAAAATATCCGGTTTGCCCATGAAGGCAAACAGAGCCACGCACAAAGATGCTACAAAAGCTAAGGCAACAATTATGCCGATCTTGGCTTGAGCAGAGAAATTGTCGTTGCCTGGAATCGGCTTCATCCTGGAAAGACCAGGAAGACTGCCATCGCCTCGTACGCGACCGGATAGCCCGAGGTTCGTCACTTCCAGATCTCGCTTGAGGTCGGACATTGACTGATAACGGTTTTGCGGATCCTTTTCCAGAGTCTTAAAGAGAATGGTCGTCAATTGACCGGGAATGTACAGATCTGGCCGAGCAGCCGTAAGGGACTGCGGTTTCTCATTGATTTGCTTTTGCATCGTGTCCAGGACGTTCTCGCCGATGAGCGGCGCGCGCCCGGTGATCGCCTCGTACATAACACAGCCGACCGAATAGATGTCCGAACGACTGTCCAGAGTCTTCCCTGACGATTGCTCCGGGCTCATATAGAGCGGCGTTCCCAGCACATCTCCAACCTGGGTAAGTGCCTGCGAACGCCTACCGGGTCGTTGAAGAAATTTGGCAAAACCGAAATCGAATATTTTTACAACATCAGCACTGTTAGCCGTGTCCATCACCATGATGTTGCCAGGCTTGATGTCTCGGTGAATAATGTTGTGCGCATGGGCGTGCGACAGCGCCTCACAAACTTGAATAAAAATGCGTAAACAACGTTTGACGCTTACCCGATCACACTTTTCCAACAATTCGGCAAGCGTCTCGCCTTCCAGAAAATCCATGGCCATGAATGGCTGCCCCTGGAGCGTGACGCCGAACTCGTGCATCGTGACGATATTCGGATGCGTAAGCATCTGCACCGCTTTTGCCTCCTGGCAGAACCGCGCAAATAGCTCCTCGTCCGACAGCAAGTCCTGCTTCAGCATCTTAATGGCGACAATGCTGCCCACAGCACGATTTCGCGCTTTGTAGACGACGCTCATCCCACCGCGCCCAACGAATGACAAAATTTCATAGCGGCCAGCTATGACAGTTCCGATTAAGGGATCAGCATGTTCTGCGTCGAATTTTGTATTCACAGATATTTGTCGCACGGTGCAACTATATTATAGGCGGTTAATCTAAAGTTCAAAGGCTTTCCTGTCTTGTTTACCCGGGGACCAACCCCGCCCTCTTCTTAAGAGATGCCCCCTGGGTCTGCAAGCTATGCAGCAATGACGACTAAAACCATCAACTCCACCCAACGAAAAGGCAGCCCTTATCCAGGCTGCCCACTGATTCCGGTCCGGCTGGTCTCTTAAACTCCGAGACGGCGGCAAACCACTACTACTTTGCCTTTCTTCGTTGCCACAAGAGCGAATTTGTTGGAGCCAATTCTTATCATCGTCATCGTCTTGTACCTGCAGCGAACCAGAAACTTTGTGATCTAAGAATAGGTTCTGACAAGTCGGCATTGAATGTTGAATAGCGCGAGGTTGGCTACGTGATACAACCAATTTTGCTGCGTAATTGTGCAGTCGGCAGTATCATGGGCAGGATGGACGAAGAGACAAGTAAATACTTCCAAGAAGATCCTGCTTGCTCAGTGGCATGGGGCATGGCATCTGGAGGCGAACACCGTTGGCCTGCGACCATCGCCGTACTTTTCGCTGGCATGATCTATTTAGGAATACCTCATGGTTACACGGTCGTGGCCAATTGGATAATTCCAACACTGGAGCTAGCCATTTTAGCGCCGCTATCCATTTTGGCGCCAAGGCGAACGGCAAATGAAGGGAAGGTTCAGCAGATTCTGGCAATGGCAATCATTGGAGTTGTCGGGCTGGCCAATCTAGGTTCGCTGCTATTGCTGGTGCAGACACTAATTATCAAACCAAGCCATATAACGGGGCCCGAGATTTTGTCTCTGGCACTGATAATTTGGACCACAAACATCATTGTCTTCGGGCTCTGGTTTTGGGAACTGGATCGCGGTGGTCCGGACGAAAGATCGCATAAATACCACCGTGCACCAGACTTCCTTTTTCCACAGATGTCCACTCCAGGCTGTTCTACACCAGGATGGGCGCCGCACTTCATCGATTACCTGTACCTTGCTTTCACCAATGCCACTGCCTTCAGCCCGACCGATGCAATGCCTTTGACTAAAGCAGCAAAAATCCTCATGTTGCTTGAAGCAGTTATTTCACTACTTACTGTGACACTGGCTGCTGCCAGGGCAGTCAACATCCTTGCCACGTGATATCGACAATTTAAGCTACTTGCCAGCGGACGGCGCCTTGTAGCTGAGCCGATAGACCAGCCCACCAAAGTCATCGGAAAAGAGCAGCGAGCCGTCAGCCATAACGATAACGTCCACCGGTCGCCCCCAGACCTTGTCTTTGCTGTCGACAAAACCTGAGACCAGCGGCTCAACCGATACCGGACGGCCCTCCTTCATATGCACACGCATCAGTCGATAGCCATTCTTTTGCGCGCGATTCCAGGAACCATGCTCAGCGTAAATGATGTCTCCAACACAATCTTTTGGAAACATGGTGCCATTGTAGAATTTCATTCCCAGCGCTGCAACGTGGGGACCAAGTTCAAAAGCGGCAGGAACCATATCGGCCGGCGAGCGCTTGCGGGCAAACTCCGGATCGGCAATGGCTCTGCCGTGATAATAAGGAAAGCCAAAATTCAGTCCGGCTTTGGCTGCATGATTCAGCTCATCAGATGGACTGTTGTCTCCGAGCCAATCGCGCCCATTATCTGTGAACCACATTTGCTTGCTGACAGGATCCCAGTCGAAGCCAACAGTATTGCGAACTCCGCGGGCGAAAATTTCCATGCCGCTACCATCAGGTTTGATGCGAGTAATACTGGCAAAGGGATCTTTACTTTCGCAATTGTTGCAAGGCGCTCCAACTGGTACGTAGAGCCAACCATCAGGACCAAAGCGAATGTATTTCCATCCATGATGGCGGTCCTTCGGGTAAGAATCCGTTACCACAACCGGTTTCGGTGCGGACTTGAGCCTTGATTCAATATTGTCGTACCGCAAAATGCGACTGTTTTCCGCCACATACAAAGAACCATCGCGAAACTCCACACCGTTGGGCGAGTCCAAATTTCTGGCAACAGAAACAACTTCCTCCCCGACACCATCTTTGTCTTTGTCCAGAACGGCGTAGACACTGCCGCTATCGCGGGTACCAACAAACAAGGTACCGTTGGTACTGAGTACCATCTGGCGCGCGTTAGGCACGCGGGCATAGACAGACAGCTCAAAGCCAGATGATATCTTTAATTTGGCCAACGGAGGCTCAGCGCGCGTATCAGCAGGCGCGTTCGGAGCATTTATCGCTCCGGCGCAAGAGGCAAGAAGTGGCAGCAGTAATGCTGTGCATGTGTTCAGTAGACGATAACGAGATTGCATGGGGCATCATATTAGCAGCCCTTGCATGATCAACTGATAAGTTCTAATGCGTGCTCTGGCGGCCGACAAGTTTGCCGTATACGTCTTTCGAATCGCTGACCTCAGCGGTATAGCGCGGTGCACTGATTCGACCGGAAACATCTGAATAGGTGTATGTCTTAGTCTCGCCACCGTATGAACGGGCAGCGGGATCCTTCAAGTAGGATAATTTGCCACTCACATCTGATCGGCTGCGCGAGCTGCGGCTGCCTGCGGCACGCAAGACAACTTGTGGCTGCCCGTGATCGATCACCGGCAAAGGCACTCTGCCCGGTTTAACATAACAACTTTTCGGTCTTTGGTAACTGCGTCCGGTGCCCGTATCTCCGGGTGCCACGCGAAGATATGCTTGATTCATGTTGGTGGTTGGGATCCAGCACCAGTGCTTCAAGCTGGGATCCGCGTCAACTAAAGCCTTTTCAAACCCGGCATTGGTTGACGCGCCTGTGGTCACTCGAATGGTGTAGGGGCGACCGATATCAGGCAGCGATGTCCTGATCCTATTGGCGCGTTTCACTTCCTGGGCATTGAAACCCTGTGCCGAAGCGGCAGAAGTCGTCGCAATGGCCACGAATAGTAAGAAGATCGCAAAGGAAGCTCTAAGAAACATTTGATCCTCCGGCAAGAAATCAATACATCTGCCGTACAAATTGTGGAATGTCGTCACGCTGACTTTAGTAAGTGGGGCCTTAGCGTGAGGGGAGTTTAGGACCAATTTGTGAAATATTTATGGCATGGCATCAATTATGCAAAATATGTCGACCACTTCTTCCAGACCAACGCCGACCGCGTCATCCATAGAAACGTCAGTTGCCGCAGGCCGAAGCTAGTCGAATCGTTAGAATTCGACTAGCTCCAATCAATTAGAGTGGTTATTGTTTGAAGCCAGAGCTTAACGTAGCGGACTCGCGGTCCTTGAACAAGAC
>Ga0163152_10004123_pt1 | contig 18315 bp, 8 predicted proteins | sample OliLakLV19MP8IB2_FD_148635 | JGI IMG/M metagenome (GOLD analysis project Ga0163152, IMG submission 148635) | Freshwater microbial mat bacterial communities from Lake Vanda, McMurdo Dry Valleys, Antarctica - Oligotrophic Lake LV.19.MP8.IB-2 | ecosystem: Environmental > Aquatic > Freshwater > Lake...
GGCGGACCTCCAAGCGCCGAAAGCCCCGCCACTGCGGGACTTTCCGCGACCGGGCCGGGTGGCGTCCCGAGAGGCCGACCCGTAAACCAAAACGCCGTCACGTTTCCGTGACGGCGTCGGTAACTCCGATCGGATGTCAGTTTCGAACTTGGGATGGTTTCGGAGGCCGTTAGCGAGGTTTCCTGGCTCCGGAGAGCGGAAACCGGAGCTCCCGAGCGTAGGTTGTTGGTCTCCGGCTAAACAGGCGGATCGAACTGCGGTCAGAGTCGTCCCGAACTCCCGCCACCGGGCGCTTCTGCTTGCTTGGCGCAGGTTCGAGGCTGAGCCGCAGCTCGTGGCCTCATCGAACCATCGCCACCGCGCTACCATCGCGAGTATTCACGTGTGACCGGTTGGCCGCTCGAACAGCTCCAACGGCATTTGAACCAGCCAACCGCGGAGACGCCGAACTGATTTCGCACTGGATGGCTGGTAGCGGCGTCGTCCAGGCGCTGACGCTATAGTGGCTGGATGCCCGAAACGATTGCCATCCAGGATCAAGCCGTCCGCGTCCGATTCTCAGGTCACGAAAGTTTTCCTTTGCGATTCAGTTGGCTCGCCAAGGGCGTGCGCTTCTGCAAAGCCAAGCCGATGGGATTCAGCGATCCAGAAGCGATGGTCTCGCTCGGCGTCGGCAAAAACATGGTGCGCTCAATCAGATTCTGGTGTTCCGAGGCACAAATGATCGGCCCGCTTCGGTCGGAAGTGCGCACACGAACGCCTTCGATGACACCGACACCACTCGGCGACTTTCTTTTCGGCGAAGATGGAGCCGACCCATACGTTGAAGACCCTGGAACGCTTTGGTTGATCCATTGGGGACTTGCTTCTCGTATTGCTGGGCCGACGACTTGGTATGTCCTGTTCAATGAGCTTCGCCCTTCGGAGTTCACGACTCGCTCCCTTATTCGTGAGTTGCGTCAGTACGAGGCGCGGTTTGCAAGCGAGGCGGTGGCCGAGGAAACTCTTGAACGCGATGTTGACTGCTGCGTTCGGTGCTACGTTGGCAGCAGTGCTGACAAGAAGATTCAGGGCGAGGATGTTCTTGACTGCCCTCTGGCCGATCTGGATTTGATTCATAGAGGAAGCGAACCTGGCGATTTCTCGTTTCCGAGGGGACCACGCCGCACACTTCCGCTTGCAGTCTTTGCTGCCTGCCTGGCCGATTATTGTCGCCGGGTGGATGTCGGCGCTAAGACTCGGTCGTTCGAACAGGTTGCCTACGCCGCCGGTAGCCCAGGCCAAGTGTTTCGTCTTTCCGAGAACGCCCTCGCAGATCTGCTGGACGAGCTAGGTGATTTCACGTCGGGTGCGATGCGGTTTGGCGGTACCGCAGGACTCCGACAAGTGCTTCTAGCCGATTCACTTCCCACCCCCCTCGCACTCTTGAAGAAGCACTTCAAGCGGAGATCTCCACATGCCGCTAGTTGAGCCCATCACCCGTCGGCAAGGCACCTTCCGCCGGTCGACGAATGTCGTATCCGACAATGCTCGCCCGCACGCCACCATTGACTATATTGCGTCTTCTTGCGCGTGTCTGACTCTCGACCGAATCATCAAAGGGCTCGGTGATCCGACATCCGGCCGCGCGTGGACAATCACCGGCCCATACGGCACTGGCAAGTCATCATTTGTCCTGTTTGCAGCTGCGCTGCTGGCGGGAAGTAGGCATCGACTGCACGCGCCGATGATTGCGGCTCTCAAAGTTGCGGACATGGGGCTGCACGATCGCCTGAGGCGAACCACGGCCCGCGGCAGTCTCTTGCCGGTGCTGATTACAGGATCTGCCGAGTCGATCCGCGCATCTATTAGACGAGCCTCGATCGAGGCTCTAGTTGCGTGCAAGTCCGCTGCAGCACGCAGGCTTCGTTCGCAGTGGGTGTCAGACAGTGGCTCAGGAAAGTTCGGCAGCCCGGTTGAAGGTCTCCTCAAACTGCATGAATGTGTGTCGGCTCACGAAGACGGGATTGCCGGGACACTTGTCATAATCGATGAACTTGGAAAGCTGCTCGAGTTCGCAGCCAAGAACCCCGACCGTTCAGATGTATTCGCCCTGCAGGAAATCGCCGAGACGGCAAGCCGAACAACCGCGCCCATGCTCCTTTTGGGCGTGCTTCACCAGGACTTTTCTGCATATGCACAGGGCCTTCCTGTTCAGGAACGCCAGGAATGGGAGAAAATTCGCGGCCGGTATGAAGACATTCTGTTCGATGAACCCGCCGACCAAATGCTACGTTTGCTCGCGCGTGCTGTTGACAGTACCGGCCCAATCGGCGCCAAAGAGCTCGCATGGAAGCAGACGTTACAGGCGATGCAGAAGGCGGGCTCGCTTCCGCGAGGCCTCGACAAGTCGGAGGCACAGAACCTTCTCAAGCGATGCTGGCCGCTGCATCCGACTACCGCCGTGGTGCTGGGCTCTGTATTCAAGCGGTATGGCCAGAACGAGCGATCCGCGTTTTCATTCGTTCAATCGAGTGAACCGTTCGGACTCCGGGACTTCGCCTCTCGTTGCTCCGCGAGAGAGCCCGACATGTACACGCTTGCCAACTTGTTCGAGTACATGACATCCACATTGGGTGACAGCCTGCTGAGCAATCGCGATGGCAAGCGATGGGCGGAAGCGATCGACCTCGATCGTCGATTGGTCGATTGCGGACCAGCAGCCGTCGCGGTATTTCGGACGATTGCGATGCTGAGCATCATTGGCAGGTGGCATGACGTGGCAGCCACCCCGGCGAATGTGGAGATCGCGGTTGCTCCAGCACTCGATAAGACTTCCACGGCGACCGCCATTGGCGACTTGCGAGCACGGTCTGTGGTTGTGCTGCGGAAGTTCAACGATACGTTCGCCCTTTGGGAAGGCAGCGATGTAGACATTGAGGCCAAGCTGAGTGCCGCTCGCGCCGCTCTGCCTCCAACACTCGATATCGCCGATGCCCTCACGCGATTCTTCAAGCCGCGCCCGGTAATCGCTAGGCGGCACTCATTTGAGACCGGTACGTTGCGGGTGTTCCCAATCGACTATGTAGATGCCCAACATGTACAGTCTGCGATGACACAGGTACCGCGGGGCGATGGACGGATTGTGGTGCTGCTTGGTGGGGGTGCCAATGGACAGGAAGCGTTGAAGGCGAATGGTGAGAGTGCAGACAACCCTCAGCTCCTTTTGGTGGTCCCCGCGAATTCACGAGAGCTCTCATCGTTAGTGCGTGAACTTGCCGCGATCGAGGTGGTGCGAAAGCAATCGCCAGAGCTGGCCGGTGATTCGACCGCACGGCGGGAGCTGGATGCGCGGGAGTCTGACGTGCGTAGACGGCTGGCAAGCGAGTCTTCGGCGACAATGTTCGGAAGCGCAAAGGACAGCGTGACCCGGTGGTATCAGGGCGGTCAGCTGGTTAAGGTGCACGACTCACGACAGCTGAACGAGTTGTTGTCTGGCGTGTGCGACAAGGTGTTCGCCGCGGCTCCAGTCATCCGCAACGAAATCATCAACCGAGGGGCTCTGTCTTCCTCCGCGGCTGCTGCACGAAGGAATCTCATCGAAGCGATGATCGAACACCCCGGTACCGCCGAGCTTGGCATTAAGGGCAATCCTCCCGAGCGGAGCATCTATCTGTCTGTGCTGCGTGAGTTGGGGCTCCATGCGACATCGTCTGGCGTTTCTCGGTTCTCAGCAGATCCACGCCGCGCCAAGAACAATGGCAACGCGTTGCTCCGCGGGATTCACGACTTCTTCGGCACTGCAGAGGTGGAGAGAAAATCCGTAGCGGCTTTCTTCGATGTGCTAAGAGCGCCTCCGTATGGACTTCGAGATGGCGTGCTGCCCGTCATTCTGTGCGCGGTGCTTCAGGCCTGTGAATCCGAGATCGCGCTGTACGAAGACGGTGCGTTTCTTCCACAACTGTCTATTGAGTCTTTCGAGCGATTGATGAAGACGCCAGAGTACTTCGCAGTTCGGCGATGGCGACTTTCTGGTGTCCGCACGACAGTGTTTCAGCAACTCGCAGCCATGCTTGGTAACCCTAGTGACGCGGAGCGAGCAGGACGTGATGACGTACTTGACGTAGTGAAGCCGATGCTCAGATTCTACCGCAAACTTGAGCAGTACACCCAGACGACACGGTCGTTGTCGCCTGAGGCAGCGTCGGTTCGAACTGCCCTCTCGACCGCAACAGAGCCAGATCAGCTTCTCTTTGCAGAGTTGCCGCAGGCTTGCGGTATCCCACCATTTGACTCCAAGAGTCGTGGACGCGATCGTGACGTCACGCAATATCTGACAGTCCTCCAGCGATCGCTCGGCGAGCTACAACGCGCCTATGACGTGTTGCTGTCGTCGGTTCAAGGGGCGCTATCGACCGCATTCGCCGCACCTTCAGCCCTGCCAGAATTGCGACGTTCGATGGTATCGCGAGCACGCGCGGTCGAATCGGTTGCTGTTGATCCCGAAATGCGGAGCTTCGTAGAGCGAATACTTGAGGCAAGCACGGATGATCGCCAATGGGTCGAGTCTCTCGCGGCGATTCTGGTTGCAAAACCGCCTCCGGCGTGGCGAGACGAGGATCGGGCCCGTTTCGAGGTCGCACTCTCTCAGCGTGTTCGGCGCCTCCGCTCCCTTGAAGTCGTTGCTCGCGAGCACGCTTCGGCACACGACCTCGGGCCTGGCAGCAAGACGTTCCGGCTGGCAGTTGCTGGGTCGGCCATGAAGGATCACGAAGTCGTGCTACATGTTTCCGACGCCCAGTCTGAACATGTGCTCGAGTTGGCGAGTACCCTACGATCGCAACTTCTCGTGTCGGAGAAGAAGCACTCCCAAGGCGTCGTCCTCGCGGCGTTGGCTCAGTTAGTCGCCTTGGTCATCGGATCTGATCCCGTGGTGAAAGCCGTTGCTGGAGATACTCGATGAAACCGCTCCGCCACATCGTCTCGCTCTCTGGTGGCAAAGACAGCACAGCGCTGGCGATCTACCTGAAGGGTCGTCTGCCAGATGTCGAGTACGTGTTTTCTGACACCGACAAAGAGCTGCCCGAGACCTACGAGTACCTGGAGAAAATCGAGGCGTTCTTGGGCAAGCCGATCGTGCGATTGAAGGCAGACCGCGGCTTTGATCACTGGCTACAGATCTACGGGGGCTACCTGCCATCGTCTCGAATGCGCTGGTGCACAAAGGTACTCAAGATCAAGCCATTTGAGAAGTACATTGGTGATGATCCGGTAAAGATGTATATCGGCATCCGAGCCGATGAGAATCGCGGTGGCTATCGCCCAAGCAAGCCGAACATCCAACCTGTTTACCCATTCATAGAGGCTGGCTTTGCGCTCGCCGACATCCACCGCATTCTGGAAGAGAGCGGTATCGGGTTCCCTAGCTACTACTCGTGGCGCACCAGGTCCGGCTGCTATTTCTGTTTCTATCAGCGCAAGCACGAATGGGTCGGGCTCAAGGAAACGCACCCGGAGCTGTTTGAAGAGTCCAAACGGTACGAGAAGATCGATCCCGACACCGGACAGCGGTACACGTGGAGCGAACGAGAATCGCTCGCAGAGCTCGAACAGCCAGCGCGAGTCGAAGAGATCAAGACCAAGAAGGCACGCCTGACGATCTCGGCGATTGGTGCGAAGAGCAAGGCTCTCGTCGATGTGCTGGATGACTCTGACGACGACGACGACAACCTACCGTGCTCCTTTTGCCATGTGTAGGTTGTGAGGCGGCAGTCTACGGCCAATGCGCCATATCCCAATGAACCACCGGACGCTCATCACAGCTTCGACTTCCTCCGCAGCTCCCACACCGGGAAGTGGACTTGACCGATACCGGCGACGTCAGGCTTTCGCAGGGCCGCGTGCATTCGCTGCCGACGGCCAGGCAACTCTGTCAAGTTCACGCTCGCAGTTTACAGTGGTGTCCCGGTCTGGCGCTCGTTCCGCAGAACGCGTAGGGAGGATGGGAGTGACTCATGCCTGATCCATCCGCAAAGAGCCGCGGTCACAGCTGGCTGAAGTTCCTTCGGCATTACGGCCCGGTGCCTCGCGCCGACAACATGTTCGACGAGACGCTCCAGCGATTGGCTCGTCGCCTACAGATTACGCCGATCAACTTTCAGCATCCGAAGCAAGCGGAGATAGCAGCATGCTTCGATCGAACCTCGCCAGATCCAGTGTCTGTCATTCTCACTGGAACCGCGGGTGATGGGAAGACACACCTATGCAGGCAGGTTTGGGAAGCACTGCATGGCGCACAGGAGGACTGGGCCTCGAACGACCCCCATCTGACCATTGACTCCCTGTACCCAAGGAATCGGTCGGAATGGCCAGAATCCAATGACCCAACTCTGTACCGCCGGGTGAAGATCCACTTCATTCGCGACCTGAGCGGCTGGGCCCCTCAACAGGGAGCTGAATGGGACGCGGGCAAGGCCGTGTTGCTACAGCAGTTGTGCTACTCGCTGTTCAACCCGGACTCTGATGAAATCTTTCTCATTGCGGCCAACGACGGCCAGCTCATCGAAGCGTTCCGCCGGCTTGCCGACTCGCCCGAGGTAATCCGGGCGCGGCAGGTGTTCGAAGACTTGCTCGTCGAAGATCAGCAAGAGCAGATCGGCGTTCGCCTGAAGTTTTTCAATCTGAGCCGAGCCAGCTCTGCAGACCTGTTTGACCGAGCCATTGAGCAGTTCCTTGCACATCCCGGCTGGGAGGAGCTCAGACAGGGCGTACCCGGCGAGAACGACGCGTTCGGCCCGAGGTGTCCGATCAGAAGGAACTATGACCTGCTCGCCACACCGCTCGTCAAGAGCCGCCTGAGATCATTGCTAGAGCTATGCGATCATAATGGCCTCCACGTTCCTGTGCGGCAGATTCTCTTGCTCTTGACCAATGCGGTTCTTGGTCACCCAGATGTGGGTCAGCATTTAATGCTCCCGACCGACGTGCCGAAGGTGATTGAGGCAGGCACGGTCTCTAAGGCGAGTCTCTACAACAACATCTTCGGTGCCAACCTTTCCGATATCCGGCGGCAATCGATTACCATTTTCGACTTCCTGGAGCGGTTTCAGGTCGGCTCGGAGACATCCAATCGCATTGACAACCTGCTGATTTTTGGTGAGGGGGATGATCACCTCGGTGGATACTTCAAGGCGCTCATCGAAGACGACTCATTTTATGGTGCCGACAAGCGTTTCTACGCTGCCAAGCACGAGTACATCGAAGGCACGAGCGAGGACGAGGACAGAGACACTGCGTTCCTCCACATGTTGGTGGCTCAGCGTCGTGGACTGTTCTTTAAGATCCCAAAGGACGCTGAACGGGACTTGCACCTGTGGGAGCTCACGGTGTTTAGATTTGCCGGCGAGTACTTGGACGACGTCTTGGCTGTGCTTTCGGCTGGTGGCACTGTTAAGCGCCCCATCGTCTCGTCGCTGGTGAAGGGCTTGAACCGAGTATTCACAGGGATGCTAATCAACAGTGATCGTGAGCTCTTTCTCGCAACCAGTGGTAACTATTCGCAGGCGAAGGTAAGCCGTATCCTGGTTGAGCGAGTGTCGGTCGACCCCAGCAAAGGCGAGAGGGTAACGGTGCGTCTCGACCCGTCCAACGGAAGAGCAATGCTGTCGGTGTTCTTTACCCCCGACATCCACGTGGACTTCAACCTGACGCTGATACGTTACGAGTTCCTACTTCGCATCGCCATCGAGGGCGCGCTCCCCGCCAGCTTTTCGAGAGAGTGCTACGAAGATCTGTTGGCATTCAAGAGCCAACTGATAGCGGCATACACGAAGCGGCAAGGAATGGAGCACGCACCTGCGAGCACGACAATTGCACTCACTCTTCTTTCTCTCACTGAGCTCGGAACGCCTGACCCCCGAGCGGTCGAGGTCTTGCCATGAAGTCGCTACCAGATCCTCTACCACCACCCGAGACCTTTGAGCAATCCTCGTCGATGTGGGTGGATGAAGCCATCTGGGGGCACCGTCTTTACGACGAGCAGCTGCCGTGGTTTGTCTTTCTTGAGTTCCTAAATGTCTTCGCTTATGAGGAACAAAAGGGGCGTGCCTTTGACGAGCAGGGCAAAATGAACGAGCTGAGATATCGCGCAGCACACCGCCTGTACCTCCGAAACATCTTGTTCAACAATCCGCATCTCCCCGACATTCGAATGACTTGCCCGACGGATAGTAGCCAGTGGGACGAGTGGTTGCGGCGCATGAAGACTGCGGCAACTGGACTGAATCATCCAGACTTTTCATTCTTGAGGGACCACTTCCATTCGTTTGAAGACTTCTGCGAGATTGTTTCTCTTGTGCGCTCTACGAGCCTCGAAGTGAATAGCAACAAACGATGGACATCCAAGTTCGTGTTTCCGTACGGAAACGGTTGCCTCTACGAGGACCTTGACAATAACGCCTCAACGAACGATCGTCGCTTCTTCGGCCGAACCGGCGAGCTGCTCTATTTGATGCTGTGCCGCACGCCACGCAAGGCTGAACTCCTGACGGCACTCAGGACTCGCTTTGCAGGGAAGGACTCGACTTGGGAGTCAATCGTCAAGTGCCTGCAGCCATCGGCTGACGAGGACATGAGCGGGGAACGTGCTAATGCATTTCTACCTTACAAGTCTCACCAGTGCTTCGATGATCTCGCTGACGATTGGCTCGCAGTTCTGCACCTTAACATCCCCGGCTATGACGTGTTCCCGCACTTGGTGAATCTGGCTGGGCTGCACGTCATGACATACCAGTTGCGCGTGGCTCGGCAACTTCTTGGAGCATTCACGCCACTCACAATGATCTGCGAGGTGGTTGCGCCGAAGAAAACTCTCGTCCGTGAAGTGTCCTGCGACCTCTATCAGTCCAACAATTTGCTGCCGGCGCAGGCGGTCGAGGAGTACATCGCGAGAATCGAACGTTCTGACGAGTGGCGACAAGCTACGACGGAGAACGACGCATTTGAGAAATGCAGACGCATTCTTGTGGCGAAGGTGCATTGGGGAGAAGACTACGACGGCCCGGCTGACGCATCGGAACTGATAGCTCGCCTTCGTCACGATGCCATGAAGCGGCACCGGCAGCACGTTGCCAATATTCATCGCAACTATGGCAGGGAGATAGGGTTGGTGTCGAAGCGAGGCACGGTGAAACTTCGGTATGCTCCCACGGACGGCCTCCTGAAGACATTGCTCTTCGCTAACGTCGAAAAGCGAATCGAACTCCATCAGTTCCTTGAGCGCTTGCATACGCGTTACGGTCTTGTCTTTGGAGACAAGGAGGCCGAGCAAGTTCTCTCAAAGGACGAGTATGACAAGAAGGCGTTCCAAGGCAACTCGCGCAGACTTGAGCAGAGACTCGGAAGCTTGGGGCTACTGCGACGGCTGTCAGATGGCTGTGCGTATGTCGTAAATCCGTTTCACGGGGGTGCCCGATGACCAGCGAACAACTCATTGGACGAGTCGTCGCCAGCTACCTCCGCGATCGCCTTGCGGATGACGATTCTACTGGTGTGGCGCGGTACTTGCTCGACTGCCTGAGCGCCGAGCAAACCGCCGAAGTAGCCAGAACAATCCTGCAAGATTCGTCGCTGGCTAGCCTCGTCGAGATCAAGCTTCCCGTCCATTTTGTGGGTGGGCACGGCTTGCCAACGGACGTGCTCACGAGCGAACGGACGACATACTTCCGAAACGCAGCATGCTCCAAAGGCGCACTCCTTGTGGCCAACACTGGGGACGACGAGGAACAGTCGCTAAAGGAACTTGTTCCCATCGGTGCGCCACAGCTGTATGCCCATCCCGAGCTTTGGGTGAAGTGGGCCTCAGAAGGGCTCCCGATTGTGGAGGAGCATCGGCATTGGTGGACGAAGGCACTGGAGGGCTTGCTGGAAGTCCGGTCATTTGCGCTTGATAGGTTTGCTGAATACCTACTGCAAGCACGCGCCGCTATCGAAGATGGCCACCCTGTGTTGGCGGCAATGGGGGTCGCTCTTCCGGCACTAAGAGTCCCGCGGGATTCCGCTTTTGCCTCCTCCCTCAATGCAAAGACAGCGGGGCATACATCAAGGTGGAAGGGTCTCTACGCGCAGGCGATCCGGAAGCGAGGTTGCTATCTGCTCAAGCAGACGCCTACACAGTCGATGATGCTGGAGGATGAACTGACAGCATCCTTCCTCCGGGTCAAGGACTCCATTCCCGAAGGCACCCACCCGACGATTCGAGCATTCATCGCAGCAGAGAGCGGATGGAACAGCCAAGCCGCTGATCTGGCGCGATGCGAGTGGGAAGTGGTGAAGCCGCTGTTTGATGGTCTGAAAAAGGAGAAATTCAACCTCGGCAAGGCCACAAGTGAGTTCTACGAAGAACGAGACGAATCCCTGCTGACCGCAGAGGAGCGAGAGTATTTGGTGAATCTGCGAGACGGTGGCCGCACGGACGCCCAGGACGAAGACGAGGAGTTCTATCGACGCCACCGTAATGAGCTCAAAGAACAGCCGGCGCTCAAGGCGAAGTGGGACAGGTTCATTTTCGGCACACCCATTGAGACGGAAGACTTTCTTCTGGGTATCGCGCTTTGTCTCGAATGGTTGTTCGATCAGGACATGCCGTCGTCAAAGCGCCGCCTCAAAGTCACATGTGACCGCCGCACCAAGAGGGACCTCAAGGAACTGAACGAGGACGCTGGATTGTTCTTCGCTCGCCGCTTTCGTGGGCTGAAAGCACTGTTTGGCGGCCGTGTGTCGTGGGATGTTGGTGATCTGATGGCCTTTGATTCGCTCGCTGACCAGTGGCGCAAGGCGACAAAGCCCTACGTCAACAAGTCCACGTCTAGGTCGGCACTTCAGTTGAAATTTCTATTGGAGTTGGAGGTGGAGTTGTCGTCTGGAACCACCGAGACGACGTTCAAGCAAATGGTGTGGAACTTCGACCCCAATTCGATCGCGAGCGAGTTGCCGGGCGACTGGCAGCGTCTCGCTGAACACCCGCTAGCTCTATGCCGGGTGAATCGCGAGCCGGTAAGCGGCAAAGGTCGGTTTCAGTCACTTGATCTTCGAAACGTGCGAACACTATGCCCAGCATATGGGCAGGACCGAGGGTCCTTCGTGTGCGTACACAAGAAAGAGAATGACATCGCACTCGTGTGGCCTGTGAACCTCGCCCTGGCTCAGCAGGAGGGCCTTCTGACTGAAGCGTCAGCGTCTCGCCTGCTTGCGCTCTTTCATGCATTTCACCGATCATACCACGCGGCGATCAAGGGCTTTGTAGACGATGGGCTCGTATGCAGCGACCTGGTAAAGCAGGCAGAGGAGTATGGAGTGCTCTTGGACGCCGTGTGCCGAGAGGCCAAAGGCGACCGCAATCGCGAGCGACTTCTGCGTCCATTGCTCCAGATTGGTTCCGTGACGGTTGAGGGCGGACGCGTTACCTCAATCGTTGCCCCGTGGCATCCTCTTCGCCTATCGGCTATGGGCAACAAAGCGCTTCAAGTGGCTTCGCTGCTTAAACACCTCTTGACCGCAGACAGCGTGTACTTTGGTGATCCACCTTTGTTCTTCAAGGAGCTTGAAGCGGAACTGTCGCACCCCTACTACCCAGAGATTGTGCTCGGCTGGCACGATAAAAAGCCCGAGGTGCTTTCGCTGACAGACCACCACTTGGACTACAGCCTCCATGAGTCGCCCGTCATCAGTAACGACGGATTCGACGATACCAATGAGAGCCCGGTTGAGACCTCCGCGCTCATTGTCGATCTGACGAAGCGATTTCTCGCTCTCTACCCTCATGAGCGGACCAATCTCTCTGTTGTCCTTTATAACTGCGATTCAGCAAGACTGCCGAATGCGCTGGTGGGTCACATGAATGATCTCCACGAGGATCAGGATGAGATGCGCTGTCAGATTATTCTTCGCCATCGAGACGGGGTTAAACTGCGCGAGCTCTACGAGAAGTTGATCGAGTCGACTGAAGCCGACGCGGACTCATTCGTGTCCAGCGAGGCGGCCAAGGACTTCATGGCGAGGCTCCGGATCGGTATCATGGCCGATCAAGCACCAGTGCCCGATCCAAAGGACGGCCCACCGGCGGACATCGTCTTTTTGCAGGACGTCATTGCCAGGCACGCCGGCATGGACTGGTACTTGGAATCGTCGTCGCCGGTTGAGTCTGCGACGTTCATCCCAGCGCGTTGGTCACGGCGACGGCCTTCACCAAGCGATGACATGAAGTCGGTCGTCTATCTCTGCTGTCCTGTGCAGTCGAAGGAGGGATGGTCCTTCATCACTGCTGTGACCACCTTCATTCGAGGTGACTGGGATTGCGATGAGGGAAGGCGACTGCTCCCGGCACGCAAGCTTGATTTTAATGATCCACAGACCGCCAGCATCTTCAAGGAGACGCACAACCTAGGCACATGGGTCGTGAACTATGACGAGCTACTGGACCGACGTCAACTGCTCAATCAAAGCGTCAAGGTGATTCGCTACAAGCAAGGTGCGACACAAGGGCGCAACGTCTTGATATCGTCGACTGCGTCTCTGAGCTTGTTGCGATCGATGGTGTTGGGACGTGTGAGAGATTTGAACCTCGAGTTGGCGGACGCCGAGTGCCGTGAGCTGACGGAGAAGTTCATCAATGACGCAAACGAGCTATCTGGCGATATTGTCCTTCGTGCAGCCAAGCGAGGACGCAATGCCAGTGAACTGATTGGAGTGGTACTGAGCAGATACATGATCCGGCACGAGCTTGGTGCGGCGCGACAGTTCGGGTGGTACTTCCTCGATGACTACGCCAGCTGGCTTGGTCAGCGTGAGGAGCAGATTGCCGACATCCTGGCGCTTACACCGGAGCAGGCTCCGGACGGCCAACTGCGACTTGCTGTGGTCGTAGCAGAGTCCAAGTACATTGATCACGCGAGTCTCGCAGCGAAGCGAAAGGAATCACAGAAACAGCTGCGAGATACGGTCCGCCGGATCAATGATGCCATCTTCGGCGACCCGAAACGCCTCGACCGCGACCTGTGGCTATCGCGGTTCTCTGACTTGATGCTGAACGGTATTCAGTTCCCCGCGAACTCACCGATTGATCTGGCCGCGTGGCGAAGAGCTGTTCGAAGTGGTGAGTGCGGCATTCACATGCGAGGGTACTCGCACATATTTGTGTCTGGACCATCAAACGCTCCTGAGTGCTCAGACTTCGTGGCTGTTGCTGAGGCCAAGGAATCGTGGCAGGAAGTGTTCTCTCGTGCTCGAGTACGCGAGGTGGTGCTGAGTTATGCAAGGGGTATCAGCCCGATGGCCATACGAAAAGCGAGTGCGGGCGAAGACATCTGGAAGGAACAGACGTACCAGCGGCCGTCAGATCGCATCCAGATTGTCCAGCGCCGCAGAGATGACGATGGCCCAGACGCAGGCGGCGTTGGAACGGCTGTGCCTGGTGGCGGCAGTCCCCGCCCGACCGGGCCCACGCCAGCGGGCTCGCCTTCGACGCCGGCTCCTGCCGCGGGCGACATCCCGCGTGTGTCAACCAAGAGCGATTCCTCGAACGCATGGCCCTGCCAGGCTGTCGGTCAGCTCATTGCTGGCTACCAAGGTGGTTCGCAAGACAGTGCAGCGGACGAGGAGTGGCTGCGGCAGGTGGAGAGTAAGTGCAAGGGTGCGCTGCAGCAGTTTCAGCTGCATTCAAAGGTGCTTACCAAGGCGCTCACGCCGAATGCTGCGCTGCTCAAGTTTCAGGGAAGCGCCAACCTGACTGTGGAACAGGTGTTGAAGCGGCGTTCGGAATTCCTGACGACGCACGGGCTAAACGTGGTCTCTGTTCGGGCTGAGCCTGGTGTAGTGGCGATAGCCATTGCCCGCCCGAATCGTCGCGTGCTGCATTTGCCGGATGTGTGGAAGCAGTGGATACCGAATTGCATCCACGGAAATCATGACCTCCTCATCGCCGTTCGTGAGGAAGATAGCAGCCCTCTGTTCCTGTCACCAAGATCAAACGCACCGCACACTCTCATCGCCGGCTCTACGGGCAGCGGCAAGTCAGTGCTGATGCAGAACATTATCTTGGGAATCGCCTGCACCAACTCTGTTGCCCAGGCGAGGATCGTGCTGATCGACCCAAAGCTAGGCGTCGACTACTTTGCGTTCGAAGGTTTGCCGCATCTACAGGGCGGATTAATCGACGCGCAGGACAAGGCAGTCCAGAAGCTCACCGAGCTCGTTGATGAGATGAACCGCCGTTACGGGGTGCTCAAGGCGAACAAAGTGTCGAATATTTTCGACTTGAATAGGAAGCCGTCGGCAACCGAGCGACTCCCGTTCCTGTGGTGTATTCACGACGAGTTCGCGGAGTGGATGATGACTCCAGAGTACGCAGAGGCAGTCTCTGACACGGTCGGGCGACTGGGCGTTAAGGCGCGTGCTGCGGGGATATCACTCGTATTCGCTGCACAACGCCCGGATGCCAATGTCATGCCCATGCAGCTTCGCGCGAATCTAGGCAACCGACTCGTGCTTCGTGTGGATGGCGAAGGTACTTCGGAGATTGCGCTGGGCGAGAAGGGTGCAGAACGGTTGCTTGGGAAGGGCCACCTGGCAGCGAAGCTCGAGGGTGAAGCCTCGGTGGTCTTCGGGCAAGTTCCGTTCGTCGATAGTGAGTTCCTTGATCGCACTGTTGAAGCGATAAAGCGCCAGGCCAACGAAGACGGTCAGTCGTAGTCATCGGTGGAAATCCTCCCCACCTTGCGTGATGGAGTGATAATGACTCCGCCCTTGGGTGGCGGGATGCACGTTCCGCAGGGGCAAGCCATTCGCAGGTTCGTTCCTGTCACGTGTTTGCTGGTTGCGCAAACTCACGTGGTCTCCATTGGATCGTCCTGACGAGTCCAGCCCCGGACCCCGCCACCGCCAACGATGATCGATTCGCCCACAAGCTCACGGATCTCAAAAAGGAACTCGTTGGCATCGCGGGCCGGCATTTCATTGGGCACCGGCGCGGCCGATTCGTACAGCGAGACCAGCTCCCGAGCTCGAACGCGGGTTGAGCCTGCTCCGCGGTGCTCGTATGCCTCGCTCCATCCGCTCTTTCGTTCTACGAGTACTCGGCGATTCGAGAGATCGTGAAGCCTGGTGAAGACCTGCTTCTTGATGGCATCGACTGCGCGGATCCGCTCCTCGTTGTCTTCGCCATCCGATTCCCCGCCTACCCAGGCCATGGGTGTCGCCAGGTATTGCGCGATGCAGGTCTGCAGCACTCGGATGAGGTCAGCAACCGGGCGCAGCGTGTCGTACTCGTCCTCATTCAGCAGACCAAGACGACGCGTCAGTGCCTTGACGCGCGTCCAGTGTTCAGACGACACTCCCGAACGCGTGCCCATCCCAAGGACTCCTCGCCAGGCATCGTGGAATTCCTGCGTCGCCCGCTGAATCGCCAGCACAAGGTTCGCGACGTCATAGATCGGCTTAAGTGCGATTGGCTCCGGCTTCGTGATCGAGGTCTCGACGAGTGCCACGAGTCGACGCAGCTCGGCAGTGGTGAACCGCGACTTCTCTTCGGGCAGCATCTTCTGGATGTTGGCAAGGAACACCGCCCGAGCCGGGAGCAGACGCCGCAGAGAATGCTCAGCATCCCGGCCCAGCACTTTCCCAACAGCATTTATGGCGTTGTCGACGGAGCTGAGCACATGGCTCTTCTTCGCACTTTGATCAAGAAGGTTGTCCCCCTTAACCTCATCGAAGTGAGTGAAGCACATCAGCAGCTTGGATTCGTGGCCGCTCGCCGCCAGCGATCTCAGGACGGCGCACGGAGCTGCCTGCATGGGCTGAGCAGCGTTGTCGGCGAGTAGGATGGCGTCGGCAATCTCGAAGCGTCGCGTGATCGACGTCGACACGCTGGAAGTGGAATCGGCCGTGTGTCCGATACCCCGACCATCCATGATGACGATCTTCGGAGTCTTTGGGAATCGCCATGCTGGCCCAAACGGCCCGACGACGCGGATGCCCTCGACGAGAGGAGTCAGTAACCTTCCAAAGTTGGGCGCGTAGTTGCTTGAGAAACGGTTGACCTCGCGGATGAATGCCGCGCGGTTGCTGCTATTCCATTTCCAAATCCGCGGCCAGCCGTCCCGGCCTCGCTCAAGCGTCTCGGGCGACAAGAAGTCGAATCGAGCTTCCACGTCGTCGAGGATTTCATCGACGAGCGAGTGAAACTCTTGGCTCGCCAGCATCTCCTCTTCCTTGGCTAGTTCTTCTTCGACGAGCTCCTCGAACGCGTCCATGTCTTTGGTCGTCAGGTCAGCGACCTTGCTGCCAATTCGCTGCTCGACTTCGCCAGCAATCGACTCGGCGAGCGTCTCCACGCGGTCAATGAGCTCGTCGACACGGGTGTTGATCGCGGTCCGTTCCTCACTGGTGATCAACGATTCGTCCTGCGCGGCCGGCGGTGCGTCGGCATCCTCGTCGGTCAGATCACCGCCCTCTCTCGCCAATGGCGTCGTGGCCGTGCCCAAGACATAGCTCAGACGGAACTGCTGGTCGGTGTGCTCCAGAAACCGGCGTGTTACCTCAGAACGGCCCGCTCGCTGGATATGGCGCGAAGCGGCTGACGAAACACAGTCAGCAATGTACTGGCGGACTCGGTCCTTCGGCATGAACGCTACAACGCCGCTGAACTCGCCGGCCGCTAACACAATCTCGATGTCGCAGATCGTGGTCTTGGCAGCGGAAGTCGATGGGAATCGCTCCGTGTCCGGGTCGGTCCCTAGGAGCTGCCGAACGATGGTGGTCTTGCCAGCGCCCGTTGTCCCGACCATCAGCAGTCTGGCATACCCCTCTGAAGCGTCAGGCAGAGGGATAACAGACTCTCGGGCCGCCCACGCATCGGTCGGTTCGGGCGTCAGGTAGTCGTAGAACGCTCCGACAACCTGAGCTGGCAAGGTCGCGGCCGCACGGTCTCGGGCTGCGGGCGACCACATTTCGGGGTCGAGCAAGATCTGATTGAGCTGATCGACAAGCGTTCGCGCCTCGGTTTCATCCCGAGTGCCCAGCCCTCGGCGCACCCGCAGTTTCTCCCGCTGGTCAGCGGTCTTTGCCACCGGGTGGCGGAAAATCACGCACCAGCCGCTTCTGCCCTTGCTCAATGACGCCCGAGAGAGTTTGTCCGCCAAGTTGCACCTCCGTTGTTCCGCGTTGTGTCGAGAGCGGTAAGCATACCTGCTTCGCCCTGATCGTCAAGCATTTCGGAACAACGAAACACAACATTTTCTTCGGCTAAACGTGCGGTGTTTGTGCGGTCTTGTTGGCGTCCCACACGTCCTCGTACCGCTCCCGGTTCGCCTCAACACAGGTGCCGGCGAAGAGGAGTGCGCCCAGGAGGAAGTGCTTTGCGTCTGGATTGGACTTCGGCTCTGCGACCGTCGGGTGGACGGACGTCGGCGGATAGAGCGCCACCTCATCGTACTGGATGATCATCCGAGCGATGAGCCCCGGCCCGGCCTGATCGCCGACGGACCGGCGCACGAGGAAGAATTCCACCGCCATCCATCTGCATGCCCACGTCTGGCTAGATCGAGTACGTCCCCGTCCCCCCCGATCCGCTTGTGCTTGAACCGGACATGCTGCCCGAGCCACTGCTGGACGATGAGAACGATGACCCGCTGGACTTGCTCCCCGATCCGCTACTCGAAGAAGATCCGGAGGATGAACCGCTCGTCGAACCCGATCCCGAAGTCGACGCGCTTGCTGAACCGGACGCGTGCGTCGCCGAGGTCGCGGAGACTTCGTTTACGCCGCTCGTTGCTTCTTCAGCGGGCAGGTCGTTGTGGGTCCACACGCCCTCAGCCGAGTAGACATTGGTGCCGGGCACATAGATGGAGACCGTGCGCGTGGGCGCATCGACGCGGTCCACCGTCTGCACGAGTTCCTCGGCAAGGCGCTCGCCGATCAGGTAGTCGCCCTTCTTGATGAACTCCGCCGACACGAAGCCCCACTCATCGCCGCGGCGCACGAGGAACGGGTGCTCGGGCGTCGCCTTGATCCGGCGGTTGATCACCACGAACCCGTGGTGCTCGCCGAGCTTCACGCTCTTCACGCGGGCAACCGTCGGTTTGGTGCCACGCATGCCCCAGTGCGAGAGCCACTGATACTGCGCTTTGTACGGCACGTCCGTCTCAAGGCCCGGCACCTGGATCGATGCGATCTGGTCGCCGGGCTTGAGGTTCTCGATGGGCGTGAGGCGGCCGTCGCCCAGACGGATGAGTGTGCCGAAGAGCAGGCAGTTTGATCCACCGCCTCCGCCGCCACCCCCGCCAC